>Ga0209742_10000761_pt1 | contig 16238 bp, 11 predicted proteins | sample DeeMarSeWOR38_10_FD_187462 | JGI IMG/M metagenome (GOLD analysis project Ga0209742, IMG submission 187462) | Marine sediment microbial communities from White Oak River estuary, North Carolina - WOR-3-8_10 (SPAdes) (version 2) | ecosystem: Environmental > Aquatic > Marine > Intertidal zone >... | reverse complement strand
AATATATCCACCACGGCTGCTTTCGTAGTTGCCGGTCGTGGAGTCAAAGTAGCCAAGCATGGCAATCGAGCGGCAAGCAGTAAATGTGGATCGGCCGATGTGCTTTTAGAATTAGGGGGCAATCTGGATCTAACGCCTGCACAGGTAGCAGAATGCATTGAAGAAATTGGTATTGGTTTCTTGTATGCCATTCACCATCATCCGGCGATGAGGTATGCCGTTGGACCGCGCCGCGAGATTGGGCAACGAACCGTCTTTAACCTGCTTGGCCCGCTGACCAATCCAGCCTCGGCAACGCATCAGCTTATAGGAATCTATGATAGTGATTTGACGGCCACAGTAGCCGAGGTTTTGCGAACATTGGGAACGAAAGCGGCCTCCGTCGTTTACGGTGCCGATGGCCTAGACGAATTGTCCACGACGGGTATCAACAAAATCAGCCGCTTAGATAGTGGATCAGTAACGACTTTTGAATTAGATCCCGCAGTACTAGGTTTACCAAAGGCGAGTCTGTCCGATTTACTTGGCAGCACTCCGGGTGAAAACGCGCAAATTACCCGTAACATCTTGTCGGGAAAAGATCAGGGTCCGCGTCGTGATATCGTGATACTAAATGCGGCCGGTGCCTTTTGCCTGGAGAATAATGATTGGGAATTTGGTCTGGCTGAGGCCAAAGAATCGATCGATAGCGGCGCAGCGTTACATGCTCTAGAGACCTGGATCGAAAAAACCAACAGCTTATTAACATGAGCGTATCCAAACAAGCCCAACGTCGAGGCACAATTCTCGATGAAATCATGAGATACCACCGTGATCAACTGCCTAAACGGATGCGAGAGGTATCTTTGGCAGATTTAAGAGCATTGGCCACTGTTTCTCCGCCGACGGTTGATTTCATGGGCGCACTTAAAGAACCAGGGGTTTCGTTGATCGCCGAATGTAAAAAAGCTTCGCCAAGCAAAGGATTATTGGTGAAGGATTACGTTTCGGTGCATTTGGCTAGCTTATACGTACAGGCCGGGGCTCGAGCTATCTCCGTATTGACCGATGCTCGATTTTTTCAGGGTTCCCTGGAAGACCTAAGAGATGTTAAAGAACTGGTTGTGGAGCTGGAAGCCGGGAGCCCAAGTGCCACCGGAATTCCAATACTGCGTAAAGATTTCATTTTTCATCCCTACCAGGTTTACGAGTCGAGAGCAGCCGGCGCTGATGCTGTCTTGTTGATCGCGACCGTGTTGAATATGGGAGAATTAAAAGAGTTATTATCGTTGGTTCATGATCTGGATATGGAAGCCCTCGTCGAGGTACATACCGAAGCAGAACTGGAGTGGGTGTTGACTCTTGATCCCCAGGTTATTGGCGTAAACAATCGCGATCTTCAAACGTTTGAAGTAGATTTTGCCAATACCGGCCGGCTAAGAGATATGATTCCCAAAGATGTCGTCGTCGTTGGAGAGAGTGGGATCAACAAGGCTGAAGATATCATAAAGATGAAACAAATCGGTGTCGATGCCGTTTTGGTTGGAGAAAGCCTGGTAAGAAGCAAAAATACGCTGCAAAAAACGTATGAACTGGTGCAAGCCGGACAAATTTAATCGAACCTGTTAAGGTCTTTCGATCTCACTGATTTGGCCTAAGGCATTCAGGTTGAGTACCACATTTTGGCCTTGTTCTAGAGCCTGCCATTCCTCCAAGGTCGTCTCCCACTCGACAGTATCGCCATCTTCGTCGACGAAATAGACGACATAGACCTCGGTAGTCTCTCCTTCTCGTTCATCACTCCCCAAATCTGCTCTTGGCCAGTAGGGCGAGTGATCATTGCCTGACGATTCCTCAGTACGGACGACGATCCATTTGTCGATTTCATAGGTATATAGCGGCCTGTAAACAGGCTCATCCCTGTAGATGGGCTCTTCGTAAGTTTCGGTGCGTACCTGAGTCTCGTAAACTGGCCTTTCGCACTCGATATCTTCAAAGAACCCAGTGCCTAAATCGCGTTGGCCACATACATACGTTTCTACCCCGACCTGAACCCGTTCCTCGACCTGTCGCTGGCGCGTTTCATAGTGATCCAGGATCTGGTCGTAATGGTGAATCTCCTCCCTCTGGCTGATTAAGCGACCACCGGAAGGTATTTCCCAATCTTCTTCGACGACGGTTTGAAAAGCTTCGACCTCGACAGTTCTTTCCCATTGGAAGCCTGTTACCGAAGCTTCGGCATCCCTCCCGCCAAATACAAGAAAGGCAATCACAGCCAGACACAGCAAAGCGATGGCACCAATACCGGCGATAATAGCGATGGGAAGCTTCTTTTTATCCGTTGTCTTTTCAGGTGGTGACTTGGCTGGCTCAGGCTCTTCGTCGAAGGTCATGTCACCGGTGGTTGGCACCTGGTCCGGCTCGTATTCTTTCACTTGTTGGACCGGACTAGTCTCATCCCGAGCCGCACCACAAGAGCCGCATACTGCGATATCGGCCGCATTGCTGGTCCCGCAATATTCACAGATCCAGTCAGGTCCGACCAGTGCTTGTCTTTGCAGCTTTTTATCAGTTACCTCACTATCGTCGGCTAAATAAAACTTGGTCCCTTCCGGACGGGAATGACCACAATTCTGGCAATTGCGGTGCCTTCCAAGATTTCCGATATTTCCACAATATTGGCAATCCCATCGGCCTTCACGAATGGCCATTGGCGAATCCTCCATTTGCGGTGTCAGCGTCTATCGTCATTATTAAACAAAAATGCGGCTGGAAATTTGCTATTTTGATAAGCTGTTGATTGAAATTTATCTAAAATTTCTTTAAATAGACTTAAAATTGGTACTAACTTCCTAGATATTGGCCGATATTCTCCTGATATAATGGGACTAGTTTCCTATTAGTTATCCTGACTGCACAAAGGAGATTAAGTCATGATATTCCTTACTCAGCAGGATGGCCAGGGGTTAATTGAGTACGCTTTAATTCTTGTTTTAGTATCTCTTACCGTCCTATTAATCCTGGCTGTTCTGGGTCCGCAGGTGGGAAACATGTATAGTCAAGTGACCTCTGCATTAGGAGGTGTCACCTGACCTAAACAACTCATCTGCATTAATTACATTTATCCCTTTTTCTTATTTGGCTCGACTTGTTAGTCGGGCCATTTTTTTGCCTCTTGAGCCAATTGAATAAACTTGGGTGATACCAACTATATATCACAACGATCAATGGTTAAAAGCATCGCGAATCAACGAAAGCCAATTTCCACCCATAATAGCGGCAACATCATATTTAGAATAACCGTTCTCCTCCAGTGCCAAACTTAGCAATCTAAGATCTGAATGGGTATCTATCCCTTCTGGAGAAGCCTCAACGCCAAATCCTCCATCAAAGTCACTTCCAATGCCGACATGGGCTGCGTCACCCACACACTGGCAGATATGATCGATGTGGGACACGATGTTTTCCATTGTTACCGTCGATTTAGGGTCTCCCTTGGCATACCCTTCCTTCAAAAAACCATTGAATAAAACAATGCCAATTACCCCATCTCTCTCGGCAATACGCTTGATTTGAAGATCACTCAGCTGGCGCTGCCCGGAAACCAGGGCGCGGGCATTGCTATGTGTGGCCACAATGACCCCTTCATATCTATCTAAGGCTTGAAATATCGCTTCCTCGGCCATATGAGTAAGGTCGAGGATGAAACCAAGGTCAGCCATGATCTCCAGCAAGTGACGTCCTTCTTTGGTTAAGCCACCAATACCACGCCATGCGCCTGCAGAATATCGGGTATCATCCCAAGCAAGCCCAATTATGCGCAGTCCACGCTCATACCACAACTCTGCCTCGGCCGGTTCTCGAATCGGGTCAGCTCCCTCGAGGAGAGGGACTAAGCCAAGCAGAGGCTCTTGTCCTTCTTGATGACTGGCAACAACTGCATCCAAATCTGCCAGGTCACCAATCAGTCGAATTGTCTCTACTTCGTCGGCCAATCGGTGATAATAATCGAGTTGTGCCTGGCCACTGATAAAAGCCTCTTCGGCATCGCGGTAAATCAGATCGTCTGTGGAGGTCCCCTTCTTGCCCCTGGCTGGCTCGACAAAAATCGTGCTGAAAACGATACCCACACCGGCTGCTTGTAGTGAGGGTAATGTTACCATTGCTGTTCCATTGGGATGTTTCCTGTTTGCCTCCTTTTCCCTGACAGCTTCAACAGTCGCCTTCAGGTCTCGATTGTATTTTAAGGCGTTGTAAGCCAGATCTAGATGGGCGTCAACAATAAACATTATTTGATGAGTTCTCGCAAAGTTGACAAATTGACCGGATCCATTTCGATCTCGTTGCCCTCATCATCCTCTTTTGTCTTATTAGTCTCCAAGTGAGCCGGATGATCAGCCCATCTAGGGTCGTTTACAAAATTGGCAAATCCCTCTAAGCCTACCGCGCCCTGGCCGATGTGCTCATGACGATCGCGCCGATCTCCAAGCTCATATTGACTGTCATTTAAGTGGAAGCATTTAATTTGTTCCAAGCCGATTACCCGGTCAAACTCTGCCATTGTGGCTTCATAGGTATCAGGTGTGCGAATATCATAGCCAGCAGCCAGAACATGACAGGTGTCAAAGCAAATGCCTAGTCGTTCACTATTAGCGGCCACCTGACCATGTTCCAGGAGGTATGCTAATTGCTCAAATCGGAAACCAAGTGTAGTGCCGGTTCCAGCCATGGTTTCAAGGCAAATAGTGGTCTGGTATCCATCGGTTTCTTCTGTTAATCGTCTCAAAGCGCGGGAGATGTTATTTAAGCCGGTTTTCTCGTCGGCATCGATATAGGCGCCCGGGTGGAAAGTTAGGGTTGAGACGCCTAATGCTTCGGCCCTCTCCACTTCCTCTTTCAGCGCCTGATATGATTTTTCCCACAGAGCTTCGTCAGAAGAACCAACGTTAATCAAATAGCTGGCGTGAACGGCTACTGGATAGATATGGTCAAATTCCGCGGCTGCATCTTTAAACTTTTTAACGTCATCATCGGTAAGGGGCTTGGCTTTCCACTGGCGATTACTCTTGGTGAAGATCATGATGGACTCGCAACCTATCTCATCGCCTCTTTGAAAAGCTTTAAATGGTCCACCTGCCGTACTAATTTGTGCTCCTAATCTCATATTAAATCCTTGCGAACTTATGAAGACGATAGAGGCTCATGATGTTGAGGTTAATCATCGTCAGGCGTCCAGGAGCTGAAATAGCCGATGGCCTCATTTCCGTCAAGCGTAAAGACGCCATCATTTAAGATGCGCCAGATTTGATTTCCAGCTGTATCGACGACGTAATTACCTTCGAGCCGGCCGGTCACTTCGCCATCCAAAGTGTAGAGGACATTGCCTTCAAGATAAGCAAATAATTCGCCTTTCCGGTCTAACAGGCCTCTGTAGCGCATTGCAGTCCTCCTTTTGAAATATAATTTGTCTTGACGTTCCACAATCAAACTAAACAGATCCTCCTGATTAGTCGGGATGACTTTTGCGGTTTAGAAGCCGCCGACGACATGAGTCGCCCGGACCGTCCCTTCTGCATCCACTAATGTAATCGTTTCGCCAGGCTGCCAAACGGCTTCGTCGAAACCCCAATAGAGGTCCGCTGGCCCTTCCTGTCCGTCACTTGTATGAACGACGATGGCAGCGCCTTCTCCGAAAAGGGTTACCTGGCCAAAGGTGTACGTCCGGCCATCGGAATCGCTTAAACGCCAGCCGAGTAAGGCGATTGGCCGGCTGCCAGAATTGACGATCGAAACCGCTTCCTCTTCTACATCGCCTACACCAACCACTTCCGAGATCTCGACATTAGCTTCACCTTCCACCGGTAATTCGGCCGAGATTGGTGTTGGAGATAAAATCGGGCTTGGCGTGTCGGTGGGAATCGGAGTCGCTGTTGGTATTCCACCTACCGGGATAAGTAATTCCTGTCCGACCTGCAGAAAATTTGGATCGTCCATGTTGTTTGCAGCCATGATGTCGTCAATCGAGACGTCGAACTCACGGCTGATCTTGCCTAATGTATCACCGGTTTGGACGGTATACACCGGTGGGCCGGATTCTCCTTCTGGCGGGTTTTCTGGATCTGCCGTCGGATCTACGGCCGCTTGAGATGCTCCAGAAACAGTGGGTGATGTGGGAACGATGAGGGCTTGTTCTGTAGCGGTGTCTAATTCAGGTTGCCGGTTATCCCAAAAATATAAAATAGCCAACACCACGGTGGCGGAGATAACCACATTGAGCAATATGAAGGCAAGCAAACGACGCGCAGACATAAGCAACTCCAACCAGGGTTTATGTATTGTACATCAGGGGGAAACCCCGGCAAGAAACTAAATCTGTTTCTATTTGGAGAAAGACCCTGGTTCATGGAAAATTGGGCGCTGCCATTTAAAATTAAAAAGGAATACCATGCCCGAATCACTGAAAATATTATTTATCAGCGCCGAAGTAGCCCCTTTTGCCAAGCGGGGTGGATTAGGTGATGTGGCTGGCTCGCTGCCGATAGCTTTAAAAGAGTTGGGGCACGATGTTCGAGTTGTCATGCCTGCCTATCATCATATTGAGGCCAGTTTAGACTCAGGCCAGTACGATCTGGAGATCTTACCCGGACAACTTCTCGTGCCTATGGGTCGGGGTTTATTTCCGGCCGGCGTGTTTGAAGGCCGGTTACCGGAAAGCGACGTGCCCATCTATTTTATCGCCGAGGGAAACTTCTTTAATCGGCCGGAGATCTACGGCTACAATGACGATCCTTACCGGTTTGCCTTTTTCAGCCGGGCAGCTTTAGAACAGACAGTAGCCTGGGGATGGCGCCCTGATATCGTCCATGCGCATGATTGGCACACTGCCCCAGCGATTACATGGTTAGCCACCGCCGGGCAGAGCCAAGATCATTTTCGCGGGATACCAAGCCTGTTCACCATCCACAACCTGGCCCACCAGGGCCGTACTAATTGGGACATTTTCGACTTTCTAGGTATCTGGTCACACTCCCTGGTTGAGGAAGCATTTAGCGAAGTTAATTTCATGGCTCGGGGCATTTACCACGCCACATTAATTAATACAGTCAGTCCCACATACGCCCGGGAAATCCTGACCCCAGAAGGAGGTGCTGGCCTGGATGGATTACTACGCCATAGGGCTTATGACGTCCATGGGATCCTGAATGGCCTAAACTATGCTGAATGGGACCCCGAATCTGACCCGCGTCTGGCCAGTCATTTTGGAAAGGATAAGCTGGAAGCACGCCAACGAAACCGGCAAGCATTACAGGCTCGAGCAAATTTACCGCTCCGGGACGACTTGCCGCTGGTGGCCATGATCTCCCGTCTTGATTGGCAAAAAGGTCTGGATATCACCGGACACGTCATCCATCTATTAATGAATAACGTTGCCGGTGAGGCTCAATTAGTGGTCTTAGGATCGGGCGCGGCTGAGTACGAACATATGTTAGCTCGATTGGCCGATTATCATCGTGAAAAGATGACGGTTTTTCTAGATTATATGCCTGATTTAGCGCCACTGATATATGGTGGTAGTGATATTTTTCTCATGCCCTCTAGATTCGAGCCTTGTGGATTAGGACAGATGATCGCGATGCGGTATGGAAGCGTGCCCGTCGTTCGGGCTACAGGTGGCTTAGCTGATACGGTCCAGGATGGTATAACTGGCTTCACCTTCTTCGACTATAGTTCAGATGCCTTTTGGAATGCTTTGGGGCGGGCCATCTATACCTATCAAGTAGATCAAGAAAGCTGGCAAAGTATCCAAACCAATGGCATGATGGCTGACTATTCGTGGAAAAGATCGGCTCAAGGTTACCAACAGCTCTATGAGTGGGCAATGGCAAGGACGATATAGGGAGAAGAAATAAGATGCGATTACGTCGCTCGGGTGGTGTTTTAGTTCATCCAACCTCATTTCCTGGAAAATATGGCATCGGCGATCTGGGCGCTGGGGCATATAATTTCATCGATTTTTTAGAAAAAGCAAAACAATCGATATGGCAAGTGTTGCCTTTAGGCCCGACTGGATATGGCGATTCACCTTACCAGTCGTTTTCTGCATTTGCCGGCAATCCGTTACTCATCAGCCCTGAAAAGATGGTCAAGGATGGTTTTATGCCGGCCGAACTCCTAGCGGATCTTCCGAACTTTCCAGTGGACAAGGTTGATTTTGGTTGGGTAATCCACTATAAGAAACAGCTTCAAAAATTAGCTTTTCTCAACTTTGAGACCTCCGGTGCGGTCGCCCATAAAGATGCTTTTGAGGAGTTTTGCCTTTCTAACTCATATTGGTTGGATGATTACGCCCTCTTTATGGCGATAAAAGATTATTTTGAAGAAAAGGACGGTGGAGTTTGGAATTTATGGCCGGATGATATCGCTCTGCGTCACCCCAAAGCCATCAAGGCCTGGTCCAAACGACTAAAGGGTGAAGTCCGCCTTCATAAGTTCAATCAGTATGTTTTCTTCGAGCAGTGGTTAGCCTTAAAGAAATATGCCAATGATAGAGGTATCAAGATCATCGGAGATGTACCAATATTTGTCGCCTTCGATAGTGCCGACGTTTGGGCTAATCCCGAATTGTTCTACCTGGATGACAAAGGGTTTCCGACCGTCGTTGCTGGAGTACCCCCTGACTATTTTAGCAGGACTGGCCAACGATGGGGAAATCCCCTCTATCGATGGGATAGGCTTGCCGAGGATGGTTATGCCTGGTGGAGTGAGCGTCTGCGTATGATCTTTACCCAGGTCGATATCGTTCGAATTGACCATTTTAGGGGATTCGAAGGCTATTGGGAGATCCCCGCCTCTGAACCAACAGCCGAAGTCGGTCAGTGGGTAAAAGGACCAGGGGAAGATTTTTTTGAATCCGTGCAACAGGTATTGGGTGATTTACCAATCATTGCGGAAGATCTAGGTGTCATTACCCCGGAAGTGGAACAACTGCGAGATAGATTTGAGTTTCCCGGTATGAAGATCCTTCAGTTCGCCTTTGGCGGGGAACGAAAGAGTAGTTTTTTACCGCATAATTACGGCCGTAATTTTGTGGTCTACACGGGCACTCATGATAATGAAACGACGATGGGTTGGTATCGTAATGCAGAGCGAGATGAACAAGATCACGTTCGCCGATACCTGGCTCGGGATGGGTTGGACGTTTCGTGGGATCTGATTCGTCTGGCTTTCTCGTCGGTGGCTGATACGGCCGTTGTTCCCATGCAAGATCTAATGTCTTTGGGTAATGAAGCGCGAATGAATTTTCCGGGTAAGAGCGGTGGTTGGTGGACATGGCGCTATACTCCAGAGATGTTAACCGACTTCATCGCCTACCGCCTGCGCGAGATTAGCGAGCTTTTTGAAAGGACACCCGAAGAACAAGAGGGCAAATCTGCCGATCAGGATTGATGCTCATTTTGGAATTTACTTAATGGCTGAAATTCGGACGAGCATTGATGTAGGTGAGATCAGGTGGGGCTGGTTGACGATCCTGCTATCGGTTGTCGTTTTGGTTTTAGCTGGGATGACGATTGGATTCGAGATGGCAGGTGTCGTCGTCGGAGTCTATTTCTTAAAACCTTTGACGACCCTTTCCATCTTATTGATCGCGGTTATTGCCCTTCGACCGCCATCGGTTCGCTATAAGTGGATGTTGATCTTTGGATTAACTTTATCATTGTTGGGCGACGTCATCCTTATGCTGCCGTTTGATCTGTTTATCTTTGGCTTGCTGGCCTTCCTGGTGGCAAATTTCTTTTATATCATCGCTTTTATCTCAGTGGGTGGCTTTTATAAACCTGTAAAAACGACCATACCATTCCTATTTTATGGACTGATCTTGCTCGTTTACATGTGGTCAACCCTTGGCGACATGCGATTTCCGGCTCTGATTTATACTTTGGTCATCCTGACCATGTCGTGGCAGGCCTATGGCCAATGGAAGCAGACAGGGGAGAGGCGAGCCTTACTGGCGTTTATTGGCTCTTTATTATTCATCGCCTCCGATTCAGCTCTGGCCATCAACAGATTTGCTAATCCCATTGAGCTGGCGCCACTGATCGTTCTGGGCACTTACTACCCAGCTCAATGGCTAATTTCCTTATCGGCCGGATCAGACCACCCATGAGCCATGGTTTGACATTACCCCCCCACTATGGCAGAATTTCCCTGGTTTATGATTCTTAATTGAGCCCCCGTAGCTCAGAGGATAGAGCGTCGGCCTCCGGAGCCGAAGGCCCGTGTTCGAGTCACGGCGGGGGTACTGATTTTATTTGCCCCACTGTTAAGCGCCGCCCCCGGTGCGTTTTTTAGTTAATTTCCTAGATCTTCGATCGCAAATCTCAAGAATGGCAATTCGCCCTTGCCAAGTAACGGGGGATTTCTAAATTTAGCAGTCTCCTAAGATTCTGGACTGATAATCTCAAGGTGGATAGTACTTACCTCACATTGTTGGCTAAGTACCATTAACATAAACTTGAAGATATCCAGTGGAGCGCGTTTCTTAAAGGCAATCAGTACTCTTCAAAAGCGGATCACCAAAAATGTGAGGCTAATCATGCCCAAGTATCGTAGAGCATCTATTATCTTGCTTTCTTTTGCCATTTCGTTTTTGTTACTCTTAGTTGTCTTAGGATCATCTGCCCAGGCCTCTGAGTTAGCTTCAACTGGAAGAAACAATACGGACACAATTGGGCAAGACTTCGATGAAATGGATCGACTCCTGCTAGTAGTTGATCGTTGGCTATTAGATCAGAGTCAACTCAAAGCGGCCGAGTCTGATACATTGGCACCGAATATATTGCCTTCTACGACATTGACGATCGCCAATATAAGTTCGATATGGGCTCCAATCGATAAGCTTAATCCCAACACGGGTCCAAGGGTATTTGTTGTAGAAGCAGAAGTAAGCAATATCGGCAGCAATACGGCCGAAACTGTTAGCGTGACCCTTGATTACAATGAAGACCCTAGCAACGATTGGGTCATGGTTAACGGTGAAGAACCGGTGCGAACTATTCCCAGCCTCGATCCAGGGCAGAAGTATTACGCTTATTGGTTTGTCAGCTATCCAGGCCTTAATATGCAGTCTCACCAATACACTATTACAGTTGATGCTGCCAATGCCCTTCCAGTATCGACTGCAGACAATGCTTTTAATACTCCTGGGCTTTCCACAACCGTCCAGACCCGAGAGTATCAACCCACGGGAAATAATGGCCCGGTAACAGCTAACACGAACGTCGTCGTGGGCGTCGCCTACACCATCACGGTAGAATATGACGTTGGCAAAAACCCTAATGAATTGACATATAGCCCGGTGGGCAACGTCAATTTTGATCCCAGCGCCACCAGACTCCTATCGACGACAATAAGCTTCCAAAACAGTCAGGGGACGACGGAAACGGTGGTATACGATAAGCTCTATTTCCCGTCATTACCCCTTCTTCCCGATGGCAGTGCTCCTAAAAAATCAGTGACGACATACAAATTTCTGTCCCTAAAACCGGTCGAAACCTATCTATGTGCTTACACTGCGATTAGATATCAATCAGATAATTCGAATAAATACGATAAGGAATATTGCGATACCGAAAGCGTCATTCATATCACCGGAACCAATACAATATCCCTTTCAAAATCTGCCAGTAGCGGAATCGTTCTGCAGGATGATTTCCTGACTTATACGATCACATACACTAATTATGGCACTGTGGATACGGAAGCAGTCTGGATTTGGGATGAAATCGATCCGGCACTTGCTTCGGTCGTGTCTAATTCAAAAATCCCGACGCCGACTTTATCGGATGGGCGTGTCGCCTGGTTCCTGGACAAGGTTCCGGCGGGAAGTTCCGGAACTTTGACCATCACCGCTCAGATCGATGGGAATGGTCAAGACCTACCCGACGGTATATCAATCGTCAATAACGCCTATTTTGGCATCAATCCGGGTACCCTGCCATTTGTAAAGGCCATGACTAGCACGGTGACGAGCACGCTTGAAGCCCCTGCAATAACCATCGGAAAAAGTGATGGCTTGTCAATTATCGGAGCTGGGGAGTCGTTTACCTATACCATAAATCTGATAAATGATGGTAGTGTACCAGCAATGGGTCTGGTTCTAACCGATGTCTTGCCGGCCGGCGTCTCCCTAGTTGGCAACCCTTTCCCTGCACCAGACGAAGTCTCAAATGGCGTTATCAAGTGGTATTCATCGACATTGGGTTCCCTTGAACCCAACGGTGGGGCCCTGACAATTACCATTCCCGTATCAGTCGACCCCGAAGTTGGTGACGGAAAGATCCTGACGAATTCGGCAGAAATTCAATACCAAAATGATATTGGTCATGTGTACCAACCCCTGACGGCCGAAGATACAACCATAGTCACCAAATTAGTGGCATATGTCGAAGGAATTGCCTTCGAGGATCTGGATGGCAACGGTACGAAAGATGTTCTCGAACCGGGCATCCCTGGCATAAAAGTCGAATTACCTGAGGCGATCTCTCCCACTGTAACCACCAATAGCAACGGATACTATTCTTTCCAGGTAAATGCTGGAAAACCAGTATCGGCAACTGCTAGCCTTCCGGCCGGATATTTCCGAACAACGCCTGGATTGGTATTTTTCCGGACCACTCTTGGGTTAACCAAAAATGTCAACTTTGGCTATGCCAAAGACAATTCAGCTTTTGGCGTGGTCTACGGGACTGTTTTTGAAGATGCCGACCAGAATAGGCTGCAGAACTTAAGTGAGGCTGGATTGAGCGAAGTGGCCGTTGCCTCTACTGAAGCAACTACAACTCCCATGATGAGTAATAATTTAGGACAGTATACCCTGCGCTTCGATAACAATGGCTCTACAACCATTAGCGAAACGAACCCACCGGGATATGTTTCTACGACACCGGATATCGTAGCGGTCGATGTTATCACTGGTTCAAGCAACTCTTCACCGGTTGACTTCGGAGATTTCCAGGGCATTAAGATTACCGGCATGGTTTTTGAAGATAACAATTTAAATGGCGTGAATGACGGCGAAAATGGTGTGGCAGGGGCTATAGTTCAGGCCAATGGTTTGTCGATGACCACCGGCCTCTCTGGCGTCTATACATTTTATTTAAGCACAGATGGCCAGCCGATAACGGTCACTGAAACTGACCCGCCTGGATATATTTCGACCAACGCGGTTCCGGGATCAGAATTCGTGAAAATTGACAACGATACTTTGCATATCTCCAACCCCGTATCTGGCACGGTGTACACTAGCGAATTTGGCGATGTGATGGCGGCCGATTTGTCCATCTCAAAAACAGGGGTTCCTGATCCTGTGGCAGTCGGTGGTATCTTGACTTATACCATTGTCTATACAAACGATGGCCCTTCTGATGCAAATGATGTTGTCATCACCGACACCCTTGACGATCATGTCTCCTTTTCGGGATTGGTGAGCGTAAATCCACCCATGGACAACTTCAACCAATCAGGCCAAATACTGACTTGGACAAAATCATTGGTTAACCCCGGGACTTCTGGTGAAATTGTCTTCAATGCGACTGTACAACCTGATGCTTTGGGCGTGATAACCAATACCATTCAAATAAGCGCCAGTACGGCCGATCAAAAACCAGAAAATAACCAGGATCAAATCACGGTATCGATCGGTGACCCAACCAAAGCCACTATCTACGGTTATGCTTTTGAAGATATCAATGGAAACGGAGAAAAAGATAGTGGTGAGCCGGGAATTCCAGGTGTTGTTGTGAAATTGGATCAAATTATTACTGCTACAACAGATGCCGGAGGTTTGTACTTCTTCACCACATCTGTGTCCGGTACGCATGCGGTTGTAGAAACCCAACCACCTGGTTACCTCTCGACAACGCCCGATGAAGTACACTTGGCTGTAATGCTGGGAGAAATTTATCGAGTAGACTTCGGCGACGCGCCTGACGATGCGGGATTTGCAGCTATCTATGGTACGGTCTTTGAAGATTCCAATAGCGATGGTACCTGGGATGTTAGTGAGACAGGGCTTGAAAATGTGACTATCACCCTGAGTGCGACAGAATCGATAAGCACCGATCTCTATGGCCGGTTTACATTCTCCACTACGATTACCGGCGATCATACGGTTGTCGAAACCGACCCGGATTATTACTTCTCAACCACACCTAATACGGTAACTGTTGATGTTGAGTTAAATAAGGGTTATCAAGTAAATTTTGGAGATGTTAGGGCAGATATGGCGCGTTGTCCAGCCGATGCATTCGAGGAGGACGATGCTAATAACCAGGCAAAAGATTTAACTGTAGGTAGGGTCCAAAAACATGATTTTTGTGATGATGCCGTCGATTGGACGAAAATATCGGTTATTGCCGGCCGTACCTATACGATAACAACTTCTTCATGGGGGCAGAGGGCTGATACGTTTTTGGCCTTGTTCGACCTTGATGGTCAAACTTTGCTGGCTGCCAACGACGACTATGCCGGTTCCGGTGATTACTCCTCCCAGCTCATGTGGAAGGCTACGGCAACAGGCGAGCTTTTCGTCCGTACGACGAACCGTGTAAACCTCGAAGGTTTTCTTACCGAGTACGACATAAGGGTCGACGAAGAGAAGGGTCACTTTTTGTTCTTACCAATACTGGTCAAAAACCAAGGTCCTACGGCGGGATTCGGTCAGCCGGCATTATTCAGTATAGCCAACTTAGAACCGAGTTTTATTGCCCCGGATGAGCCAGATGGCCCAATGGGTGAGATATTTCATGCTTGCCCGGATTTCTTCGAGATAGATGATACCTGGCAACAGGCAAATAGTATCGAAGCCGGTGTACCCCAACTTCACTGGTTTGACAGTGATCCTATCATCTATGCGGCCGATAAAGACTTTGTTTCATTCGACCTACAGACCGGGCAAGAGATCACTTTCACAGTTACTTCAACTACCACAGAGGTTCTACTTGAGTTGTATGATGACCAGGGTAACTTCATGGGATTGTCTGGTACAGATTTATTGCATATTGAGGGTGTCCAGGTTGGAAAGTATTTCTTAAGCGCCAGCCCAATTGCAAAGGTATCGGGCTGTAGGGAGGAAACAGGATATCAGCTACTAGCGGAGAAGAATGCCCAATATGTTCTGCATCTGCCAATCATCATCAATTGACATATGAACAAGGTCCAAATGAGATGATAGGTCCTTTATATTAATTGCCTAGCAGGTCAATTAAGAGCACAGAGCTCATTTTAAAACCGCAGAAAAGCGCCAGCCCATCATAGAGCTGGCGCTTTTATGTTGATTGGATTAGCTGTAAATAATGATTCTTGCCGCTGGCGTTGAATCTGGGCACAATCATAATGTTATGCCAAGAACAACGCGGATCATACGCCGCCAGCACTTGCAGGAAAAACGAAAACATCAAGGTCTAAAGACCTTTTTCAAAGTGGTCGTGATCGTTTTTTTGGTCCTGCTGGTGACAAGTACCTTGTTTACTTTAGTTGGCCTGGTTGGTGTTGCTGCAGCTTACGATGAATTCACTCGTCAATTGCCCGATTATGGCGAAGTTGAGCGACTTGGCCAAGACACGGAATCGACATTTGAAACGACCAAGATCTATGCTTGGGGCGATGACCCGGATGGCGACGGTTATCGAGAGTTGGTCCTAATCAATGAAGTTATCGATCCGCTCGGCGGAGACAGGCAGTGGTTGACATTGGAGGAAATGCCCCGATCGCTCATCGATGCGACTATCGCCATCGAGGATAGAACCTTTTGGACCAACCAGGGTTTTGATTTACAAGGCATTGGGCGTGCTTTCTACGAATATGTCTGGTTAGGTGGACAGATCCAGGGTGGATCTTCAATCACCCAACAATTGGTCAAGAATACCCTGATTGAAGAAGAGCGCCGGATTGTGGGTGAGAGAATTAGTATTGACGACTATCGTCGTAAAGTGGAGGAATTACTACTGGCGCAGCGGCTGTCCCAGGTATACACAAAAGAACAGATCCTTGAATGGTATTTGAACACCAACTTTTACGGCAATTTAGCGTATGGCGTAGAGGCGGCTGCCCGGGTGTACTTTGACAAAACGGCCGCCGAACTCACTTTAGCTGAAGCCGCCATGTTGGCGTCAATTCCCCAATCCCCGGCACTAAACCCCATTGACAATTTTGATGAGGCCAAGACCCGCCAAGAATTGGTTCTGACATCCATGCTCAGG
>Ga0209742_10000759_pt1 | contig 16334 bp, 13 predicted proteins | sample DeeMarSeWOR38_10_FD_187462 | JGI IMG/M metagenome (GOLD analysis project Ga0209742, IMG submission 187462) | Marine sediment microbial communities from White Oak River estuary, North Carolina - WOR-3-8_10 (SPAdes) (version 2) | ecosystem: Environmental > Aquatic > Marine > Intertidal zone >... | reverse complement strand
GCAGGCTGATGGAAGAGGAATCTTTCATGTAAACGGTGGGGCAGGTGACTTCTCCAATGTCGTATCCTTTGTAAATAATCTGCAGCAACATCTGGTTGTCGAATATAAAGTCGTTGTCATTTCTATCCAGGCGCAAGTCATTCAGTAACTCTTTGGAAAAAGCCCGGTATCCTGAGTGATATTCAGACAGCTTGTATGGCAACAGCACATTTTGAAACAACGTCAGGAATCGGTTGGCTATGTATTTATATATAGGCATGCCTCCTTTGAGGGCTCCGGTTCCGAGAATCCTCGAACCCAGTACGCATTCATAAACACCTTCTGCTATCAGTGCAGCCATAGCAGTGCATAGTTTGGGTGTGTACTGGTAATCAGGATGCACCATGACGACGATGTCCGCTCCAAGATTTAGCGCATAGCTATAGCATGTTTTTTGATTGCCCCCATAGCCGAGATTTTTATCATGAATGATGACATGGTTAATCCCGATCGCATGCGCAAGCTCGGCTGTTTCATCTTTACTATAGTCATCCACCAGCACGACTTCATCGACGACATCGTGGGGAAGTGCGTCATAAGTTTGTTGCAGGGTCTTAGCCGCATTGTAGGCCGGCATGACAACGACGATTTTTTTTCCATTAAGCATAGTGGTTGGGCTGATTAAAAATAACGCAATATATAATTAATTAATAAAAATAAGCAACTTGTGTTCCACATGGCTTCAGCCAGGATTCCCTGATGAGAGGAATAAGTTCAAGAACAAATGCCTGTTTAGCATTTTAGGCGTGGCTCGTTGGGTTTTAGCGCATAGGAAGCTCAACGTAGATTCTAATTAAAAACCCGGGATAACATTGCCTCTACCAGTGGTCTTACTATCGAGCAGACTTGCTCGCTTTTATAATTAAGCAGGTGCCGGCTCCAGCTAATCCAGACAATATATATTCCAGCAGGGCAAACGGAGTCAGAATACCCGCCAGGAAAAACTGGCGCGCGGCTGTCGCAACACCAGGTTTCGTGTGGTTCGCCCTTAATAACGTATACAGTAGATTGGGTTTGCCCACAGTAAACAGATTTATTGCGCTCTGCACGAATCCATACAAACCCTGATCAAAGCTTCGGGTAGTTACGATTGTGCTGGACAGGCCTGCGCTGTTAAAAATTGACTGCAGGGATTGCAGCGAAAAGTGATAGGTATGCCTGGGCAAATCAAGATGAAACCAGTGCTTTCCAAATAATCGACTTTGCAGTCCGCCAAAGTTAGGTACGGCGACGATCAGCTTGCCATCGGGTTTTAGAATTTTACCGACTTTCTTTAGAGTGCTTGCAGGATCCGTCAAGTGTTCAAGCACATGCCAGATGACAACAATATCAAAACTGTTTTCTTCAAGAGTGACGTCGAGAAAATCCTGCTTAAAGATATTGATATCTTGTAACGCCGGGTCTTCCGGAAAATCTGACCGTTCCACACCAAAACACTGGCAACCGTTACGCTTAAACGCCTTTAGTAAGTTGGCCCTCCCGCAACCAATATCCAATACCCGTACCGGTTCTTCACTGCGTCGCACATGAACTGATGCGGCACTCAGAATTTTTTTGGCGAGTCGGTTGTTGCTCCAGATAGTCCACGCTTCGATAAGTGAATTGAATTTTTTCTTGGATGAGCCGTAATAGCCGATATCATAATAAGTCGCCAGATCGGCTTCATTTAATACCGGCGATGTGCGCGTGAGATGACAATTGCTGCATTTCTCCAGGGCAAAATGCTTTTTGCCGCTATCAAAATCATAACTATCGAATACATGAATAAAAGATGTGTGACCACAATTCACGCATGCCTTTACGGTTTGCTGGTTGCGCTCCGTTGTTGTTGAGCTGATGGATGGGCTTTCTGAGTTCACTAGCATCGCGTTAGTATACGGGAAGGAAATCAATCCAGACCAAGCTTTTTGAGGCGATAGCGCAGGGCGCGAAAGCTCATGCCCAGCAGCTTGGCTGCTGCAGTCTTGTTGTAATTGGTTTGTTCCAGGGCTTGCATAATCGCTTCTCTTTCAATACTGCCAAGGCGAGCCTCGAGGGAGATACCATCGCCCACCGCAATGTTGGTTTCAAAGGCAATTTCTGTCTTTTTCTCCCTGGGCAAACGCAGATCTTCAGCCTGGATTATTTCGTTTTCACACAGGGCAAGAGCACGTTCCAGGATGTTTTCCAGTTCGCGCACGTTGCCGGGAAAAGAGTATTGTTTTAATGCCTGTAACGCTCCTGCAGAAATACGAGGTTTGAGCATCTCTGTTTCGGTTGTTAACTTGGCAAGTATTTGCTCGGTTAACTGTTCAATGTCGTCTATGCGTTCCCTAAGCGGTGGTACATCAACCTCGATGACATTAATGCGGTAAAACAAATCCTGGCGGAATTCTCCTTCTTCAACCAGGGCTTCCAGATCCTTATGGGTGGCGCTGAGAATACGCACATCGATGGAAATTTCTTTCGCCGCGCCCACCGGCCTTACCGCCTTTTCCTGGATTGCACGCAACAATTTGACCTGCATGTGAAGTGGCAGGTCTGCCACTTCATCAAAAAACAGGGTGCCGCCATTGGCCGCCTGGAACAACCCTTCCTTATCCGACGTTGCCCCGGTGAAGGAACCTTTTTTATGGCCGAAAAACTCACTTTCCATCAATTCGCTGGGGATGGCCCCACAATTCACCGGCACAAAGGCTTCATTGGCGCGTGGTCCCTTTGCGTGAATGAGCCGGGCAACCAGCTCTTTCCCGGACCCGGATTCACCGCTGATATAAACGGGCGCCTGACTACGTGCCACTTTGGCAATGGTGGCGCGGGTTTTTTTCATCGCTGGCGATTCGCCCAGTAATACATCGCGGGAACGCCGGTCCATTGTCGAACAGTTCTGAGAGAACTTCAGCGCCGTGTTGACCAGCTTGCGCAGTACCTGCAGATCAACCGGCTTGGAAACAAAATCAAATGCGCCTGCCTTTAGCGCCTTGATTGCCAGTTCCATATTGCCATGGGCAGTAATTACCGCCACCGGGACGTCCGGATATTTTTGCTGCATATGTTCGACCAGATCTATGCCATTACCATCGGGCAGTTTCATGTCCGTCAGGCACATCTGGAACGGAAGGTCTTTTAAGAGTGTTTTTGCCTCTGTGATGTTGGCGACGGCCTTGGTTTCCACATTCATGCGCCCAAGCGTTAACTCGAGCAGTTCCCGGATATCAGGTTCGTCATCAACGATTAATGTCAGCGAATTATCGTTCATATCCTTCAGTGTGTAGTTGGATTGCCGGCAAATTCAACGCGAAAACAGCTGCCACCACCCGGTGGAGCTATGTGACGAACAATTGCTTTATTCAATTCGCATAGCTCACGTGCAATATACAGGCCGAGTCCCGAGCCTTTGGAATCAGTGGTGAAAAAAGGTTCAAATATTTGTTGCGCGGTTTCCGGATCAATGCCGGGCCCATGGTCTATCACATCGAGAAAGGGGCGTCGGCTTTCATCCAGCAAGCCGCTGCGCAATTCCAGTTTAGGATTTTTTGAATATTTCGCGCTAAATCGCAGGCCATTGTGGCTGAGATTCCACACAATCTGATGTAATTGGGTTGGATCAAAACGCACGATGATATTCGCGGGATTGCTGCTATAGGCGACTACATCGCTATCCACATGCTCGCTCATGATAAATTCACTGACAAAGCTCTCAAGCCAGTCATCCAGTAGGATGTCTTCGGGTGCAGTATTACCACGCCGGCTTAACAGCAGTACGTTTTCTATTATGCTGTTGACCCGCTCGGTATGGGTATGAATAATTTCTGTTAAACGTCTGTCCGCCGAATTCAGGTTGGCTGATTCCGATAATAGTTGATCAGCGTGACTGATGGCGCCCAAAGGATTGCGGATTTCGTGCGCGATGCTGGCGGTTAAGCGGCCTAACGATGCGAGTTTGAATTGCTGCGCCTGTTGCCGCATACGCACGGTGTCTTCCATAAAAATCAGCGTCGCGGAATTCTCCCCGGAACCGAAGGTTGTGAAGCCTGGTAACACATCGATACTTGAACCATTAGTGCGGAATATCCGGGATTCCACTAAGGGATTAGCTTTCCATTCCTGCAATTGTTGATACAGTTCATCGGAAAGCGACTTCAATGATCGATTAACCGCGTTTTCCAGAACCGGCAAACCCAGCATCTGCCAGGCGGATTGATTCATTAAGCGGATGCGATCGCTCTTATCTACTACAATGACACCCGACTGCAGGCGCTTGATAACGTGTTCGTTCAGTTTTGCCATGTTGGCGAGGTCGACACCACGTTGCTCCGCAAGTTGCTCAGTTTCACGGATTCGTCTGGAAAGGACATAAGATAAGAGTGCAGTGGCGAATACAGCCGCGCCTAGAAATCCCGCCTGAGTATAGTTTGGGGTAATGGACTGACTGATATGCGATACGATTTGTTCGGTCAGAATCGCCAACGCTGCCAGTGCCGCAAACAGACTGGCGGCCTTGCCGTTGGTAAGCATGCTGTTGCCGGCAATGGCAACCACGATCAGCATGCCCAGTCCGGTTTCTATGCCACCGCTGGTATGCATGATGATGGTTAACGCGGTAACGTCAACCATGGTTAGCAGCAGGACAATGGCTTCAAAATTCGGCCAGCGCCAGTGGATTACAAAACTGGCCAGTACACTGATGACCAGATAGAGATAAGCTGTAACGGCAAAGCCAACCGGGTCAAGGCTACCAAGGATGCGCAGATTTTTCTCCATAAAAATGGAGGTCACGAAGATGCCTGCCAGGATGATGCGATACCAATTCAGGAAGTAGAGTGACTTCCAGACACTGACATCGTTTTTGGCGGGGGAGTTAAATGTAGTAAGGTTATCTACTTTTAGCAGCATGACTTTGTCAAAACACAGTAAGGATAGCGCTCCAGCGGATCATTTTGCGTGACTGGTTGCACAGAACATTCAATTACCGGTTAAAATAGAAAATAAAATCAAAGAATTACTTCATTATCTGGCGGTGCTGATTGACAGAATTGCAATAATTAGGCCGAATTCTTTTGAAACAATGAATCTGCCCGTTCGTCCAGTTTTGTAGTCTGGCTAACGACCGTAATCGTAACTGATGCAGTAAAAACAGCGACTTAAGCATGGTAATACCTGAAGATGCGTTTCAAATCAGCGTCGTGATTCCGACATTTAATCGGGCCACGCGGGTGGTGGCGGCGATGCAATCAGTACTGGACCAGAGCGCTCCTCCCCACGAGGTCATCGTGGTGGATGATGGTTCCAGTGATGGGACTGAAGCACTGATTCGGGATCGTTTTGGTGATCAGTTCGACTATATTTACCAGTCGAATCGCGGCGTCAGTCATGCCCGCAACGCGGGGATCCAGAGAGCCAGTGGTAACTGGATAGCCTTTTTGGACTCCGATGATCAATGGATGCCGGAGAAATTACAGGTACAAATGGCTGCCCTGGCAAACAATCCCGGCTACGGTTTTTGTCACACCAATGAAATCTGGATCCGCAAGGGAAAGCGCGTCAATCCCATGAATAAGCACGACAAATGCGGTGGTTATATCTATCAAAAGTGTTTGCCACTTTGCGTGATCTCACCATCGTCGGTACTCATGCGGCGAGAGATATTCGATGAGACTGGCTGGTTTGACGAATCGCTGCCGGCCTGTGAAGACTACGACTACTGGTTGCGTTATTGCTCGCGCTATCCCGTGTTATATATTGAGTCCCCGCAGTTGATTAAACACGGGGGGCACTCTGACCAGTTGTCGCGGCATTACTGGGGCATGGATCGTTTTCGGGTGCGGGCCCTGTTGAACATGCTGGAATCCAATTATTTATCGGAGCAGGATACAATAGCCACCATCGAAATGGTTCGGGAAAAGTGCCGGGTGCTGCAAGCAGGCGCGGCAAAACGTGCAAATCACAACATGCTTGCCTTTTGTCAGGAAGTTTTAACACGTGCGGAAATAGTGATGAATGCGAAATGTTGCCAACGAACTCACGAGCAGGGATGTGTTGATGCCGGTAACTGAACACAAGCAATGGTTTTGGCGATGAGCGTGACCGAAGCATGTTAAACCTGATTGTCGCATTAGCGGAAGAGGCCCGGCCGATCATTCACTACTACCGTTTGAAGCGAATGCATCACTTACATGCATTTCCTGTGTATGGTAGTGACGATATACGGCTCATTGTTTCCGGTATAGGTAATCTAGCCGCTGCCACAGCCACTGGTTACCTGGCAGGAATCGGTGATGTGACAAAATCCAAGGCTTGGTTAAACATTGGTATTGCGGGCAGTAGCAGTTTAGCGGTGGGTGAAATAGTGATGGCACATAAAGTCACGGATGAGACACGGCAACAACACTTTTATCCCACGTTGTGTTTTGAAGCTGTGTGCAAGACAGCGCCTATAGAAACGGTTGCCGTCCCGCAGACCGACTATGTTGAAGGAGTTGCGTACGATATGGAAGCGGCGGGATTCTATTCTGCAGCCATGCGTTTTAGCACGACGGAAATGATCCATTGCCTGAAAATTATCTCCGACAACAACGCAGGGGATGTTGATAATATCTCTGCTGCGGGTGTCGTATCATTGGTGGAGCAGCGCATGGACGTGATTTCGGATGTGGTAGGCAAGTTGCTGGAAATAATCAACGAACTTGTAGCGGAAAACCGGGGTGAGCAGGAAATGGATTTTATTCGTTCCCGTTTCTACCTGACAGTATCCCAACAAACCCAGCTCAAGACATTAATGCAGAACTGGTTCGCGCTGACTGACGTTTCGCCACTGGCAATGTTGAATATCGACACCTTAAAGACCAGCAAAGCCCTGTTGCATGCGCTGCACGTTAAACTCGATGAACTGCCGGTAAAATACTGAGCGCCTCAGCCATGTTTTCCACGATATATATTGAAGAACCATTGTTATCCCACCCGCGGGTGAAAACCATCGTGGCACGTTACGGTCATTTACCCTTGGTCCCCATAGAACGCTACGGTGAAATATTTAATCGCAAGGCGCAAAACTTTCGCCTGCAAAAGCAGGCGCCGGCGCTGATCATTGCCAGTAAGCAGAATAACCTGGCGTTACCGGCACCGGAGCAGTATGGGCTCGGCGGCAAACATAACTATTATTTCTCGCATTTGCTGAACTGCATATATGATTGTCGATATTGTTTTCTGCAGGGGATGTATCGTTCCGCGCACTATGTATGGTTTGTGAATTATGAAGATTTTGCCCAGGCCATCCATGACAAGATTGAACAGCATGCAAATGAGTCCTGTTATTTTTATTCCGGCTATGATTGTGACAGCCTGGCGCTGGAGCCTGTCACGCAATTTGTCGATTATTTTCTGCCGGTATTTTCCCGGCACGCAAACGCTGTGCTTGAGCTGCGCACCAAGAGTACCCAGGTCCGCTCACTGATGGACAGGGCACCAGTCGATAATTGTGTTATTGCGTTCAGTTTTACACCAGAAAATATTTCGCAACAACTGGAACACAAGGTGCCATCCAATCAAAAACGCCTGGATGCAATGATTAAGTTGCAAAAACAGGGCTGGAGGGTCGGGCTGCGTTTTGATCCCCTGATCTATGACGATAGTTATTACGCCGGTTATCAAGGTTTGTTTAATGACATATTCTCACAAGTTATCATTGATCAGCTGCATTCGGTCAGCCTGGGCGTGTTTCGTTTACCGGAACCTTTCTATCGCAATATGCAACGGCTCTACCCGGCCGAACGGCTGTTTGCGGCAAAGATTGCGAATCGAGATGGCATGGTGTCCTATCAGGCAGATATTGAAAGTAAACTGGTGGCTGACTGTGAGTCGTTATTGTTAAAGTATATACCCGAGAATATTTATTATCCCTGTAGTATGGAATAACCGCCCATGACAAAATCCCGAATTATCGTAACTGGTTCCAGCTCAGGCATTGGACGTGCGATTGCTCTGCAACTATTGCAAAGCAATTACCAGGTAATCGGTATCTCGCGCTATCAACAACATGAACCATTAGAGCACAACAATTTTAATGCTGTGCCTATGGATTTGTCAGATATTGATGCATTGCCGAAAAAGCTATCGGCACTTGTGGAGCAATATCCTGATGTGCAGGGAATTGTGTTTGCCGCTGGCCGTGGTCAGTTTGGTTCCCTGGAAGAATTTTCCTATGCGCAAATCAAAACACTGATCGAGCTGAATCTGGTGAGCCAGGCTTACCTTGCCAAAGCCTATTTACCGTTATTTAAAAAGCGCGGCACCGGGCATTTGATCTTTATCGGTTCAGAAGCCGCATTAAAAGGCAGTCGCAAGGGCGCCATTTATTGCGCGACCAAATTTGCCTTACGTGGATTGGCCCAGGCGTTAAGGGATGAATGTTCCAGGAGTAACGTGCGCGTGACCCTGGTGAATCCGGGGATGGTGAATACAGCCTTCTATGACGAACTGGATTTTGAGCCCGGCCGGGATCCGGAAAATTTTCTGTTGCCGGAAGACGTAGCACACTCCATTGACTATATATTGAGTACTCGAGCGGTGCTCAGTGTGGATGAAATTAATCTGTCGCCGCTTAAAAATGTTGTGCGTTCCAGGAAAATAATAACTGATAATCAGTAAGTTATAGAGCTTTTATATGGCGGTGACTGCTGATTCTACGACAAAGGTCACCTTAACCCCTCTTAATTTGTGCAAAATTTGCTCTAAAAACCCCAATTAAACCCCACAGGATTTAAGTTTATTGATCTGCGTCAAAGTAGGATGTCAGTCGGCTGACCATAATTATTTTACATTTTAAAAATGAATGAAGATGTTCACTGAAAAACATTAGTTAAAAATATTAGATGTATTTTCTCTTAAATCTTTTTTTACCAAGCAACAAAAGGAAATAAATATGTTAGGAATCATTCTGTTTGTATCGCTGTTTGCCCTGGTTTTCTTCGCATTGCAACAGGAAGGCAACCTTTAACGGTAAAGCGCGAGATCAGCCAGTTTGTTAGCTGTTAAGTGTAAGTTGTTAAGTTAAGTTGTAGTGTTTGTTGATTGTTATAAGTGATACGGGACCTGGTGATACTTTAATAGTGTAAAAACCGGGTAATGTAAAACCTGAAACAAGAGGAGAAAAGCTAGCGCATATAACAACTATGAACAGCTCCATCTGGTTCTTCGCCATTCAAACTTACAGGACTAAGTGCGAATGACCAAAAACCACAATCCTTAAAGACGCATTATAATAATAATTTTCCGCCCCCTATTGAAACCTACCCGTGCCAACGGGTAGGTTTTCGCTTATCTGGGGATGTAAAAAGAGTGGAATTGAAGATACAAAGTGTGTGTCGGATTGCCTATATCATCAGATTTCCTGCAAGGCGCGTTTTTTCTCCACCAGTTCCTGTACCAACGGACCACAGACGATTTCCAGGGCGTTTTGCATATCGCCACCTTCCACCACCATAGTATTTGGACGTGACATGAACGCGTTGGGGAATTGTTTCAACAGGTAGGGAAAGTCAAAGCGTTTAGGTTCCCGAAAGCGAATAACCACCATGCTTTCATCGGGTCTGGGTACATCACGAGCAACGAAAGGATTAGACGTGTCGACCAATGGAATGCGCTGGAAGTTAATATCCGTCAGGGAAAACTGTGGGGTAATATAGCGAACATAGTCGGGTAATCGCCTCATGATACTGGTTACAGTAGCATCCGCTGAACGACCGATGCCGCTAAAGTCCGCATGAATTTTCTGAATCCATTCCAGGTTAATACTGGGCACAACACCGATTAATAAATCCACCCAACGTGCGATATCCACTCCCACATCATGGCGGGTTAACAATTTGTGCCGCTCTGTTACCACTACTGGATTATGGGATTCGCTCATGTTGCGCATGGACCAGGTGGCTTCAATGCATCCGCCATGCTGCCCTTCGTAAAACATCAAGTCCGAGCCCGGCGCCAGCTCTTCCCACGGTGTATAGGTTCCCATGGACTGGTGATAGACTTCCGCCATTTCCGGTGTTTCAACATACTCCCTCACCAAACCGGTACCGCTGCGCGCATATTCGCGAAACAGTCCTTCCAGGCGATCAAAATAATTAGCTTCCGGACCAAAATGGCTGATGGGGTTGCCGCTTTCTGCGGCTTCACGGAATACCTGATCGACTTCTTGTGGTGTAAAACGGCGATAACTATTGCCGTGGACAAAAGCCGCATGGATTTTTTGGCGCCGAAATATATCGGCAAAGGCGTTTTGCACCGTTGAAGTGCCCGCGCCTGAAGATCCTGTGACGGCAATTATAGGATGTCTGGCTGACATGGGAGTTAACTAGGTTAATGTACCGATCAGGTTAAGTTTTATTTTTATCTTCCAGGTAATGTTGCTCGTTGCAATAAAAATGATTATCCATTTTCAACGCCGATGATTCGGGAATATGGGTCCCACAATGCTCGCAACGAACTGTCTTTTGGTAATCCACCTTTGCCGGTGGCTTTCCATTTTTACTACGTGAATGAGTAGTGATCAAGCGTTTTATGACAACATAGGCAATGATTAAAGCAAGAATTATAAGTAATGTGCGCATGGCGATGATTAAGTTTTGTTCACGAGATGACCAGTAAGCCGCACAGTATATAATACCCAGCGCCGGCTTATCAGGTGTTACCGCTGTTTTTTGCTAATGCCTATCTAATTGAAAGAAATATGTTTATAGAAGAATTAGGTAAATTTAAGAAATAATCCGGTTACCCGCAAATCTTTTTTCTCCGAAATGGTTAAAAACCCCGGGCTTGTGGATTGGGTAGATCCTTACATTCTTGATTTACATTAAGGAACTTGTCGGAAATTGCAATAGCATAAAACTAGTTTTCAATAACGCTATCAAGAAAAGGAAACCCGCTATGTATCTAAAACATAAACAATCAGAAAACCTGGTGGAAATACTGGACGTCAAGGCGATGGCGGATCCGTGTCAGGCACGTGTAGCAGGCCGATATCATGCGGGTGAAGAGTTGCAGGACCCGGAAAATTTTTCCAAGTCTGATCTGGTGTTTCCTTCCGGAGAACCATTGCCGGTTTGTTGGCAGGATCCCGACTATAAGCTGGTACAATGATAGAAAAATCTCTCGCGTCTCGTTGCGTGCTATGGAGCAATTGATCATTAGTTGCAGGCTGGAATTATAACTGGATTGCGTCCGCCAGCAGGGAAGCTAACGAGATGCAATTGCTGGGATGGCCGACGCTATCAGTACTCCAGACTCCTTTGATCCCGGTGGCCAGCAATTCGTCGTACGACTCGCCAACAAATAGCGCATGGGTGACAGCGCAATAGAGGTTCTCCACTCCCAGGTCTACTAATTGCTGCGCAGCGTGAATCAGGGTTTTACCGGTACTCGCCATGTCATCCACCAGCACCACGCTGCGATCCTTGACATCAGACGGCGGTAACACCACATTTACTTCGCGGTCACCAAATCGGGTTTTATCACCCACGAGGTAATCGAAATCATGCAAGCGAGCAATTTGTTGTACCCACTGCTTGCTTTCTTCATCCGGACCAACGATCAGGGGATTGGCAACCTGTAGTGAAATCTGATTGCCGATCAGGGCAGTGGCACTTAAGGTGACTGCGCGTTTGTTTTTGATAATGTCTTCCAGTTTTTTTACTCGATGCAAATGCGGATCAACTGTAATCACTTCATCGACCAGTGACGCCAGCAATTTACCCACCCAGCGTTGACTGACGGCTTCCCCGGGTTGAAATTCCTTGTCCTGACGCATGTAACATAAATAAGGAGCAACCAGGATAATGCGTTCACATCCTTTTTGCCGCAGTTCCTTGGTCGTGAAAAACAGTTCGATCAGTTTGTCGTTGGGTGAATTCAGGCTACGGCAAATAATGACTGTGGAAGGAATATCGATGGGTAAACGGATTTTACTTTCACCATCCGGAAAATGATGTAACTCCGCTTCCGCGTATTCAATATCAAGCAGGTGCGCGAGATTTTTTGCCTGCAACTGGTAATCGGGAAAACCCAACAACAAAGGTTCATGAAACATGGTTCAGATTTCCTGATAGGGTTTTAGGATGTCCGTCTCCCTTCCGATGCGGTAGCCGGAATACTTTTTTGCCATGTCGTTGGCAAACTTGAAATCTGCGTTAAATTCCGCGTAAATTCGATAGAGGACTTCACCTTTATCGACAGGGTCGCCCACCTTCTTAAGCAGGTCCACACCGGCTCCCTTGTCCATGGGCGCGCCGGCGAAGCGCGCAATACGGGACATTTGATGGTTGTCGATTTCGACAACATAGCCTTTTTGTGGCGCACAAATCTCCGTGCACAGTTTGCCGAGGTCAAAATGTTTTTTCTGTTCGCCCTGTGCCTGAATAATGGCCTGCATTTTTTCCAGCGCGCGTCCTGATTCGAGAATATCACGCGCGATACTGTAACCGTATCCGCCGCGCACATCCGGATCAAATTCCAGAATGCGACCCGCCAGCCGCAAGGCTTTTTGTTTAAGATCATTGGGCGCATCGACGTCGTTGCGCAGCACCTGCATGACGTCGCGGGCTTCCAGTACCGGACCGATACCACGTCCCACCGGTTGTGAGCCGTCGGTAATAATCACTTCCAGATGGATATTCAGACGATCGCCAACATATTCAAACAGTTTACGCAGTTGCAGGGCGTCTTGCATGTGACGCACTTTGGCGGTTGGGCCTACGGGTATATCAATCAACAGATGGGTAGATCCGGCCGCCAGTTTTTTGGAAAGAATTGACGCGACCATTTGTCCCAGGGAATCGATACCCAGCGGTCGCTCCACGGAAATCAGGATATCATCCACGGGCGCCAGCTTTGCGGTACCACCCCACGCTATACAGGCTCGCTGTTTAGCCACGATGTCGTACATAATCTCCGGTTTTACTTCCACGTTGGCCAGTATTTCCATGGTGTCCGCCGTACCCGCGGGTGAAGTGATGGCTCGGCTGGATGTCTTCGGCATCATGGTGCCGTGGGCGGCAACAATGGGCACGATGAGCATTGTGGTGCGATTGCCGGGAACACCACCGATGCAATGTTTATCAACCACCAGCGATTCATGCCAATCCAGTTTTTCACCCGACTCGGTCATGGCTCGGGTCAGGTTCAGAATTTCTTCCCGGTCCAGGCCGGTCTGCCCGGATGCCACCAGGAACGCCGCCATTTCCATACGTGAATAACGATTGTTGGCGATATCGCGGGCGATGGCGTGGAAATCATCCTGGGTTAATCGTTCACCGTTAATCTTGCGGCGCACGGCGTCCATGGAGGCGGGGGGTTCAGCATGAGCGACACGCACTTTCTGACTGGCATTTAAGCCCAGTTGCTTGAATGCCTGTTCTGATAGTCCAAGTTGTCCGGGGGCGACAATATTGGTGTCATCCACCACATTCAATACAGCATAAATTCGCTGGCCATTGGCGGCTACTTCGATTTTTGACAGAGCCTGAAAACCTTCCGCGCGATAAAATTCGCATTCTCGGTGCATGTAGGCGACATTTTCATGGTAAGTATCAATGGCCACCTTACGCAGAGCCAGGGTGCCAAGTGGTTCGGGTTCCTGTTGTTCGCTCATTTACGATACTCAAACTGTGTCATGATTTCCAAATATGAAAAACTGAATTATTAAACCGCCAATAAACGTTGCCGGGTAAATAAGTAAAGAATAGCGTGTTTTAATAGGCCAAAACTTGACCTAGATTAAGGTGCGCAGGAAATTGGTGCAGTATATAAAAATTATGCACCAACCCCACAGCGACGCGAGCTTTCATTACTATATTAGTGTAGATTATGGGAATAATGCGGTTGTACATGCAAAGTTAAAAGTACAGTTACAGTTAAAAGAGCACGGCTAAAAGAGGAGTCCAGACCATGCAATGTCCCAAGTGCGCACAAGCGATGGAAAAAGTGACCTTTCAAGATGTTGAGGTCGATCGTTGCATTAATTGCGGTGGTATGTGGTTTGACATGCTGGAGCTGGAAGAATTAAAAAAAATGAAAGGCTCGGAACAAATCGATACCGGTAGCGCCACTGTTGGCAAGGAATATAATGAAGTGGATCGTATTAACTGCCCGGTCTGCGATACACCCATGATTCGCATGGTGGACAAGGCACAGCATCATATATGGTACGAAGGTTGTGCTACCTGTTACGGTGTATTTCTTGATGCCGGTGAATTCCGCGATATGAAAAAGGAAACAGTGCTGGATTTCGTGAAAGATCTGTTCACGCGGGCGCGAAACTAGGAACAGCCTACGCTGTTTTTATAAACCCAATGGATTATTGGGATCGACCCCTTCCATAAACGGCAGTCTGCGATCGCTGTTGGTAATTTGGTAAACCTTGCCGATCCAGTTATTAAGCACCGCTTCTGCAGTATCGTGCCAGGTATTGTGCAATAGCGGGATCACCAGCTGTTCCGGGAACTCGGGTGGTGTTTCGCTTCTGGCGGTGGCAGCAATTAGCCGATCACTATACTCGTCAAAAATCGCCTGCACCTGCGGCGTGAAATAGTTGTCCGGGTACGGCGGATAATCATTGCGAGCACCACTGATGAAGCGGTTTATTTCCCGCTTGTATTCCTTTAGCAGACTGTTGATATCGTATTCCGGATGACCCTGAAAAAATACAATACGGAATTGATCCTCGCTCACAGCCAGGTGTACACCGGCTTCCTTGCTTTCGGCCAGGACATGCAATCCCGCAGCGTCAAACTGGGCTTTACTGATTTCATTAAAGCGGGAGTGCGGTACGTCGAACAGCGTATTGACGTCATTCACCAGCGGGTGTTTACGGTTAATCACTTCATGCCCGAAGACGCCCCAGCGTTTTGCTGGCAAGCGGTAGCGTTTCTGCCCGTGCAAAAACTCCATGGCGGCATGAGTCGCCAGGCAGGAACATAAGGTTGAAGTCACATTATTATAAGCCCAATGCATTACTTCCTTCAGTGGTTCCCAGAAAGGTTCTTCTGATAAATCCGGGCGCGTGACGTTAGCACCGGTAATGATCAGCGCGTCGAGGCCATCCTGCTTAATTTTCTCGAAGGAATCGTAGTACTGTTCGACATGGGCTTTACCTTCCGGGCTGCGTTCCAGTTCTGGCAGGGAAAAAGGATGCATATGAAACTGGGCAATCTGGTTACTTTCACCCACCAGGCGGAAAAACTGCCGTTCGGTTGCCGCCAGTGCCGCATCCGGCATCATATTCAGTAATCCCACGTGTAATTCGCGAATATCCTGATGCGACGCGCGATCCGGTGACAGCACGGTTTCGCCTTCCTGTTGCAGGCGTTGAAAAGTGGGTAAATTGGAATTGGCAACCAGTGGCATTATAAAAATCCGCTAATAAATTTCGTTTAGATCCTTAAGCTACACTACCTGTGTTAACCAGTGTAGACAACACATTAACGTTGCCGTCCCACAGCAATGGTTAGCAGATCGAGGAAGTCTTTCTCATCGCGCACCTGGTAGAGTTCCTTGGTGGTGACCGTATAACCGTGTTCATTGGCGATGGCTTCGTAACGCGGGATCCGCGCATAGAACAGTTTTGGGAAAATCCAGCGCACGAAATCGTCGGGGTCGATCATCGCGACATAATCAATATCCTTTTCCTGCTTGTAAACCGCTAATTGTTCATCTAGGAATTCTTCACGGTAATATAGCGGCTTGGGATCTGACTCGGCACGTCGTATCAGTTCTTTTTCATCCTCCTTGCTCGCTTTGATATATAAAATCATGGTGTGTTCCGTGAGAATGCGCGTTGTTTCGGTATCATCCAGTTCGCAGATACTGCCGCCCACATCATTAATAAAATGTTCGTAACCGTAAATTTCCCTGGCCTTGTGAATGAACTCCGGCACATCCTTCATGGCGGCGATTTCCGCATCGCGGTGTAAGTGCTGGCGGCGTTTGAATTCATCCAGTGGCAGGCCGCCCAGTTCCGGATTGCCCAGTTTGCCCAAGAAGCTGGAAACCGGTTGCAGGTTGTTGACCGTGATGTTGTTGCAAATGTAAATGGAATCTGTGCGTAATAAGTCGCGTAAAAAAGGCACCTGCATGGCCTGTTGCTTGATGTTATCCAGGATGGGTTCGTCGAGGTAACGGGTGCCAATGCGATAGTCGCCCGAATAGTGAAACCAGTTGGCCTTCATAAGGATATTGGACAAATAGGTTTTCCCCACCCCGGACATGCCGAGCAGGGTAATGCGACGATTTTTCCAGTTTTTAAATTCTTCTATGCTGAGTTTCAC
>Ga0209742_10000758_pt1 | contig 16336 bp, 18 predicted proteins | sample DeeMarSeWOR38_10_FD_187462 | JGI IMG/M metagenome (GOLD analysis project Ga0209742, IMG submission 187462) | Marine sediment microbial communities from White Oak River estuary, North Carolina - WOR-3-8_10 (SPAdes) (version 2) | ecosystem: Environmental > Aquatic > Marine > Intertidal zone >... | reverse complement strand
ACAAAAAGTACAGTGAATGCACCCCTCTCAGGATATAAAGTGCAGAGAGATCGCCCACTCTTTCGATACCTTATTGACCATCCGTATTTGGTTCCTCCGTAGTCTATCTCCGGTGAGAAATCGTAAGAGGTTTGTAGAAATGAAATAATATCTGCCCAGGCTTCGCCAGCCTTACCGCCCAAGTAGTTGATGATCTCCTTCTCGGATGGCTGATGATCTTTACCCAGCATTCTCTTGTATTCCATAGAATTCACGCCACCATCAATCGCTGGCAAAGAGAATTGAACAAGGCCAGTTTGCTCTCAGTCTAGCTGTCCAGTTATTTGCGAACTGTTGTCTATCAACATCGTCCATATTAACGAATAGCCCAGCCTTGATAGCACCCGAACGCATGTGATTCAGAAGTTCTGCGTGCTTACACTCAACGATTTCCGCACAGGTATGACAATCGCTAATCTCCTTGTGCTCAGCGCACGATCTTATTTCGCAATTATCTCTGCCACCGCCTCTCCGACACCCTGCACACAAGGCCACGTTCTCAATCGACTCCAGCCCCTTGAGCAACTCCCCGTAATCGAAATCCTGAGGTCCCCATTCATCCAGACTGTATGCAGTTATGAGTTCTCTGTATCTTCGGGTGAGTTCCTGCAAAGTTCCATTGCCGACTATGCAGCTACCGCACCAAATACCGCAAGAACCAATCTGGTCGCGCACATTTTCAAATGCCCGTGTCCTATTCTTGCTGTTCATACATGCCTCCTTTCCTAGCCATGTTCCGGCGATGCGGACTAACGTCCTAACACCGCGATTACGGCATCTGCGACCTGGCTAGTACCTACTGCCGTGGCGGGGTCGAGCTTCAAATCATAGGTGACATTCTTACCCTCGGCTATAACCTCGGCTATAGCGCTCTCCATATTATCGGCGCTACCCTTTTCGCCAAGATGACGCAACATCATCACCCCGGAGAGCATCGTAGCCATGGGATTGGCCTTATTTTGTCCGGTGTATTTGGGGGCGCTGCCGTGTGTAGGTTCAAAGATAGCTACCTCATCCCCGATGTTGGCTCCGGGCGCTATACCCATGCTGCCGACTAGCCCGGCACAGAGGTCTGAAATTATGTCGCCGTACAAATTTGGCAGCACGAGGACGTCAAATATGTGGGGCTTCCTGACCAGCTCCATGCAGGTCGCGTCCACCAGCATATCACCGAATTCAACGTCGTTATATTCTTTGGCAACTTCACGGGCAGTATCCAGGAAAAGTCCGTCGGAGAACTTTAGTATGTTGGCTTTGTGGATCGCAGTAACCTTTTTCCTACCGTTCTGTCGGGCATATTCAAAGGCAAATTTTACAATCCGCCGGCTGGCTGTTTGAGATATGACCTTCAAGCTTACGGCGGAATCTTTCCTGATTTCCTTTCCGGTAGCATCGTGCGCAAGATCCAGCAACCGCTTTGTCCCCGAATCACCTTTCGCAAATTCGATACCTGCATAGAGGTCTTCTGTATTTTCCCTGACCACTACTATATCCACATCTTTGAATGGCGTCTTTATACCGGGGTACACCTTATAGGGACGAAGACAGGCATAAAGGTCTAGCATCTGCCTCAGGGCAACATTTACACTCCTGAAGCCGGTACCTATTGGTGTGGTCACAGGACCCTTAATGGCCACTTTGTTTTTCTTTATGGACTGGAGGGCCTGGTCAGGAAGAGGCGTACCAAACTTGTCTTGCGCCTGACTACCTATAATAACGGTGTCCCACTGGAACTTGATTCCCGTAGCTTCCAGCACCCGTTGTGTCGCCTCAGCTACCTCAGGTCCTATACCATCGCCAGGGATAAAAGTCACTCCATGCTGCATCTTAATAAATCCTTAATTCTAATTTCTAAACTGTAAGCAAATCCAAAAATGTGAATGTCATTACTTCAACACCCTCACGCCAGTAATGCTTTCATAGTTTGAAGTCTTTGTGCTTTTGTATATACGGAATAAGCCCGTCTTCCTTAAGGATAGCGGACATTATGGGCGGCATCTTGCTACAACTTAATGTCACACCGGTCGTCATATTAGCAATAATACCACCCGTTAAATCTATCTCCAGCTCATCGCCGTCGCCGATTTTATCGGTATCGCAAAGCAGGACAGGCAAGCCCTGGTTTATGGCGTTGCGGAAAAAGATGCGTGCAGCCGATTTGACTAGAATAGCGCCAATCCCCGACATTTTGATTACTACTGGAGCATGTTCTCGACTGGAACCCAAACCAAAATTCTTTCCTGCCACAATAAAATCACCCAACCTTACCTTTGATGCGAATCCAGGTGCGGCATCTTCCAGGACATGCTTGGCCAGTTCAGGCAGGTTGCTCCTCAAATGGGCAAACCTGCCGGGGATAATATCATCAGTGGAGATATTATCGCCCAATTTAATGGCTTTACCTTTGAGCACCAAATCTAGCATTATACAAATTCCCTGGGGTCCGTAATTTCGCCTTTTATGGCTGAGGCCGCAACAGTCGCCGGGCTGGCCAGGTATACCATGGCTGCAGGGTTGCCCATTCTTCCCTGAAAATTACGATTGGCAGTGGAAATGCAAATTTCACCGTCTCCCAGTACTCCTTGGTGGATACCGAGGCAAGCGGCACAGCCTGGTGGGAGAATAGCTGCTCCAGCTTCAATCAGACTCCGAATATAGCCTTTCTCTATGGCGCGAATGAGCACCTGCCTCGAAGCCGGCGCTATAATCAATCTAGTACCGGGATGTCTTTTCTCGTCTTTAAGCATCTCAGCGACCACGGCTAAATCTTCCAGACGTCCATTAGCACATGTGCCGATAAATGCCTGCTGGATTTTAACCCCTTTTACTTTGGCCACCGGGCGGACGTTATCCACAGCGTGGGGAAGAGAGAGCATTGGCTCAAGTTGGCTGATATTCACAGGTATGACTCGCTCATAATTTGCCTCAGCATCTGGATATAGTGGGTTATAATTGCCACCACGGCCACGTTCCGTGAGGAAATCCCGGGTGATTTTATCACTGGGGAAAAGGCCAACTTTAGCCCCGGCTTCTACAGCCATATTGGCAATAGTAAGACGCTGGGACATAGTTATCTGAGCCAGTGAATCGCCACCAAATTCCAGAGCCTTGTAGGTAGCACCATCAGCGCCAATCTTGCCAATGAGATACAGAATTAAATCCTTGGCATAGACTCCCTTGGGGAATAAGCCATTAAATTCGATAAGAAAACTTTCCGGTACCCGAAACCAGGTTTTACCCAGGGCTAAGGCTACAGCAACATCGCTTGACCCCATGCCTGTAGCAAAAGCCCCCAAAGCTCCACAGGTAACCGTATGAGAATCCGCACCCACAATGATGTCCCCTGGACTGGCAAATTTTTCCGCTATCAACTGATGGCATATACCGTCACCAACCTCATAGATGCGACAGCCCATTTCCTCGGCGAAGCGGCGCAGAAGGATATGGTCATTGGAAAGCTGCTGAGCAGGACTTGGAGCAGCATGGTCCAAGAATATAATTGCTCGTTCTGGACTAGCCAAAGCGGCAAAACTGCTATTCTGAAACTGTCTTATGGTCAAGGGGCCAGTAGTGTCTTGGACGAAAGCCCAGTCGACATCGGCAATCACGATATCGCCAGCTTCGGCCTCGCTATGAGATTTAAGCCCTAGGATCTTCTCGGCTAATGTCTTGCTCATCCCGATTATCCCACTATTTTAATCGTTTCCTTCTGCTATAATCAATAACGTGTCTGAACACAAACCAAGCAAGCTAGGTTCAACTCAATGCGGCAGGACTGTATTTTACTGGGGCAAACGGACTTATATCATGGGAGTAATAAATGTTTCCCCGGATTCATTTTCCGGCGATGGACTGGCAGATGTTGAAGGAGCCGTAGCCAGGGCAGTAAGATTGGCTTCCGAAGGAGCAGACATAATTGACATTGGCGGGGAATCTACTCGTCCTGCCTCGACTCCGATTTCAATCGATGAAGAACTAAGACGAGTGATTCCTGTTGTGGGAAAGCTGGCTCACAAGATATCCCGCCCGCTAAGTGTAGATACATATAAGCTGGAGATAGCCCGTCAGGCTCTAGATGCCGGAGCCGACATCATAAACGACATTTGGGGACTGAAGAAGGAACCCCGGCTGGCCGAGCTAGTGGCTCAAAAAAATGTACCTATTGTTTTAATGAGCAATCAGCGTGGCTCTCCTTGCCGCGATATTATGTCTGCAGTTATTTCCGATTTGAAAAGAGCCATCAAACGAGCGTTGGACGCAGGAGTTCCCCGGGAGAATATAATCATAGATCCAGGCATAGGTTTCGGCAAGACACAGGAGCAAAATCTGGAGGTTTTGCGACGCCTGGAGGAACTCCAGGCACTGGGTAAGCCCGTCCTTCTGGGTAGCTCACGGAAGTCCTTTATAGGCTGGGTGCTCGACATGACTCCCGAACAAAGATCGAGTGAAGTAGCATTCGTTCCACCTGGTGACAAGCGACTGGAAGGAACGGCAGCCACCATAGCCATCGGCATCTCCAAGGGAGCTGATATAGTTCGGGTACACGATGTCAAAGAGATGGCGATTGTGTGCAAAATGAGCGATGCTCTTGTAAGAGGCGTGTAAGCAAATTGGCCATTGCCTATCTATGTCTAGGCTCAAACCTGGGAGGACGGGAAGCAAATCTCCGTAAGGCTTTAACACTGCTTTCTCCAAAAGTAACCCTCAAAGATATCTCATCCATCTATGAGACCGAACCGGTAGGCTACAAGGACCAGCCGTTGTTCCTTAACCTGGTCTGCCGAATCACTACTAATTTGTCTCCCGAAGAGCTCCTATGTCTGGTTAAGGATATTGAAACAAAAATGGGCAGACTTGCCAGCAAGCAAAGAAATTCACCCCGACCTATAGATATAGATATCCTTTTCTATAACGACAAGATTATGGACACCCAGGACTTAACTATCCCGCACTCCCGCTTGCAGGACCGTGCTTTTGTCCTTATACCACTAGCGGAAATCGCCCCGGACTTAATTCATCCCAAGCTGGACAAGAATATCGCCCAATTAGCTAACGATGTTAAGGGACAAAAAGGGGTGCGAAAATGGTATCATGTGAAATGACGCAAACACATGCGGATAGCAGAGGATACTAAAAACAGGAGGCTAGCCATGGGAACTAAGGGAAGAAAGAATGTGAAGAAGCCCAAGCAGAAAAAAGAGAAGAAGAAATAACAAGGGATGGCGTAAGTACTAATTATTAAACTCTAAACAATATCTAACGCCTGAAATCGAAAGGAATTTATGTATCAGCTATTTGTGGAAGAGCACTTTGATGCCGCCCATTATCTGCCAGATTATCATGGCAAGTGTGAAAAGCTACATGGCCACCGCTTCAAGGTAGTAGCTTGTTTGGAAGCGGGCAGTATTGATGAGACCGGCCTGGCTTACGATTTCACTAAGCTGAAGCAGCACCTGAGGGAAATTTTGGCTAAATTCGACCACACTTGCCTGAATGATGTGCCCCCCCTCGATAAAATTGGACCGTCCAGCGAGAATATTGCTGCCACTATATATAATGCGCTACAGCCGCGTCTCTCCGACTCTCCAGTAAAGTTGGTGAACGTAGAAGTTTGGGAATCGCCCACGACAGGCGTGTCGTATAGCCCTTGAGCTAAGATTGCTGTTCCGGTGGCAACAAATTGGGAATCGTATCTACAATAGGGTATGAATAGTCGCATTTAGAGCAATAGAGTGCACCCTTGACTATTTCCTCTCCTTCCTCTTCATCTACTGTCAGCGCCAAATCCCCCTTGCATATAGGACAGGCTAATATATCCATCAACTCTTTTTTCATTTCAGGTCCCAATTATATCATATGAGCAGCGAAACGAAGACAAGAACGTGCTATAATATTCCCCAGGAGAATAAAATGACAATCCAGATTAAAAAGACTTATAGGGGTTTGAATCCGGGGATGCTCTGCGACGAGATACAAATTCTACTACAGAAACAAGGGGTTATGGCTATTGAGACCGAATCGCAAACATATGGCCTTCCCAGTGGTGATACTCAATCTCGCTCTACGCTTGCGTTAAAAACAGAGGCAGAGCAAGAGAAAGACCAGAAGGAATGCGGCAGAGCCCATGTTCTGGGCTCACCAATGGGCGAAACAAAAATGCTCCTTGACGTAGATGAAACCCTTTGCCCCCAGGAAAAGCTCTCCGCTTTTCAAAGTGACCTCGATTTTATCCTCGGGTCATACGAAATTAAGTGGTAGACGAGCAGATTTCGGAGCAGAATCAGCTCGCCGGGGAAACTAAACAAGCACGAAGAGAAAGACGGCGGGCAAAGAAAAAATCCAAGATGCTCCAGCACGGCAAAAGCCTGGCAAGAGTATATAAGGACGCTTTAACTAAGAGAGCCAAGACCAAGAAAGCCCACGAGCAGTCAAGCTAAAGTCAGGCGGTTTTTTTGATTAAGAAATTCTTGCTCAGGGGTCCAATAATAGTCTTGATTTGTCTGGTGGTTGGCTTCGCCCTAGTTTATGGTGGTGGCTGGTTGCTCCATCAATTGGGGTGCTCAGGGCCCTGAAAGCAAGGGTTTGGAGGTAACTAGTTGGTCGTCCGCCGTTTCGAGCAGATTGCAGCACACTGTTCGCATTCATTGTCACACGGCTCAGCATGAATAGTTACACTGGCTTCATGAAGCGTGCTTCGTATTTCTAATTCAATCCGGTCGCATATTTGATGAGCCTGCTCCAATCTAGTATCCTTAGCTATCACTAAATGAAGGTCTATGTAACTCTGGTTTCCAGCCCGGCGTGTCCTTAGTGCATGGAAGCCGGATACCTCGCGGCTATGTTTCCTCAAACATTCTTCGATAACTGCCTGTTGTGAAGAAGGTAGCGTTTCATCAAGCAGTCCGGATACCGGCTTACGGATAGTATCAATAGCTATTTTCAGTATGTAAATAGCAACTCCGATAGCGAGTATAGGATCAATAATATTAATCCCGGTGAATCTGACTATTGCCAATCCCACCAATACGGCTGAGGCGGAATATACATCGGCGGCAATATTACGGGCGTTAGCTTCTAAGGCTACTGAGCCAGTGCGCCGGGATACATTCATTAGATGCCGAGAAAGGAAAATGCTGACCACTATGGAAACCGCCATCACAGCTATTCCGGCCTCGGCCAGTGCAATACTAGAACCTTTTATTATCCGGTCTATCGCCGAATATATTATCAGTCCGCCGGTGATAAAGATGAGAATACCCTGCACAACACCAGCAATGTCCTCCACCTTGCCATGACCATATGGATGTTCTGCATCAGCCGGTTTAGCCGCAATGCGAATAGCAAAGAAAGTGATGAGCCCGGCAAACAAATCTAATAGACTATCGGCTGCTTGAGCCAATATGCTGATACTGCCAGTCAACAAGCTAACGACCACCTTAAATATTATTAAACCGACGACTACCCCGATCAGCAGCTTGGTCGCACCGGTCTTTGTTGAAAACACTTTTCTATCTCCTGAATTTCCCGAAACAAAACTAGTGGGATTTAAAAAGTTTACAGCTATATTTTCGCTAAGGCAACCACTAATCAGTATTTTCCTACTGAGTTAGTATGTAATGCAGAGGGTGCTGAAAACAATTGTTTAAATAATACCGACTAGTGCTAGCGAAGTGCTGGGCAAATAAGTTAAACTGGCTGGTTATGAATAGCCCTGCGGATAGTAGTGATGTTAAACGAGCGCTGCTTCTTGCTGCCACGATAGCACCGTTTATTTTTACCTTCATGACCTCTTCTGTAATTATTGCTATACCTACCATTGAGAAAGACCTATCATTGAATATAATCACGCAAGGCTGGATTGTCATGTCCTACATCTTATCTTCAGCAACCTTTGTTGTTCCCTTAGGCAGAATAGCAGACATATATGGCAGGAAGAAGATTTTTACCTTGGGCATAATTATGTTCACGATCTCGTCCCTCTTTGCGGGAATGGCAGACTCTGCAGCTATACTTATTACCTGCCGGGTTTTCCAGGGAATCGGCGGCGCTATGCTGGCTGGGACCGCGATAGCATTGCTTACCACAGTATTTCCCGCCAACGAAAGGGGGAAGGTCCTGGGGATAAATGTCGCGGCAGTATATATCGGGCTCGCCGTGGGCCCGGTTTTGGGTGGGATTCTCACCCAACAACTTGGTTGGAGGAGCATCTTTTTCCTAAGTGCAATCTTGGGATTATTGGTCCTTGGTGTCGTTTTGTGGAAATTGAAAGGCGAATGGACGGGGGCAAAGGGAGAGAAATTTGATTTTGCCGGCTCCATAATATACACCCTTGGACTGGTAGCATTGGTATACGGTTTTACACGTCTGCCGTCGATGTTAGGAGTGGGGTTGGTTGTCGGAGGTGCCGTAGGACTTGCGGTGTTCATCAGGTGGGAATTGAAAAGCAAAAACCCAGTCTTGGATTTGAGCCTCTTTAGAAACAGCAGAGCTTTCTCATTTTCCAACCTGACAGCGTTGATCAATTACAGTGCCACGTTCGCTATAAGTTTACTCATAAGCGATTATCTGCAATATCGGCCTGTACAACCATTCAACGCTCAAGAAGCGGGCTTGATCCTAGTTGCTATGCCCGCTATGCAGGCTATCTTTTCACCGCTGGCCGGCAGGCTCTCGGACAGGATTGAACCAAGGCTAATTGCCTCGGCAGGAATGGCGTTGATTACGGCAGGACTTGTACTGTTTATCTTTCTAAATGAAGAAACGTCATTGAATGTCATTATCGGCAATTTGCTTCTGATTGGCTTTGGTCTTGCTCTCTTCGTATCTCCAAATACCAACGCGGTCATGAGCTCTGCGCCAAGGGCAGCTTACGGGGTAGCCTCGGCGATGCTGGCAACGAGCCGGCAAGTTGGCCTTGTCTTTAGTATGGGAATCGCCACGCTGATGTTTGCCCTATACATGGGTAGCGTACAAATTACACCCGCGTATTATCCGCTTTTCCAGCAAAGTATGAAAACATCGTTCATCATTTTTGCCGCACTCTGCTTTGGTGGCATCTTCGCCTCACTCGCTAGAGGGAAAGTGCGGTAGACCTTCATATCGTTGGCTAAATTCTATATCCTAATCACTGAACTCTGAAAAGTTCAAATATCAGAATTCAAAATTCCGAGTTTTCTTAAACCTTCGAATTGTTTGTCCTGAAATGATTTAGAATTTCGTACTTGGGATTTACGATTTGAAGCGGAGTATATTCGTTTCACAGCAGGTAAGATATTTCGGACGGTGGTTTCTCATGCAGGTCAAACTCTATTCCGGCTTCATGAAACAGCTCCGTAAAGGAGTTGTCAGCATAGTTGCCAAAGGTTACAAATCGCCTTATTTTGGAATTGACCAGCATCTTGGCACAGAGCACACAGGGTGTATGGGTGCAGTAAATGGTAGAACCCTCCAAACTGACGCCATGCAACGAGGCCTGGATAATAACGTTCTGCTCGGCATGAATACCCCGACATTTTTCCTGTCTGGTTCCAGATTCTATTCCCAGTTCGTCCCTGAGGCAGCCGAGTTCAAGACAATCTTTAAGTCCAGCGGCAGCTCCATTGTAGCCGGTGGCTAGTATATGTTTGTCCCTCACAGCCACTGCACCTACATGGTGACGCCGGCAGGTGGAGCGTTCCCCTACCACGGAAGCTATCTTGAGGAAATATTCATCAATTTCCGGTCTTGTTTCCTTTTTCATTTCAAAGCGGATAAAACTCGTTCCGTTTCCCTCACCAGCTCCTCCAAGGAAGCCTCATTCACTATAGTAAAGTCAGCCATGGCAATTGGTCCACCCTTATTTATATTCTCTATCTCGGATTTATCTCGGCTATCTGCTTCCTCCATTGTTAAGACTCGTTCTGCCCTATGAGCAAGCCTTCCATACCTGGTTGCGGGCGAGGTACAGACAGCAACCGTGGTGAACTTCTTACCGTAGTACTCCTTCAATAGAATATATTCCTCCCAGGAGTAAAGCCCGTCTACCACAACATTCGACGATTTCAGTGCTTTATCAATCCTCGGTAGATTCAACTGGGCGTAAGCAGCCATCCCGTGATTTTTCCTTAGTTGTTGTCTAATATAGCGCTCATTTTCCTCACTCGTCTCTAACCTTCTTTTCTCGAGTTCTTCGTCTGTAATGTCTCCAAACCGCACCTTCTCAAAGCCATGCTCTTCCAACAACCTGGCCACTTCTGACTTACCCGCACCGGCCATACCAACAATTGCTACCACTTTCACGGTTCATACACACTCAACACAGGGATTGCAGGACAGCTTATATTAGCAGGATTTACCCAACTATTATAGGGAAAAACTCAGACGTCAGTAAAAAATTGACCGCTATCATTCTTTGATAGACTCAAGATAGGCTCTTAATTCCTCCCGTTAAGGGAGATGAAATTTGACTCGTCATAGAAGGAATAAAAACCTTGCCACTAATAGTGGGAAATATCTTAGCGTCTTGTCTGACGGTTCAGCACAGATTATACTACACATCGATAACTTGGATTGCACCAGTTTAAGCTTTTGGTGAATAAATGTTTGGCGTTCTTTCCAGAGAGGATATCTTGAAGATGCTGGAGGGAAATCCCCCCTTGGTGGAAAACTTGTGTGATACTCAGCAGCAAGTTCAACCCAACGGTATAGACCTGACTCTCAAAGAAATAGCTTTGTTTAACTCGCCCGGGAGCTTAGGCCCTGGCAGCGAACGGAGAACCCTTTCCAATACTTCCCCACTCATTTTCGATGGCATAGGTCGTATTGATCTCTTACCCGGTTGCTACCTTGTCACCTACAACGAGGTAATCAATCTTCCCAAGAACGTAATGGCTCTGGCAAGGCCTCGGTCAAGTCTTCTACGCTGCGGGGTCAGTATTCATAACGCAGTGTGGGATGCTGGCTATTCGGGCAGGTCTCAGTCCCTTATGGTCGTATACAATGCACAGGGTTTTCGGCTATATATGAACGCCCGAATTGTTCAGATGGTTTTTTTCTCTCTGAGCCGCGAAGCCGCCCAGGGTTACCAAGGTATGTTCCAGGGCGAGAATGTCTGAGCGGATTTGAAATTGGAGGCTAACTTCGTTTGCCCGCTGGTTCCAACCTGCGGATATCACTGGCTAGTGAAACACGTATTTTCTTGGCGACCTTGCGAAAATGAAACCCTTGGACAGCAAGCGTAATGGACAAGGGTAAAGTTTTTGGTTTTTTCAGTAAGGTCCAGCCAACGAGTTTCCAATATTGCATCCTTCCCTTTTCCACTATCCCTAAAACCCATGTGGATCTTATCAACGCTACGAGATGGATAAGAGAAACCTTCAATTTACCTTTATTGCTAGGTCTATACTCCTTTAGAAAGATTCTAATACGCTCATAATATGGTTTGGGGGCATAGATTGTATTTACCACATGCCTGTAGCCACTGGCAAGTGCCTCTCGCCCCATTTTGGGGATGAAGTTCGTCGAACCATCTGTATTGTCACCGGAACCCTTTGGCAGTATACGGTTTTCTTTTTGTAAACGTTTGTACAATCTTGTCTCGGGAGGAGCCATCAGCACACCAACCATGGCGGTAACGATCCCACTCTTTTGAATGAAATCGATTTGGCTTTTGAAGATGGAAAGCGGGTCACTGTCAAACCCAACAATAAATCCTCCCTGCACCTGCAAGCCGTAGTTTTGCATCCTTTTAACTGAGGCCAACAAATCACGATTTTTATTCTGCAGCTTATTACATTCAACCAGACTTTCTTCACTGGGACTTTCAATACCAACAAACACCATGTTGAATCCCGCCGCAGTCATCAGACGCATTAGCTCTTCATCATCAGCAAGATTTATGGATGCTTCCGTATAAAACGTGAATGGATGTTTCTTTTCTTCCACCCACTCAACTATTGCCGGTAGAATTTCCGACTTTAGTTTGCGTTTGTTGCCGATGAAATTATCGTCAACGAAGAATACGCCGCCTCGCCATCCCATGTCGTATAACGCTTCCAGTTCGGCTATTACCTGACCTGCGTCCTTGGTTCGTGGTCTATGCCCGTTCAGTATAACGATATCGCAAAATTCACAATTGAAAGGGCAGCCTCTAGAATATTGGATACTCATTGACTGGTACTTTTTCATGTCGATAAGCGACCACAAAGGCACAGGAGTTTTCCTTATATCTGGGAATTCCTCAGATGCGTAGATATGCTTGGCACAGCCCTTCTCTAAGTCCTCTACAAAAAGCGGCAGTATATCCTCAGTCTCGCCGAATATAAGATGGTCTATGTCATCAAACCCCCAATCTTCATACCCAGGATTGAAAAAGGGACCACCAGCCACAATCTTGGTTCCTGACTTCTTGCACCTATCGACGACCTCCCTCGCCGAATCTTGCTGCGCCACCATAGCGCTGAGAAACACGTAATCGGCCCACTCAAGGTCTTTATCTGTCAGGGTTGTGGTATTCAGGTCCACAAGCTTTTTCTCCCATTCCTCAGGAAGCATGGCAGCCACAGTCAACAAGCCCAGAGGGGGAAAGACAGCCTTTTTAGAAATGAATTTCAAAGCATGCTTGAAACTCCAGAAGGTATCCGGGTACCCTGGATAAACTAACAATATCTTCAATTTATGCTCCTTTTTATACTCTTGTCGACATATGTCTTGTGGCTTGGGCAGGAATGAACAAGAAGGAGTCTAATACCTTCTCTGCCATCCTCTATTAGGTCCACCGCTTCTTCTGTTTCCGTAAGAACTGCCACCTCTGTTGTCAGAAGGTGGGCGAGCCGCGTTAACATTAAGCGTCTGGTCTTTCATTGCTTTCCCGTTGAGGCCAACAATTGCGGCTTTACCTTCAGACACCGTCGGCATTTCAACAAACCCGAATCCCCTGGGGCGTCCGGTGTATCTGTCTGTTATAATGTTTACAGACGCCACTTCTCCAAAAGTGCCAAATTCCTGACGTAATTCCGCTTCAGTTATCTCATAGGGTAAGTTACCTACATAAATTTTCATACTAGTGCTCCTTTCATTTAATCTCTTAATTCTTGGCAAGAAAATGGCGGTGGGACTTTGCCTCACGCACAATTCCACTCATTTGCATCATTTTTTGAAAGCCACAATGGGGAAACTTGGGACTCACCTTCTTGTATCGAGGCTCCAGTGAGGTACATCGCCACATTCTCTAGACATACACAGGCAGGTATTAGCGGCCTGTGTATGTCCATGGTCAAACCGGAATTATCTAACCAGTCTGACTTTACTGTAGCAATCGCTACAATAGACGGGCCTGCCGTTGGTAGGCTCGAAAGGCACCTCGGCGTCTTTGCCACACTCGGCGCATACGGCAGGAAACATTCGGCGTGGGAGACCGTAGTTGTTACCACGACTTCCGTTCCGCTCTGTCTTCCTTGCCTGTCGGCATGGGGGACAGCGCTTGGGCTCATTCGTATAGCCCCTGGTTTGAAACAACTCTTGTTCCTCAGCGGTGAAGGCGAAGTCAGACCCACAATCGGCACACTGGATGGTTTTGTCTTGAAAACTCATTGGATGACCTCCTTTCTCAAATTTTTAGTTGGGGTTTGGGTCATCCAACACTTGATATGAGTCTGGCAGAATCCTAAGAAGCTTGTAATAACCTAAACTATAACTATTGGGATACATCATACACTATTTATTATTATTGTCAAGTCCCTCTGTGGCTCAATAATCACATTGAGTAACTAGTAGGCATTAGCTACTAGTCAATCGCTACCCGTCAACCGACGGCAGACAGTTTGCAGCCTCCAAGGACCGATGCAGTTTCTGCTGCTTTGCTAGATTCAAGCCATACGTGAAAAATCAACGCTAATTTGACGCTAAAATATTTGGGATAGGCAGAGACATAACGGGACTCTACGAACAAAACAGGGTTTTAACGATTGGCACAAAGGTTCTATTTCATACGTAAAGGGAATCTTTGGTACATCCAGCCTGGAATTAGGAATCAGCTGTTCTGGTCCTATTGCTAGCTCTCCTTGCTCCACGGCAAAACAAAGCTAAAATGTGCCCGTTTATTGTGATCATGCCAACAGCATACGGTGCCCAAGACATACTATTGGACTAAGGGGTTAAACAATTCATCAGATTGTTGATCACGAAAGCAAGTTGAACAACATTAATATATGATTGCTCCGTTCTTAATCACCCTGGCAACCAGGTTAATGCCGAACCAGTAAGGCAACTGCTGATGACGCGGGATGTTGAGAATAATTATGTCAGCTCTTTTCCCGACCTCGATGCTTCCGATTCTGTCACCTCTGTCCAGGGCATAAGCAGCATTGATGGTAGCAGCATTGATTGCTTCGGCAGGCGTCAGCTTCATCTGGCGACAGGCTAGAGCGATTATCATCTGCATCGAAAGCGTAGGGCAACTCCCCGGGTTGAAATCGGTAGCCAGAGCGATGGGAACCCCGGCCTCAATGAGTTTTCTGGCCGGTGCATACCTGTTGATCATTAAGTGGAAGGGAACACCGGGTAAGAGAACTCCAATGGTATTCTTCTCTGCCATGAGTTCCATCCCTCTTTCAGAAATGTAATCCAGGTGATCGATTGAGGTAACTCCCAGTTCCACTCCGAGCTCCGCTCCACCTATGTCGTTGAATTCGCCGGCATGTAACTTTAGCTTCAAGCCATGTTTCTTTGCTCGCTTCAGGATTGTCCTGGCCTCTGACGGCGAAAACGCTCCCGTTTCCACAAAAACGTCGCAGTATTCAGCCAGACCTCCAGTCTTAACCCGTTCCAGCATGCCCAGAACCAGCTGAATGTAGTCCGCCTTGCTGTTCTCGTATTCTTTCGGATAGGCGTGAGCACCCAGAAAGGTGGAAACAATGTCAACCGGCTGTGATTCCTTCAACCTGGCGATAAGCCTCAGCAGGCCAAATTCTGACTCTGTCGATAGACCATAACCTGTCTTTATCTCTGTAGTGGTTGTACCGAAGGTAAGCATCTTGTCAAGGAAAGCCTCAGCTCGGTCCATCAGTGCTTGGGGAGAAGCCAAATCCTCTCTCGTTTTTTCGACGGTCCTGAAAATGCCCCCTTTCCTCTGCATGATCTCCAAATAGGACCTGCCCTCTATTTTCTGTATGAACTCGTCTTCTCTGGAGCCGCTAAAAATAAGATGTGTGTGACAATCTACAAATCCCGGCAGGACGGTTCTATCTGTAGCATCAACTACCGTTCTTACCCTCCTGATAGTGGCCAGAACTTCGTCCGTCTCCCCTACGGCGACAATCTCTTTGCCGTGTATAGCCAACGCCCCATTCTTTATAATACCCAGCTCTTGCATGCCCTCCTTTGTTTTGGGGCTGTCCTTGGCGCCTCGGGCAGTTACCAGTTCGGCAGCGTTTCTGATCAAGACATCAGCTATCATTCCGGGATGTTGACCCCCTTCTGTATAGCGGTCCTGGCGGCTATTTCATAGCCCGCATCAACGTGTCTGGCAACACCGATTCCGGGATCGACTGTCAACACCCTTTCCAGTCTCTTTTCTCTCTCTTTTGTGCCGTCAGCCACAATGACCATTCCGGCATGCAAGGCATAACCTATTCCCACCCCGCCTCCATCATGGAAAGAGACCCAGGAAGCTCCATTTATGGCATTCAAAGCAAAATTGATAAGCGGCCAGTCGGCAATTGCATCAGAGCCATCCAGCATCCCCTCGGTTTCGCGATTAGGAGAAGCTACTGAGCCCGTATCCAGATGATCTCTACCAATAACGACGGGGGCACTGACTTCTCCCCGGGCTACCAAGCGATTTATTCTCTCCCCGATCTCCGCCCGATCGCCATACCCCAACCAGCAAATCCTGGCTGGCAGTCCGGTGAACGGGATCTTGTTTTGGGCTTGGCGAATCCATGTATGAAGAGGTCTATTCTCAGGAAAAGCTTCTAGGACTGCTTTATCCAGGGTCAGGATATCCTTGGGGTCCCCGGACAAGGCTGCCCATCGCGAAGGTCCCTTGCCCTCACAAAACAAGGGCCTGATGTATGCAGGCAGAAAACCGGGGTAAAGAAAGCCGCCCTTATCATCTCTTACTTTCAGCCCGCCAATCTCTGCCTGCTGCCTTAGGTTGTTGCCGTAGTCAAAGCAGACGGCGCCCTGCCTTTGCATTTCCAGTATTGCTTCGACATGCCTAACGATTGATTCATAGGCCCTTCGCTTGTAGTCTGCGGGGTTATTGTGGCGCAATTCCTCCATTGCGTTCAGTTCACCCACGGGAAGGTAACTCCAAATA
>Ga0209742_10000753_pt1 | contig 16393 bp, 12 predicted proteins | sample DeeMarSeWOR38_10_FD_187462 | JGI IMG/M metagenome (GOLD analysis project Ga0209742, IMG submission 187462) | Marine sediment microbial communities from White Oak River estuary, North Carolina - WOR-3-8_10 (SPAdes) (version 2) | ecosystem: Environmental > Aquatic > Marine > Intertidal zone >... | reverse complement strand
GCCTGCCGGCAGATTCCCATCAGGATTTCTTTGTTGATGGCATTTCTTTTTTCAGGGCGGTTCAGCGTAAGCGTATAAACGCCGTCCTTTTTTTGGCCGATTAGATAATCGTCAGACATAGAACCTCTTTTTTTTCGTTAGAAGTGGTTACAGGTGTTAGGTGTCAGGTGTCAGGAGCCAGATGGCAGAACACCAAATATGAAAATTAGATTCTATACGGCACTGCCTATATTAGAACCTCCAGATCCGACAGCGGATAGGCGGCACAGGAGTGAACATAGCCAAATTGCCGGTCGGATTTTCGTACCGGCACTCCGGCCGGCTGAAACACCTTGCCGCTCAAAATCTTCAGGCGGCACATGCTGCATTCCCCCGACCGGCACAGCGACGGTACGACCACGCCGCTTTTTTCCAGGGATACCAGCAGCGGCTCGCCGGCTCTGGCCTCAAGCAGCATGCCGTTTTTGACCTTTACCCTGAAAAGACGATCCGGTTTCACCTCCGGCGGCCATCCGGGGTATTGCCAGATGTTCAGCGGTGCCCCGTACATCTCCTGTCTGACCTTGCGCCTGGCAATTCCCAGGCCCTCCAGTTCCGGAAGACAGAAATCATACATCCCCCGGGGTCCACAGATGAAAAAAGATTTGCCGCCCACATCTCCCAGTACCTCTGTGATGAGCTCGGCGGTCATAAAACCGCAGGCCCCGGTGTAATCATCGGCGGGATCCTCGATGACCGGCACATAGTTGATATTGTCAGACCGCGCCGCTATTTGCCCGAGTTCTTCATGGAAAATAATGTCATCGCTGGTTTTATTTCCATAAAAAAGCGTTACGGAGCGATCCGGGCCGCACTCGACGATTTCGCGGATCATGCTCATAAAAGGGGTAATGCCGCTGCCGCCGGCCAGACAGATCATCGATTTGGGGTGAATCAGCGGGTTGAAATAAAAATGACCGGCCGGCCCGGAGCTGACCAGCTCATCACCGACGGCCAGATCATCGATTAAAAAATTGGATACCAGCCCGTTTTCAACGCGCCGCACGGTAATGTCGTAAAATTCCCTCAGATGGGGTGATGAGGAAATACTGTAGGGCCGGCTGGTGCGGATACCGCCGATCTCAACAAACAGGCTGATATACTGTCCGGCTTGAAACGGGGGCAGCTCGCCGCCTTTTGGAATCAGGCGAAAGGTTTTGGTTGAGGGTGTTTCGCTGATAATTTCTGCGACCTGCAGGCTTAACCGCTCCGGGTGCAGGCGCCTGATGAAGGGTTCGGGAGAAAACCTCTCTGCCGTAAATTTTTCGCCGGTTTTGCGACTGGCTTCAATGTCTTTGATAATCTCCGCGTAGCCTTCGAATTCCTGCCAGATACCCGTCTTCATGATTTTTTCCTGTCCTGGCCCATGCGTTTGATGATGGATTTTGCGGCCGATATGCCGGATCGCAGTGTGGGCTCGAACCCGCAATCGCCCACCCAGCCGCCGGCAAAAAAAAGACCGTCGATCGGAGAGTAGCGCCCGGGCTGAAAGAAAAGCGAATCTTTGGCAAGCTGCTCATAACCGTAAATGGCGCCGGCGGGATGTCCAAGGTATCGCATGTGGGTCAACGGTGTGGCAACTTCAATTTCTTCGATGTGGGCCCTGATCCCGGGAAAAATCTCTTCCACCCGCCTGAGCATGCCTTCGGCGCAGCGATATTTGATCTTAAAGTAGTCTGCGGCAGGGATTTGCAGCCAGGGCTCACCGTATTTCAGGGTAACGATATTCAACTGGCAGGTCCCGGGCGGGGAAAAATCAGGGTCGGCGACATCGTAGCAGCTCATCACCATCAGCTCGTCTTCGATATCTAATTTGCGCATGCGGTCGATGATCGCATCGCAAATATCGGTGTTGGCCATCAGGAAGTTGGTCGATTCCGTAATGCCCAGTTCAGCCGGTTCGCAATCCAACCCCACAAACATCGTAAAAGCGGACGTGCTGAGACGGCGTCCTCGCATTTCGGTGTTGATTGCATCGGGAACATCTTGCGGATCGATCAGCTCGGTGTAGGTGGACACCTGGGAGGCGTTGGATATCACATAGGAGGATTCAATTCTTTCATCCGCAGCCGTCAGAACCCCTTTGACTTTTCCGTTGTCTACCAGAATCTTTTTTGCGCCACAGTTGAAGCGCACCGTACCGCCATTGGATAAAAATTTGTTCAGAATCGCGTTTGAAAGCGCCTGGGAGCCGCCTTTGATGTGAAAAGGTTTGAATTCGGTGTATTGGAAAAAAATCATGGCCAGGTAAGCAAAGGCCAGCCGTGTGGGCGGAACCCCCAGGTAGCCCCAGTAGACCGACAGAATGGCTTTCAGTAACGGATCGCTGAAATAGGCATCGAGTATTTCCGATGACGGCTTAAAAGCGTTTTTGTACAGATGGGGATATTTTTCGCCGCAGGCCTCAGGGTCGCGAAAAATAAAGGCGCCGATAAAATCATCGGCGAAGTTGGCCAGCAGATCGAAATAACTTTGAATGGCGTCTTTCTGGTGGGGGAATTTCTCCTGCAAGGCCGCAATGGCTTGCATCCGGTCCGGCTTGATGGTTAGGCGAAACCCGTCGGGCGTGGCGACATGGTAAAGATCGGGGATTTCGACAAACGCCAGGTCATCCAGGATGCCCATACGGTCCAGGGCCGTTCGCAGCAGGCCAGGTTTTTGCGGCGTCCCCAGGCCGCTGAGCTGATGCAGAGCGACCTCGAATTCAAAGCGTCCGCGGCAAAAACTGGTGGCCGCACCTCCCGGAATATTGTGCCTTTCCAGCAGCAACACATCGAGGCCTGCTTTGGCCAGGGTTGCTGCGGCCGTAAGGCCGCCGTTTCCGGCGCCAATTACAACTACGTCATAGGTTTCCATTTTTACAGCCCCATGAATTTGGCCGCGATATTCTTCATAATTTCGTTGGTGCCGGCAAAAATCGTCATCACCTTGGCATCGCGCCAGGCACGCACCAGCGGGCATTTTTCAAGGGTGCCGTAACTCCCGCAGAGATCGATGCTGCGGTTGGCCACCCGGTTGAGCATCTCGGTGGTCCAATATTTGGCCATCGAGGTCTCAACGATGATATCTTTGCCTTCCATGTGATCAGCGATGAGCTTGTCGATGAATGCTCTGCCGATTTTCACTTCGGTGGCCAGTTCGACCAGTGTGAACTGCACGGCCTGAGATTTGGAAAGCGGCTTGCCCAGGACCTCGGTGGTTTTACAATAATTCAGGATCCATTCCAGGATGCCTTCGGCTGCGGCCACCGCCCCCAGAGCGCAAACCAGCCGCTCCGGCTGGAGTTTGCCCATCAGCATTAAAAACCCCATACCCTTGTCGCCCAGGCGATTTTTTTTGGGAATCCGGCATTTGGAGAAAAAGAGCTCGGCCGTGTCCTGGCTCCACATTCCCATTTTCTCGAGATGGCGGCCCCTGTCGAAACCCGGTGTTCCGGATTCAACCAGATAAAGCGAGATGGCCTGATAGGGATCCTCCACAGCGGGATCCCGCGCCGCCAGCACCACCAGATCGGCATTGATGCCGTTGGAAATAAATGTTTTCGATCCGTCGATGACGACTTCATCATCTTCTTCCACGGCGGCGGTTCGCATGCCGGCCAGGTCGCTGCCGGCATCCGGCTCGGTCATGGCCACCGCGGTGACGATGTCGCCGGAAACACAACCGGGCAAATATTTCTTCTTGAGCGCTTCGGAGCCGTATGAGCTGATATAGGGAACCACAATGTCATTGTGCAGGGCGGCCGCCAGACCCGTGTGCCATGTCCGGGTCAGCTCTTCGAGAACGATGACCGAATAAAGGAAATCGGCACCCTGGCCGCCGTATTCCGGGGAAACATCCATACATAAAAACCCGTTTTGCCCCATTTTCTGCCACACGCTTTTGGGAACAATTCGATCTTCTTCCCAGCGGTCGACAAAGGGCGTCACTTCTTTTTTCAGAAAACCACGCAGTCGTTTTCTAAAATCAAGGTGTGCTTCGGTATATTTCAAAATCTCCATTATGTGAAATCTCTTTGCTCGGCACTTATGCACATTGCATTTAATTAATGCCTTTTTTTTGAACCCATTTGAAAAGGGTGGATAAGGGTTCATGGCAAGGCGCGGTTCGGTGAAAAAGCGGAGCATACACGTTAGTATGTGAGCATTTTGAGCCGAGCCGCAACACAGCCATGGGCACTTAGACGCCTTTTTGAAATGGGTTCTATTTGTATTTTCCGATAATGGATATACTGCACACATTCATGGCCGGAAAGCCCCCCAGATTATGGGTCAGTCCATATCGCGGGTTTGCGAGCTGACGCTCGCCGGCCCGGCCGTGAAACTGCAGATAAAGCTCATAGAGCATTCTAAGCCCGGATGCCCCGATGGGATGACCGAAACACTTCAGCCCGCCGTCCACCTGGCAGGGAATCGTTCCGTCCCGGTCGTAAAACCCGTCCATGACATCTTTATAAGCCTGCCCTCTTTCTGAAATATGAAGGTCTTCCATGGTGACCAGTTCGGTGATCGAAAAACAATCGTGGACCTCCATCATGTCGATTTCTTCCCGCGGTTTTGTGATGCCGGCCTCTTTGTAAGCTTCGCTGCTGCATTTGCTGGTGGTGATAAAATGGTCGCCGTCCCAGTCGTTATAGCCCATCTCTTCCCCGCTGCTCAACGCAAGCTGAAGGGCTTTAACAGTAATAAAATCTTTTTTGCCCAGCTTTTTGGCCATTTCGGGCGTGGTCACAATCGCACAGGCAGCGCCATCGCTGACGCCGCAGCAGTCAAACAATCCCAGCGGATGGGCGATAATCGGGGCTGACATCACCTGTTCTTCGGAAACGGCTTTACGCAGATGGGCTTTGGGGTTCAAGGCCCCATTGGCATGGCTTTTGGCGGAGACGTGCGCCATGGCGCGTTTGAGGTCCTGAGCGGACACCTTATATTTGGCGGCATAAGCGCTGGCCAGCTGAGCAAAAGCACCGGGGGCGGTCATATTCGGAAACCACTGCCACATAAGGCTGCCGGAATCCGAACCCGTGAAACTGGGCAGGCCGCCATAGCCGGTGTCTTTGAGCTTCTCGACCCCCAGGGCCAGGCAAATATCATAGGCGCCGGACGCCACCGCATAACAGGCGCCCCGAAAGGCTTCGGTTCCGGTGGCGCAAAAATTTTCCACCCGGGTGACCGGAATCATGGGAAGGCGCAGGGTCAGGGACATGGGCAGCGCACTTCGGCCGACATTGATGCTGTCGAAGCAGGTGCCCAGCCAGGCGGCGCCGATATCCTTTTTGTCGATTCCGGCGTCTTCCAGGCATTCCTTGTAAGCCTCGACCATTAATTCTTCAGCCCCCACATCCCAGCGCTCGCCAAAGCGGGTGCATCCCATTCCAATGATGGCGACTTTGTCCTTAATTCCCGTGGCCATGGTTCCCTCCCTCAAAACTCCATCTTTTGCCCGATGGCTGCGTTGCAATCCGACTCAAAATGCTCACGTACTATCGTGTACGCTCCGCTTTTGAATCAAATTGCGCCTTGCCCTCGAACAAAAGCTGGAGTTTTGGAAATCGTTATAATGTCTTGATTGAATAACCCAATTGGCATAGATCCTATAAAATTTGCAATCTTTAATAATTATTATTTGCCGAAGGCAAATAATTTTTCGAGTAGCTGTGACTTCATGATATCGCCTTCGATTTTCAGCTTGCCGGAAGTGTAAGCCTGCATCGCCGGCAGGCGGCCTTCCATCATGGATAAAAAGTCGGCAGCGGCCATCTTAAGGGTGCACCCCGGCTTGGCGTGAATCCCGGCTTCAACCGTACAGGCGTTGTCCTTGATCACACAGTGCCAGTCGCCGCCGCCCGCCCCTGATATGTTGAACTGAAACACGACATCCACACCGCCAGCCGCATCGGCTTTAAAGGTTTTAGCCATATTCTCAAATATGCCGGCAACGCTGCCCTGCCCTTCCGCTGCGCTCTCCTCTTTGGCCGGCTCGCTGGTAGGCGGTGCAATCAGCGCAAAGATGGCACTATTGGCTTCCTTAAACTCCTGGGCCCCGTCGATAGCGTTGATTCTTCCCCAGTTTTCGTGAATCATCTCCGGGGTCGGTGGATGATTCCGGTCGCCCAGTTGCACCGCCGGGCCGGTTAACACCGCTGCGCGATTAAAATAGCCCATGCCGCAATTAAAAATGCCGCCGCTTTCCTGACACGCGTCGCTGCAGAGCGCCACCACCAGGGGAACCACAAATTCCGGTTTTGATCGTTCGAACAGATCCGGTGGCATCACATCTTCGGTCAGCCGCGAGGCCGCAATCGGTGCAATGGTGTTGATGTGGATGTTATACTTCATGCCTTCCAGCTTCAGGGTGTTCATCAGCCCGACCAGAGCCGTCTTGGCGGCGGAATAATTGGCCTGACCGAAATTGCCGTATAAGCCCGCTGCCGAGCTGGTCAGCACGATCCGCCCGTATCCGTTGTCCTTCATGGCGGCCATGGCCGGGCGGGTGACAAAATAGGCGCCGTTTAAATGGACATCTAAAACCGCTTTCCAGGTTTCGGGTTCCATTTTTAAAAAGCTTTTGTCTCTGAGAATCCCGGCATTGTTGATCAGGATATCCACCCGGCCGAAGGCCTCCAGCGCGGTCTTGACGATACCTTCACCGCCCTCGGCTGTGGCGACATTATCGTAGTTGGCCACCGCCTCACCGCCGGCGCGTTTGATCTCTTCGACCACCTGGTCGGCAGGATTCTTTGAGCCCTTGCCGCTGCCGTCGCGGGCTCCCCCCAGATCGTTGACCACCACCCGCGCCCCGCGCCGGGCCAGCTCGAGTGCATAGGCCCGGCCCAGACCGGCACCGGCCCCGGTGACAATCGCCACGCGCTCATCAAAGCGCATCCCGTCGCTTTCTTCAGTGGCACCGGGTATCGGAACGGCCTTCCAGAAGTAGTTGACAAAGCCGCGTTCTTTGTCCACCCCTTTGCGTTTAAAGGCCATTTGCACCGGCAGCCCGACCTTTAGATCATCCAGTTCACAATCCGTAAAGTCGGCCATCAGGCGCCCGCCGTCTTCAAATTGCACCATGCCGTATATGGCCGGCGGGTCCACCGAAACCGAAAGCATGTCTGCCGTAAAGCTTTTCACCCGGGCCGGCACATCGGCAAAATCATAATCCTCCTGGCTGTTGAAAGCGCCGCAGTCGGGGTTTACGCAGATATCCATTTTTGGAAACTGGGGGGTGCCGCAGGCGTTGCATTTCCCTCCCACCAGGCCGAGAATCATTTTATTTTTGCGCCATAAAACGGTGGTGGCCGTCTGAGTGGGCGCTTCGGCTCGAATGCCCATTTCGGTTTGAATCAGATCCCTGAATTTGAGCCACTTCAGGTAGTTGTTCAGCGTCTTTTTGTTCGCCAGAGACCCGGCAACGCCGTTTCTTTCAGCCAGCCGGGTGATGTTTCCGGTGACCTCGAAAAGCAGGGCATTGGCACCCTGACCAAAGCCGATCATCAGAATCCGGTCGCCCGGCCGGGCTTTCTCCAGGGCCGAAATAAACATGACAAAGGGATGGGCCGTACCGGTTTCACCGCAGACTTCATGCATATTGTCCACCAGTTTTTCGGAAGCAGCGCCCAGCTCCGCGGCGATGTTGCGGTGGTCTCGTTTAAAAATACAGGGATAAACCAGCTTGTCGACATCATCCATGGTGATGTTCAGTTTTGCAAACAGGCCGTTGATTACTTCGGGAATGATCCGGCCGTATCCGGCATCTCTGGCCCAGCGTTCTTCCCAGACATAGTCGTACTTTTTGTCGGCACCGCGGTAATGATCGACAAATTCATGAGCGACAGAATACGAACCCTTGTATTCAGCAATAACATCTGAATCGCCGACCACCAGGGAGGCCGCGCCATCACCGAACCACATTTCATAGAAGTAAGCGGCCTTGGTCTCCCGGCGATCGGTGGCGGTCACCATAATGTTCTTGCGTTCGCCGCTTTTGACCGATTCCAGGGCGGTAATCACCGCGGTGGTTGAGGCTTTCAGGGAAGAGGCATAATCGGCCGTAATCAGGTTGTCTTTTAGATTAAGGGCTGCCGAAACGATCCCGGCATTTTGTCGATCGGCAAACGGCAGGGTGGTAGACGCCAGATAGAGCGCATCCAGCTTTTGTCGGTCCAGACCCCGCAGGCAATCGCGGGAGGCAGCCACCGCCATGGTAATGGCATCTTCATCCCAGTTGCACATGGACCGTTCCCCCTGTGCCACCATCATCAGGGCAGGTGCAAACCAGCCCATAGCCTGAAAGATCGCCATACGCTCCAATCTCAGCCTTGGAATATAGGCGCCATAGGAAGTAATACCGATCATATCTAAACCCCCTTCTTCAATTGCGGATTAAAAATCGCTGTTCGTCAGATTTACAGGTTCAGCGTTCAAAGTGCGCGGGCTTGTTATATTTGTTTCATTGGTTGAATTTGTTGGTTTTAGTTGAACTAATTGAACCAATTAAACAGACGTAACTTTTAAAACCCTGAACCCTAAAATTGAAATTTAAAAAGCTTCTCTATGAGTTGTGATTTCATTATATCGCCTTCGATCTTCAGTTTGCCGGAAGTATAGGCCTGCATGGGCGGCAAAACGCCATTCATCATATTAAGAAAATCGTTTGCTTCCATCTTCATGGTGCACCCCGGCTTTTCGTGCATTCCGGCTTCAACCGCGCAGGTGCTGTCCTTAATCACACAATGCCAGTCGCCACCACCGCCGCCGCTGATAATGAATTGAAAAACAACATTTACGCCGGCGGCTGCATCCGCGACAAACGCGTCGGACATGGCATCAAAGATGGCGTCGACGGTTTCAAATCCCTGCGTATCGGCAGCGCCGCCGCTATCTTCAGCCGGGCGGGTAAACGCCTGCAAAACATCACCGACCTGCTCGGTGGCATTCCAGTATTCTCTGGCGCCTTTGAGACGGGTGATATTTTCCCATTGGGCCAAAATCTGCGCGGGGTCCGGAATCTCCCGGCCGTCGCCCATGACGATACCGGGACCGGTCGCGATGGCCGCTCGATTGAAACATCCCATGCCGGCATTGTAAATATGTCCGCTGACCGGACATTGCTGCGAAACCAGGTAAAGTGCCATGGGAGCCACCAGTTCCGGCTCCAGTTTATCGATGAAATCCGGTGGTAAAATATCTGCTGTCAGACGCGAAGCCGCCACCGGCGCGATGGTGTTGACCTTGATGTTGTATTTTTCACCCTCCAGCTTTAAAGTGTTCATCAGGCCCACCAGACCCATTTTGGCGGCTGTATAATTGGTCTGGCCGAAATTGCCGTAAAGCCCCGCTGCTGAAGTCGTCATCAGGATTCGTCCGTATCCCTTTTCCCTCATCACACCAAAGGCCGGACGCGAGACATGATAGGCCCCGTTTAAATGCACATCGACGACCACCTGCCAGTTCTCCGGCTCCATCTTCAAAAATGTCTTGTCCCTCAGGATCCCGGCATTGTTGATCAGGATGTCCACCGTACCGAAGGCGTCCAGGGCGGTTCGTACGATATTTTCGCCGCCCTCAACCGTGGCCACGCTGTCATAGTTTGAAACCGCTTGGCCACCCAGCGCCTTAATCTCATCAACGACTTGATCTGCCGGTTTTTTGGAACCTTTGCCCGAGCCGTCCCGCGCACCGCCCAGATCGTTGACCACGACCTTTGCGCCTCTTTTGGCCAGCTCCAGCGCATAGACTCTGCCGAGCCCGGCGCCGGCCCCGGTGACAATCGCCACCTGGCCGTCAAATCGAATTTCCTCTTTGATGATGTCGCCGTATTCAAAAACGCCGTTATCCATCACCACTTCGCCGGATTCGGCGTTGATGACGCGCCAGAGCGCCCGGCCGTCGCCGGTTTTCCAGATCACTGTTTGAATGGGCACACCGGGATAAAGGGGGCGTTTGAAACGGCAGTCGAGCTGCCTGACCTTTTGCGGTTCACCCGGGCAGAGACTTTCGATCAACGCCCGGCAGGCATATCCGTGGGTGCACAAGCCGTGCATGATCGGCTTTTCAAATCCGGCCATTTTGGCAAACTCGCTGTCCACATGCAGCTGAAACGTATCTCCGGAAAGCCTGAAAATCAGTGGCTGATCCGCTGTGGGCGCGGCTTCCACCACAAAATCCGGCTCCCGGTCCGGGAACTCAATTTGTTTCGGGGGCGCATCCTCACCGCCGAATCCGCCGTCCAGACGCGCAAAAACCGTGGCAATGCTGGTAAACAATTTGGTGCCGTTCGAGTGATGGGTTTCGAATTCGGCCATGATCAGAGCGCCTTTGTTCTTGCCTTTGTCATAGTAATGGGTAATGGCACCTTCGGTGGAAAGGGTGCCCTCCGAAGGGATGGGGTTGTGAAAAATGATTTCATGCTCGCCGTGTAGAATGCCCGCCAGATTGACGTTGCTGATTGTCGCCAGCTCGGGCATTAAATCGTAGATCGTGGTAATCGCAAAGCTGGGAATCACCTTTAAATCTTTTTCATAACAATAATCCAGATCGGAAAACCCGGCACCCACCCCGAGCGCATAGAGCACGGTGTCCTTCCAGGTATATTCTTTGGTATAGGGTCCGATTTTTTTACCGATCGCATCTAGTTTAAGCGCCATACCTCCCCCTCAACGGACTGTGAATTGCTGATGGTTATTGGTTATCCGTTATTTGTACTGTATTGCGATGCGAGCCGCGAGTTGACGATCTCGCTGAGTTCCTTAACTTCTAACTGCCGGTCCAGATTCTCCACTTTGGCGGCATCTGCCAACATAACGGCGCACTGGGGGCATCCCACGGCCAGCACCTGTGCACCCGAGGCAACCGCCTCCCGCACCCGGCTCCTGGCGGCCGTATCCAAACGGCTGTCGATAATGCCAGTAAAAAGGTTCCCCCCACCGCCGCCGCAGCATAGCGCATTTTGAAAACTGCGCTCCATTTCGACCAGCTCCAATCCGGGAACCGCGCCCAGCATTTTGCGGGCCGACCCGTATTCCTGATTGTGCCGCCCCAGATAGCACGAATCATGATAGGTCACTCGAAGCGGCGGCAGGTCGGCACGGAACGTCGCCTTTTGAAGCGCTGGCGCCAGGATCTGGGAGTAATGAAACACCTGGTAGTTTCCGCCGAGCCGGGGATACTCATTTTTTATCACATGAAAGCCGTGGGGTGAAAGGGTGATGATCTGTCGCACCCCCAGCGCATTAAGCTTTTGGATGTTTTCCCCGGCCAGGTGGTGGAAAAGCTCGGTTTCCCCCATGGCGTGGGCTTCGTTGCCATCCGATATTTCCGCGGCACCCAACAGGCCGAAGGATATGCTGTTTTTGCTCAAGCAGTGCACGACCGATCTGGCGATTTCCTGCCCCCGGGCGTCAAACGCCCCGACATCCCCGACGAAAAAGAGGTAGTCCTGGTTGTCAAAGCGCTCGATCTCGATTCCCTGCGCCCACTGCTCCCGCTTTTTGGGCGAACGCCCATAGGCATTGCCGGATTGGGTGAGCCGGGTGAGGCAGTCCCGGATGGCGGGCGGAACCCGGCCGCCATTCACCAGCTCCTCTTTGGCGGCTGTGAATGCCAGCAAAAGCTGATCTTTAAATTTTGGAAAGGTGCAATGCGCCACGCAGTTGCCGCAGCTGACACATGAAAAAATGATTTCCTGCAGGCGATCGGTGAGCTCGATCTTCTTTTCCAGCCAGGCGCGAATCAGCCACATCCGGCCTCCCGGAGAATAAGTCTCGAAACGAAACGCCTGATAGGGCGGACAGTTAAAATCAACATAGTTACCGGGCAATTTACAATAACCGCAGCGAAAACAGCGATGAAGTATTTCTGCATATTGCATCAGTCCACCTGCCAGTTCCCGGGATTCATGATGCCGTTGGGATCCAATACGGACCGAATCCGGTTCATGAGCGCCAGCATATTGGGATCCATTTTGCGGATGATTTCTTTTTGTGCCGGCAACTCGGCTTTCCATGGGATACCGCCCATATTGACCACGGCGCGATTGGTTTCCTCTAAAGCCTGCTGCGCCCGCGCGACGTCGGCGTCATCGGCGCGGTTAAAAGCATAGGCATAAAAGAACATCATGCAGTGATTGACACCGATGATGCGGGCACCCAGCGAATAGCTGACCGCCGTCTGTTCGGCGATCTCAAGACCCTGGCGGTAGGCTGCCGGAAACAATTCCACCGGCATGATGGCGCCGACATACTCAAATCCGCCGCCTTTTCTGACATCCGCAAAGCGCGTCAGGATGCGGCCCGGCACATCCAGAAAGGGTGCTTTCATGGCCGTCGGCAGCGGCATGAACCCTGCGATTTTGCGGTCGATATATTTTTTTACGGAAGCGCGAATCAGATTACGTTTCCAGACCAGTTCTTCCCTGGAATTCGCGCCGTAATTGATGTTGCAGTGCAGAAATCCCCGGGCCCAGTCCGGCTTGGGCGACATCCAGGCGGTGATATCTTCTGCCATTTGGGTGCCGGTCATGCGGTGCAAAATGTCGGGCACCAGCTCCGGGTCTTCGCACACAAATACGCCCACATCATTGATGCGGTAATTGGGGTAAAGCTTAATGGCCAGCTTGGTGATGACCCCGGTCGTTCCGGCCCATCCGAGGAACAGCCCCGTCAAATCCGGCAGCGGAGCCCGGGCAAACCAGAAATCGGAAGTCGCGCAGGAACCGATTCGAACCACCTCGCCGGTCGGTAAGACGACCTCCAGACCGTTGAGCATGTCGGAGTGGAACCCGTGGGCATGGGATAAATGTCCGGACCCGTGAATGGAAACATTACCGGCAATGGTGGCGACGGGCGGCGCATCGGGCGCGGAGTGTTTCAACCCCGGATGGTGCTTTTTCAGATGCGCCTGAAGCATCCCCTGGGATGTTCCCGCTTCCACCAATGCGTAGCGGCTCATTTCGTTGATTTCCAGAATGCGGTTCATGCGTTTCATATCCAGAATGATGCCGCCGTGCAGCGCACGGGACAGTCCGGAGAGCACCAGCCCGGCGCCTAAAGGAACCACGGGAATCCGGTGCCGGTTGGCAACTTGAATAACTCGGCGCACCTCCTCGGTTGAATTGGGCATGACCACCAGGTCGGGGGCAGCCGGCGGCATGGTACCCGGATCCATGCTATAAATGTAACGCTCTTCGGGTTGATCAGACACATATTCCTGCCCGACGATTGTTACCAGTTCTCTGTAAAGTTCTTTCATAACCTGACTTTCGCCTTGAGCGCTATTCCAAAGCCAACTGGCAGAGATCGCTCATGAGGATCGGGAAAATTCCTCTTTCGGCCACCGCATCGCCCAGCGTGAACAGGCAGACCGGACAGTTAAAAACGCAATAGGCTGCTCCGGCCTTCTGCATATCGTCTAGGTTGCGCTGTTGAACGTCGTCGGCCAGTTCATCCAGCTGCTGCGCTCTGAACACCTGGCCACAACAAAGCGCATTCCCCCGGTCATAGCGGCGCTCGACCCGCTCCACCCCGACCTTTTGAAAAATATCGTCGACCCAGGGCTGTGTTTCGGGCACGAGGCGGTTGGAGCAGGGACGTTGATATGCCACCTTGGCGCCAATGGGCTTAATCTGATCTTTCAGGTGATCGAGCCTGGCGGAGAGATATTCGAAAAGATGGACGGACTTGAAAGGGACCGTCATGCCGAAAGCCGGCGCCAGCCGGGTGTAAGTTCCATAACATTCGTCATGAAAGCACACCAGCTCTTTGACGCCGCTGTCCTTGAGGTAAAAATTCCAGATGTTGTCGATCATCCGCGGCAACCGCTCCCGGATTACCGAATTCTTGCCGAAATGCAGCCACATGATGTTGCAAAAAATATCGCTGCCGACGATCAGCGACGCGTTTTCGTAAAGCGGACCGCGCACACAGCCGGTCAGCATCGGAAAAAAACACATGTTGATGACCGGTTTGTTCACGGTGGCCGGGGTAATGGTCCCCCGGGCCTGCATCATGCGCAACTGCTGTTTGGTAATCGGTATGGGAACGGGCAGGACCTCCTGCTCTTCCTGGCGTTCCACGATCTGGTAAAAGGGATGGTTGTCCGCCGGGCAATACTCTTCGCAGGCATAGCAGGTCACGCAGTCACTGAGCACTTTTGAGGGCTGACCCGCTAAAATTTTTTGCTTCTCGGCTTTGGCCTCCGCAAGTTCAAAATCCATGTACTGGCAGCGCATCAAACAGTCACAGGTTTCGCATTGCACACATATCTGCGGATCGTATTTCAATGCGTTCACGACGGGGATCTCCTCATCACCGGCCTCATCACCGGATGGAACCTGACAAAGGCTTTACCTTTTACATTTCGCTAAATTTTTCGTATTCCGGTTGGGCCTGAAGTTATTGCAACACGCTAGCAACCACGAAGGGCACGAAGTTCACAAAGAAAGCATGACCGGGTTTCCCTGCTTGACCTTGGTGGTCTTCGTGATCTTCGTGGTGAGATAACAAGCGCTTACCCATTCAACCAGGACTTTCCGGATAACCCCGGTTTTTATTTTTTTCCAGCGTAAAGGCCGGCACCAGTATGAATTTTAATGTTTCCTTGACCACCTTAATGTAATTATCGTGGTGGGTTTTTAACATCGGACGGAAAAAGTCTTCGCCGGAGATAAAGTTTAAAACCGTATTCCAAACCGCCAGTATCCGGGCTTTGTCCTCGATCGTAACGGTTTTCTTATCGGCAGCCAGTTGCATGGCTACGGCAATGTTGGATATGTATTCCGGAATCTTAATGTCCATGGTCACGCCGTGGCGCGTTTTGCTGAAATAGCCGAACAGGATCAGATTGGAGACTTCCGGATGGGAGAACAGATAATCGCACATCATGTCAATCGAGGTTTCAAGGCGCGTTCTTAGAGATTGGCCGCTGACTTTTTTTTCGACCTCATTGAGCTTGGATTGAATCTCTTCGCTGACGTCCTGCAGAACAGCTTCATACAGATCCTGCTTTTCGCCCCAGTGGTAGTAAAGCGTGGAAATATCGATGCCCACATCTTTGGCGATCCCGCGGGTGGTGGTATCACTGTAGCCGTATTCCCCGAATATCCGGCGCGCCGCGGCCAGAATTCTGGCCTTCATCGAATTCGGATCCTGGCGGGCTTTTTCAAGAGGCGAAGGCATTAAACATGCTCCGGTTCGTCCATCAAATAATTCCAACAAATTATTCCATCATTTGATGGATAAAATAACCGGTTGCATATCCAAAGTCAAGAGAAACTTTGTGTGGTTATGCAGAAAGCTCAAGGGAGGCATACATAACCACGAAGGGCACGAAAGGATAAAAAAAAATTGTGTATTTTCCCTTTGTGTTCTTCGTGGTGAGACCCATATCAAATGAATCAAACTGGAGTTCCCCGGATAACCGCAAAACTTTATTTGAACGATAAAGGACTTCTTCAATCGGAAAATCGGTCGGCAGGAATGCCATGCAATAAAAATAGCCAATGTCAGCTGCACCATTTTAGGCCCATTAGGCTAATGCGCGGACCTGTCGCCTGATCTTCTCTGCGCCCTGCATGGCCCGCCATAGGTCATATTGAGCCTGCTGCGTGACCCAGCTTTCAGCGCTGCCGCCAAACGCGATCGAGAGACGTATTGCCATTTCCGGCGATATGCCCCGCCGTCCGTTTAGCAACTCGGATAGCGATGTGCGAGAAACGCCCAGACCTTCAGCCGCCTTCGTGACAGACAGGCCCAAAGGTTCTATACAAAATTCCCGAATGACTTCTCCAGGATGGGGTGGATTGTGCATGACCATTTTATCTACTCCTTAATGATAATCTAAATAATCGACATCTAAAACATATCCGTCTTCAAACCGGAATATGACCCGCCAATTGCCGGATACCGAAACCGACCAATGTTTTTTCAACGACCCTTTAAGCGGGTGCAGGCTAAGACCGGGTAAGTTCATGTCCTCGGGTGCTGTACTGGCGTCGAGTCGTGCTAATATCAAGCGTAGCCGGGCGACGTGTTCCGGCTTAACTCCCCGCTTGCTTCCCGACTCATAAAGCTTTTTAAGCCCTTTATGCTTAAAGCTTTTGATCATGCCTGACTGTAATCCGTTACGCGACACATGTCAACTATTTTTAGCATAAATACGGTCAGTTTCGTGTTTCTACATGCCGTGCTTTTTGACCATGGGTGATTGACATATTATTGGGTTAGCTGACGGAAGGTGTATTTTTTCAGAATGTTAGGAGGATAGCCGTTATCTGCACTTTGAGCGATTTTTGTAAATCGTCTGCAAATCTATCAAGCGAACTCAGATCGAAGCTCTTGACATAACCTGATTTTTGATAT
>Ga0209742_10000752_pt1 | contig 16425 bp, 18 predicted proteins | sample DeeMarSeWOR38_10_FD_187462 | JGI IMG/M metagenome (GOLD analysis project Ga0209742, IMG submission 187462) | Marine sediment microbial communities from White Oak River estuary, North Carolina - WOR-3-8_10 (SPAdes) (version 2) | ecosystem: Environmental > Aquatic > Marine > Intertidal zone >... | reverse complement strand
TGTATAACTGGAGATGGCAGTTATACAAAGAAGCGATACACACACTAGAACAGTTGGAGGAATTCGAAATGAATATTGATTTCAGCATTAATGTATCCCGCTCTGAAGCAATGCGTCGTTACTTGTTAGGTAGTGCATTGATTGGCGCGGTCCTGTTGTCACCTGCAGTACCCAGCTGGATTGCCTTGTTTGCCTGCTACCCCATTTTTACAGCAATGATTCAGTGGGATCCGGCCAATGCCATGTTGCAAAGCCTGGTTAACAAATCCAGCAAGTCAGTACAGGAAGCCATGTTCCGCAAGACAACAGCTGTTTAAGCACCAATGGACACATGAGCAAAGATCAGCAGGGTTTACCGCCCTGCTGAAACACATAACAAGGGTCGTCAAACCAATGCAACGCTCAATAGACCACAATCAGACTTCACAAATTAAGCGCCGGTACACGCTGGCAAAGAGCCAATGTGAAAAAATCCTGACGCAATTGATCATGACTGTCATGTTGGTGATTGCCACGGGAAACACCGCGATCGCGGAATCAATGACGAGCGTATCGTTTAACACTCAATCCGGATTACAAGCAGTGGGAACCGGAACAATACGTTGGTTTGGTTTCACTATTTATGATGCGAGCTTATGGACTGGCAACGGGAGCTTCAGCAATCTTGAGGACTCCTTGCCGGTAGCACTTCACATTACTTACCGAAAAAACATCAAGAGCAGTGCACTCGCCGCGCGCACAAAAGAGGAATGGGAAAGATTAGAAATATACAGCCCTGTTGAACGCGGGAAGTGGGAAAAACAGTTAACTGATATTTGGCCGTCGGTGAAACCGGGCGATTCCATTACCACACTCGTTACCAATGATCGGCGTACTCATTTTTATTACAACAACGAGCTTATTAACAGCATTGATGATCCGGAATTCGGCATCGCACTTCTATCCATATGGTTGCATCCTGACACATCGCAGCCAGCATTACGCAGCAAACTCATCGGGCAAAGGGATGGATAACCATGAAAAGCAGAATACATAAAGGAACATTTATTTTACTCATAGGATGGTTAGTATCAGCTTGTGGTGTAACACCGCAGGATTATGAAGGCGAGACTCCAGTACTGGATATGAAAACCTATTTCAACGGAGAACTGGAAGCCTGGGGTTTATTCCAGGATTACAACGGCAAGGTGATAAAACGCTTTCATGTAGCAATGACCGGAAAGTGGGAAGAAAACCAGGGCGTGCTGGATGAACACTTTACCTATGCCGATGGAACCAAACAACGTCGCATCTGGAAGTTAAACCGTATCGATGAGCATACCTATACCGGCACCGCTGACGATGTCATTGGTGAAGCCAAAGGTGTCGCGTACGGCCATGCCTTGCGCTGGCAATATGTACTGGCACTGGAAGTTGATGACGACATTTATCACGTGCACTTCGACGACTGGATGTACCTCATTGATCAAAACACCATGATAAATCGCTCAGTGATGAGCAAGTTCGGCGTCAACCTGGGCGAAGTAATCCTGGTATTCAGGAAAAATTCCACAACCAGTAACATCGAAAGCAAGAGTGGTGAATTCAATATGCCGCATATCAGCGATATCGCGTTTAAATCAAGTGCAATTATTTAGGAACGCAAGTCCAGGAACATTAATACAGGAAACAGTATCGTGAAACAGGTAGCCTCCTCCAATACCTCAGACGCACAAAACGCATCGAATCCCTTAAATACATTGCTGCGTTGGTTCGACGCGCACGCTAGTCTGACAGACTCGGCTCCTCAAGCCACTCAGCAAAAGGTTGATTGGTTACGGGTAATGCCCTTTTTATTTATGCACCTCATGTGTTTGGGTGTTATCTGGGTTGGCTGGAGCCCTTTCGCAGTTATCGTGGCATTTGCCCTGTATTTTTTGCGCATGCTGGCCATTACCGGCTTTTACCATCGCTACTTTTCCCATAAAAGTTTTAAAACCTCCCGCGCAATGCAATTTATTTTTGCTGTATTAGGGGCATCTGCCGCACAGCGGGGACCTTTATGGTGGGCATCACACCATCGCCATCATCACATTCATTCCGACAAGGAGACAGATGCGCACTCACCTAAACAACACGGATTTTTCTGGAGCCACATGGGGTGGTTCATGTCCAACGACAATTTTGCTCCCAAATTTCAGCGCATCCCTGACCTGGTGAAGTTTCGCGAACTGGTCTGGCTGGATCGATTTGATGCGCTAGTGCCAGTAGCTCTCGCTGTTGCGCTCTACATACTTGGTGAAGGGCTCGCTAATTATGTCCCATCACTCAACACTAACGGCGCACAATTGCTGATATGGGGATTCTTTGTCTCTACGGTATTTTTGTACCACGCCACCTATACGGTTAACAGTCTCGCGCACCAGATTGGAAAACGCCGCTATAAAACCAGAGATGACAGCCGCAATAGTATGCTCATTGCCCTGATTACCTGTGGCGAAGGCTGGCACAACAATCATCACCATTTTCCTGGTTCCGCTCGCCAGGGCTTTTACTGGTGGGAAATCGACATGACCTTTTACTTTTTAAAGTTGCTCGCGGCGACGGGTTTAATCTGGGACCTTAAAGCAATTCCGTCCCAGCTAAAGAACAGCCGTTTAATAAACAAGAGATAGTAATCATGAATAATATTATCGACACTTTTCAGCAAGTTTATACCGATCTCAATGGTAGCAATATTGACTCTGTAAATACTATCTACGACAAGAACGTGACGTTTATCGACCCGTTTCATGAAATTCGGGGATTAAACACCTTACGCGAATATTTCTCTGAGTTATATAAAAACGTCATCAGCTGTCAGTTCACTTTTGGCGAAGTCTACGCAAAACATAATTCCGCAATGGTTATCTGGAACATGGCGGTACAGCATAGAACGCTTTCCAAAAACAAACCTATTCAAGTTTGCGGCAGCACGCATATACGTTTTGATGACAAGATCTACTTCCATCGCGACTACTTTGACGCCGGTCAGATGGTTTACGAAAGCGTTCCACTGATTGGTCCTGTTATAAAACTTATTAAACAAAAGGTCTAAAAATATCATGAAAAACTCCCAGGATTTTCAGGACAAACGTGTATGGATTACCGGCGCGTCATCCGGCATCGGTAAAGCTGTGGCAATGGAACTTGCCAGCCGGGGCGCGAAGGTAGCCATTACCGCACGCAATGAAGCAATGTTACATCGCGTAGCAAACGAAATAGGAAAAGAGAAATGTTTAGTTATTCCTTTCGATGTCACTATAAGAGAGGACAACCACAAAGCAGCTGAAAAAATCAAGGAACTTTGGGGCGGCCTGGACATCGTATTTTTTAATGCTGGAACGGCTGAATATATTGATATAAAAAACTTCGACGCTGCGATTTTCGAACGAACAATTTCGACCAACTTTCTGAGTATGGTCTACGGAATAGAGGCGGTGCTGCCATTGCTGCGAAATTCGACGACCGCGCAGCTGGGAGGAATGAGCAGTACCGTCTCTTTTGCAGGTATCCCCCGTGCGGAAGCTTATGGCGCATCCAAGGCTGCCATTCGTAATATGCTGCAGGCTTTACGCATCCATCTGGTTCAGGAAAACATCCACGTCTTTACCGTTTGTCCCGGTTTCGTTCGCACGCCATTGACGGATAAAAACGACTTCCCCATGCCCATGCGCATTGAGGTCGATGAAGCGGCGAAGATTATAGCCGACGGTATTAGCAAGCGTAAGCAGGAAATTAATTTTCCAAAAGCCTTCAGCATAATCTACAAGTTACTTTCCTATTTACCAAGTCAGCTTTACACGCGCTTGATGCTAAAAACAGTGAGGCAAGCATGAAAATCGCAGTTATCGGAACCGGTATAGCCGGCAATGTTGCCGCTTACAAACTTAACAAGCACCATGATGTCACCGTGTTTGAAGCCAACGACTACGTGGGCGGGCATACTCATACACACCAAATCCAGCTGGATGATGAAGAGCACAACATCGATACCGGTTTTATAGTATTTAACAACTGGACCTATCCCAATTTTATTGAGCTGCTGGACGAACTTGGGGTAGACAGTCAGCCCAGTAACATGAGCTTTAGTGTCAAGTGCGAAAAATCCGGGCTGGAATATAATGGCACAACCCTCAACAGCCTGTTTGCGCAACGGCTTAATTTGGTGAAACCGTCTTTTTATCGCATGATCCGCGACATTCTGCGCTTCAACCAGGAGGCGAAGCAACTGTTGCAACATGAGGATACCGGTATCACGCTGGGTAACTATCTAAAACAAGGCAACTACTCGCAGGAATTTGTCACCCACTACATTGTTCCCATGGGAGCCGCCATCTGGTCTTCCGCTCCAGATAAAATGATGGAATTTCCCGCGTACTTTTTTATTCGTTTTTTCAACAACCATGGCATGCTTAATATCGACGATCGTCCTACCTGGCGTGTCATAAAGAACGGTTCAAAAAGTTATGTAGAAAAGATGATTGCCGGTTTCCGGGACCGAATTCAGCTAAGAACACCCATTGAATGGATTCGGCGTTTTGAAAGTCACGTGCTAATCAAACCTGTTGGCCTCGAGGTAATGCGTTTTGATAGCGTGTTTATCGCCTGCCACAGTAACCAGGCGCTTAAATTGCTGAGCGATCCAACAAAAGAAGAAAAAGAAGTTCTTGGAGCCATTCCCTACCAACGCAATGAAGCGGTATTACATACCGATCATCGAATGCTACCGAAACGTAAACTGGCATGGGCAGCCTGGAATTATCACATTCTGAAAGAAAACAGGGATCGCGTTGCCCTCACCTACAACATGAATATCCTGCAAAGCCTGCGTTCGAAACATACTTTTTGCGTCACTCTGAACAACAGTGAGACGATCGATCCCGGCAAAATTATCAAACGCCTCGAATACGACCACCCGGTGTTTACCCTGGAAGGCATGAAAGCGCAAAAACGCCAACAGGAAATTAACGGGCCACGGCGCACTTACTATTGTGGAGCTTATTGGCGAAATGGCTTCCATGAAGACGGGGTCGTTAGCGCTCTCGATGCTCTTAAACATTTTGAAAGGACCCAAGCTGATGAAAAGCTGTATTTACACCGGGCAAGTTAGGCACCGGCGTTTTGCGCCAAAGGCTCATGAATTCCGCTACCGCCTGTTCATGATGTATGTGGATCTGGCAGAACTGCCATTTCTGTTCGACAAACACTGGTTATGGTCCAGTAAAAAGTTTGCCCTGGCCTGGTTTCGGCGCGAGGACCATTACGGTAAACCAGGGGTGCGGCTTGAAGAGTCCATTCGACAACTGGTTCAGAAAGAAACCGGCCGGCGGCCACGCGGACCTATCCGCCTACTCACCCATTTTCGCTACTTTGGCTACTGTTTTAATCCGGTGAGTTTTTATTACTGCTTTGACGATGCGGATCAAAAAGTGGAAACGATTGTCGCGGAAGTCAACAACACCCCCTGGGGTGAACGCCATTGCTATGTATTGTCGGAACAGCGCAATGTTGGTAATTCGCATCATAAACGCTTCCAGTTTGGCAAGGATTTTCACGTATCCCCTTTTATGGATATAGATATAGACTACGACTGGCGCTTTTCACAACCTGGCGAACAGCTCAATGTGCATATGGAAAATTATCAACAGGGCACCGATCCCCATAAAAAGATATTTGACGCCACGATGGTCATGCAACAACGACCGCTTACCGGGATCAATCTGGCAAAAACCCTGGCGACATACCCAATGATGACCGGCAAGGTGATAGCCGGCATTTATTACCAGGCCTTAAAAATGTGGTTAAAGAAGTTTCCGTTCTTTACACACCCCTTATACAGGCTGGATGAATTAAACAATCAACCAACGGTGGAAAAACCATGAAAGCCAATGCAACTTCTATCATTCCTGACAATAACCTGAAAGCGGCGAAAGCATCCGGCATGCTGTCCTCTTTCGCCAAAGACATGGTGATCAAGCAATTACGCCAGCTCCGTGAAGGACAATTGACAATTGATGACCAGGGTGAACGGTATTATTTCGGCGACGTAACGGGTGAGTTTCCTGTCGCCGCAGTAATTACTATCAATGATCCACGCTTTTATTCCATGCTGGCTTTCGGTGGCAGTATCGGCGCCGGTGAATCCTACATCATGGGTCATTGGGAGTCCGATAATCTCACCAATGTAGTGCGCATCATGGTGCGCAACATGGAGTTGCTGGATAACATGGAAAATGGTCTGGCGCGACTGGCAAACCCCATACGTAAAGTACTGCACTGGTTGAACCGCAACAGTCTGGAAGGCAGCAGAAAAAACATTTCTGCGCACTATGATCTGGGAAATGACTTTTTCGAACTATTCCTCGACCCAACCATGATGTATTCCTGCGGTATCTTTGAAAACAGCGACACCACCATGGAGCAGGCGTCACGCGCCAAACTCAAGCGCATTTGCGACAAACTGGACCTCAAGCCTGGCGATCGGGTGGTAGAAATCGGTACCGGCTGGGGAGGCTTCGCCATCTATGCCGCAAAACATTTCGGTTGCCACGTTACGACTACCACTATTTCGCAAAAACAATACGAGTGGGCCAAACGCCGGATCCAGGAAGAAAATCTGGAAGATCGAATTACCTTATTGTTTGAAGACTATCGCAAACTGGAGGGGCAATACGACAAGCTGGTATCTATTGAAATGATCGAAGCCGTGGGACATCGCTACTATGATACATTTTTCGAAAAATGCAGCGACTTGTTAAAACCCGATGGCATCATGTTGATCCAGGCCATCACCATAGCCGATCAGCGCTACGAGCAGGCCAAACGGTCGGTAGATTTCATACAGCGCTATATTTTCCCCGGATCGTGCATCCCGTCCAATACCGCAATACTGAATTCAACCACCCGCGCCTCGGATTTACGCCTGTTTCATCTGGAGGATTTTGGACCCCATTACGCTACTACCTTGCGCTTATGGAAGGAACAACTGTTCCGCAACCGCGATCAGGTCCGAGCGCGAGGCTATCCGGATTCGCTCATGCGCATGTGGGATTTTTACCTGTGCTATTGCGAGGGCGGCTTTTTTGAGCGGGCGATCAGCGACGTGCATTACATCTTTACTAAGCCACTCAACCGTCACAAACCCATATTGCCGAGTATCACTTTTTAGGACGGGTGGCGTTTTTTGGGTTAGTCAGTTTTTTGCGTTATAGTAGAGGGTATGCAATTGGTGATCAACTTCGTACTATTTCAGGTTGCCTGGTTTGTCTGCGTCATGAGCGCAGCCCGACAACTGGAGTGGTTTGCCGTGCTCAGTATTGCCCTTACCATCGCCGTGCATTTAGCGCTGATTAAGGATCGCAAGGCGGAATTACAACTGATTCTCACCGCAGGATTAATCGGACTGTTGATGGACTCTTTATTGATTAGCCTTGGTGTATTCACCCCAATGAACAGTTGGGGATTAGCTAACATCGCGCCCTTGTGGCTGATTGCCCTGTGGATGTTATTCGGTATCACATTGAACCACAGCCTGCGTTGGCTGCAACAACGTTATCTTGTCGCCGGGGCTATGGGTTTTGTGTTTGCGCCGGTCGCCTATTGGGCCGGGCAACGGCTTGGTGCATTAACTTTTCCTCCTGACCAATCCCCTGTTTTCAGCCTGCTGACCATCGGAATCTGCTGGATACTCGTTACTCCCCTGCTTTTATTGTGCTCACAATTTTTCAGCACCCGTAACTTGCGACCTAATCAATCTTCCTGTTAGCCCGTGCCGGGACTTTTGTTTCCGAATTGTTTCCATTGATTGCTTAATTGTCACGCACAGCCTAGAATCCTCAGATACACGCTTTATGTCTATTTGCGTCCAAGGTTAAAAAGTTTTTATGCCCGATCCAATTCATGTATTGGTCGTCGACGATGACCCCGATGTTCGCGAATTGTTAAACGATTATCTCAGCGAACATGGCTACAGCGTTGCACAGGCTGTAGACGGAAAAACCGCGCGACAACAACTGGAAAAGCAAGTACCAAACGTGGTGCTGCTGGACATTGGATTGCCCGGAGAAGATGGTCTGAGCATCGCCCGTTATTTGCGGGAGCACTATGACATCGGCATCATCATCGTATCGGGAGCAGGCGAAACAGTAGACCGTATCATTGGCCTGGAAATCGGTGCCGATGATTATGTTTCCAAGCCTTTTGATCCGCGGGAATTACGCGCCCGCCTCAAGAATGTGGCGCGGCGCTATCAGCGCCCCGTGGCCACAGAAACCACCAGCCCGACGGTAAAACAAGAGCAGAACTCAAAGGTCAAATTTGGCCCATGCACCCTTAATTTACTTTCCTATCAGTTACTGGATAGAGACGGTGCGGAAATTCCCATTACCAACATGGAATTTGATCTGCTCAAGGTATTGGCCGAACGGCCCAACCGGCCGCTAACCCGCGACCAGCTATTGAATCTTACCCAGAACCGCGACTGGGATCCCTACGACCGCAGCATTGACATTCGCATTACGCGCCTGCGTAAAAAGATTGAGCCGGATCCGGAAAAACCCCAGGTAATCAAAACGGTACGCGGCATCGGCTACATGTTTGTAAACAACGCGCGTTAATTCTTGCAGTTACGGCCACTAGTATTGTTTCAGTTGTGTTTCAATTGTTTGTATTGTATATCGAGCCGTTGCTTTGCAACCACAGGTGATAGACTAGTCACTATAAACTACTGCTCTGCAGTGGATATTCAGTGAGCCGCTAAGCCTATGCTAAACAAAGAAGATGTTGTGATTGAAGAGGCAGACCGTTTGCAGCGTGCGCTGCAGATCGCAGCCAGTGCGGTATCCAACAATAGTGGCAACGATATTTTTCGCGAACTGGCTGTAAATATTACCAAAGCGCTGGATGTCAAGTATGCCTATATTGGAGAAATCAGCCGCGACAACGAAGATACAGTGGACGTGATCGCCGGCTGCTTTAACGGCGAATTCATTCAGGGTCTACGGTATGAGCTGGAAGGCACTCCCTGTAAAAACGTGGTCAACCAGACCTACCAGTATTATCCGCGCGACGTTAAAACACTGTTCCCCGAACCCATGACCATCGAGTTTGGCATTGAAGGCTATGCGGCTATTCCACTCTACGATTCCAGGGGCAAGGGGACGGGTTTGATGGTGGTAATGGATAACAGGCCGCTCACCGAACCGGAACTGATCCGTTCCCTGTTGCAGATTTATTCCGTACGCGCCGCCATTGAGCTTGAACGACTGGCTGCAACACGTACCAGCCAGTCCACTCTGGAACAGTACCGCACCATCTTCAACAAGTCACTTGATGGCCTGATCCTGTTCAGTCTCGACGGCCATATTGTGGACGCGAATCCCGCCTGGACGGCGATGCACGGATATACGCGCGAAGAAGTTTTGCAGTTGCGTCCTACGGATTTTATACCACCGGAAAGCCGCGACGCGTACCGCAAATTTATTGCAACTGTCAGCAATAACCAGCCCTACCACACCGTCACCAGCGGACTGCGTAAAGACGGCAGTCGATACCTGGCGGATGTGCGCGGCGTCATGATGGAATACCAGGGACAGCCACATATGCTTGCCATCATGCGCGATGTTACCGAGCAGGTGGAACAGGAAAACGCTCTGCGTAAAAGTGAAGACCGTCTGCGTTCCACCATTGATGCGGCAATGGATTGTATTATTGGTATTGATATTGACGGCAAAGTGCTGGAATTCAATCCAGCCGCGGAAGAAACCTTCGGTTATCAAAAAGCGGATGTCGCCGGCAAAAACATGGCGGAACTCATTATTCCCGAACGCTATCGCGCCCATCACCTTGCCGCCATGGAACAACGCAAGCAACAGAAAGACGGAAACATCGCCGCCAAACGCATGGAAGTTACCGCAATGCGCGCCGACGGTTCGGAATTTCCCGTGGAACTATCCATTGATGTAGCACAGGGTGTTGACGGCAAAATGTTTATCGGCTATCTGCGCGATATTACCGAACGCAAACGCGCCGAAGAACAACGCACCCGTCTGGAAGCACAATTGCGGCAATCACAAAAAATGGAAGCTATTGGCCACTTATCCGGCGGCATCGCTCACGATTTTAATAACATCCTGACCGGCGTCATGGGTTATATCGTGCTGGCATCAGAAATTTCTGAACAATACCAGGACGAAAAAATTGCCAGGTACCTGCAACGGGCCCTGCGTTCCGGGCAAAAAGCCCGCGACCTGATCCAGCAAATGCTGACCTTCAGCCGAGGTCAGCGCGGCGAACCCAAACCTTTGACCCTGGCACCACTGGTCAAAGAGTCCATGAAACTACTGGAGTCTACCCTGCCGTCGTCCATAGAGATCGACACCGATTGCGACTATGCATCGCCTCTGGTCAATGTCGATCCGCTGCACATCGAACAAATCATCATGAACCTGTGCATCAATGCCCGAGATGCCATGAATAATGCCGGACGCCTTGGGATCTCAGTAAAAACGCGCCACTGCAGTGATTGTATTTGCGCTTCCTGTCAGCAAAGTATCGTCGGCGATTTTGTAGAGCTGTCAGTAAACGACACCGGCATTGGTATAGAGAAAGACGAAATAACGCGTATCTTTGAACCGTTTTATTCCACCAAGGAAGTAGGTAAAGGTAGCGGTATGGGACTGTCGACTGTACATGGTATCGTTCATGAATACGGTGGGCATATCGGCCTGGAGAGCTCGCCCGGAAATGGTACAACGTTTCGTATTTTTCTGCCCGCAATACGCCAGATGTCAACTGGCGTTACTCACCAACAGGAACAGTCGCCCACACCCGTTCAGTTGCGCAAACACCTGTCGGGTCGGGTCGCGCTGGTCGACGACGAGGTTTCCGTCAGCGAATTTATGCAGGACATGCTGGAGAACTGGGGCATGGATGCGTATACCTTTAATAGCAGCATGGAGGCAAAAAGCTTTATTGAAGCCAATCCCGATGCCTTTGATCTCATCATTCTTGACCAGACCATGCCAAAGCTTACCGGCATTGAACTCGCGCGCCATATCATAGCGGTGAATCCACATGTGCCCATGATTGTCTACACAGGACATAGCGACGACATTCGCAATAGCGATATCGAATTACTTAACATCAAAGCCGTGGTAAAAAAACCTATCGATGTCAACGAGTTTTACCAGTTAGTAAAACGTACATTAGAAGATATCGAATAATTGCACAGCCCAATCCCACCACGCTGGTCCTGCGTATCAAAACACTGCTATCGAAACAATCAGAAACAATCGCACAACAAACCAGTCGCTGCCTGAAATTCTTCCGATACATTGAACCTCTATTGTTAATATCAAGACAGGAATAGCTCCATGTCTTCATAAATTAACTACCACTGGAGGAAATCGCCATGTTACAACAAGCTCATAAAACCGATAACCAACGTTACGCCAATTGCATTGCCGTCTCCAAGCGAATTCGTTGGGAAATTGAAAAGGACGTATTCAGAGGCCGTCAATTCGAATTTGACAAAAAATTCCTGCCGGATGGCCTGTCAAAAGTGCAAGACCTGGTGTTTGTGACTGACAACGAAAAGCGTCTGTTGAGCCAGATTCAGGGGCGAACCTATGCCAACATGTTTGGCCTGGTGGAACGTTTTATCTGCGCAAAGATTATGGAAATCTCGGGTGACTATGTTTTTGGTGACCAGGTGGCGCTGGAAGCATTAGTGCGTTTCAGTGACGAAGAGTTGAAACACCAGGAATTGTTTCGCCGCATCGACAAAATGATCGGCGAAAAAATGCCTGTCGGGTATCAGTTCCTCCCACAACCCAACGATGTCGCCGCCGTCGTGCTGGAGAAATCCTCCTGGGCTGTGCTTGCTTTAACATGTCACATCGAGCTTTTTACCCAGGCGCACTACAAGCAAAGTATCGAACCGGACAGCAACTTGTCGGATCTCTACCGGGACATTTTCCTGTTCCACTGGAAAGAGGAATCCCAGCACGCCATTCTGGATGAACTGGAATGGGTCAGGGAAAATCAGAACCTTACCGACCAGGAACGCGATCAGGCGGTACAGGACCTGATTGATCTCGTAGTTGCTGTTGATGGTATCTTACAGGTGCAGTCACAGTCCGATGCTGATTATTTTTTCCAGATCTGCGACGAACAGTATAACGCTGCGCAGCGCGCGGCTATAAAAAATAAGTTGCTCGATGCTTACCGTTGGCAATACATCATTTCCGGGGTTCAGGAACCGCGCTTCCAGAAAGTGCTTGGCAGCATGATCACCCAGCAGCAACTAGCCACGATTCAACAGGCTTTATCAACCTTGATGTAATGATGTGTCATAAACAATTCGAGCGGTCAACCGTATTGACCGCTCGAACACAGTTAAACAGTTGTAATAGATACAACGTCTGTAATAGACACAACGTCAAACAAAGGTCATTGATATGTTGCCCAAACAAGATCTTGCCTGGTGGTGCTGGTTAGTAACAATCCCCTTTCTTACCATTGGTATTCTGGGAGAAACGAACGGCTTGCTTATCGCCGCCACAGTCATCTTGCTGCAGACTGGTTACTTCCTGGCAATGGAAAACTTCCAGCTTAGTTTTCCTGTGCAGGTCCGTATTGGATTTTTAATCTGGTTCAGCCTGGGTCTACTGCCTAATATGCAATGGATGTTATGGATTCAACTGGTTGGCACATGCGTATCGGTTCTCTTCGACTATTGCGCAATGGCAAGGCTTATGACCCTGGCGCCATGGAATCGTACACAACCACTAAGTGCGAGACTAATTGTAAAAACTTTTATTAGCAGTCCGGTTAGAGGCTCATTCCTCAAATCTTCAGGGGCATGGCAACAATAAGAGCAATCTGATGATTTGCATAAGAGGGTATGCATAGTCACTGCACTATCCTTGCGCCCGAAAAATTCCAATGCACAACGACGATTCATATTTTAAGTTTCGCAGTTACGGGAAATTCGTCGTAATATTGCTAAACTGTAGAATAATCCTCGCGAATTTAAACACTTACTGATACTCAGAAAAATTCAGGCAACGTTGGCACCGCCCTTGCTATCTATAAAGCGTGGCTGGCTGTTTTGCTCCACATGATCAAAAACTGAAAATCATTGTAGGTTAATAAGGAGGTGGTTGATGTCAGGAATAACTCTGTCTCATGCGAATGAGTTTCACAATGCAATATGGATATAACGCATTGCTGAAGCTCAACACACTCTGAATAGAGCAAAGTGCGCTCTGAAGTGACAGGCACAGCAATCCAAAACGTCTGGCGTGCAACATAGCTATCCCGTTCCGCCCTTCACCTTGTCTGCATAAAGGACTTTTGGATTGCTGGGCTATCACTAACCCAACGTCGGTATTCTTCTGCCAAGGTCTGGCAACTTAAATCACTTGTACTTTCATTAAACAGTAAACTTGATTAACCTGAATATGGAGGTTTTACCATGACCGACTTAATTGTACGAATTCTAGAGTTGACGACGGGCTCTTTGCTGATTGCAGCCACCCTGATATTCAGCACTCAATACGAGAGCCAGGCACTATTGCTACTGCCACTGATAGCACTACCGATTATTTTTTCGGGAATGTTTGACTGGCATCCAGCAAAAAAATTAGGCTTGATGCTGAAAGATCTCAGCAAGCAAGTTAGCCTGGCCAACTTTATAAAACCGCACATACACTCTCCTTGAGAACTGAGTTTTATCTCTTCTGGAAAGAACTCTCCTCGTATAAAAACAGCTCTCGATGACCGTAACCTGCCTCGCCCGCTTTAAGCGGGCTTTTTTTATCAGACCGCACCTATCCTGCCGCGACCCATACGCCGTTACGTGATACACTTTCTCATTATAATTTATGCTGGGTAGTTACAATTAATATTCTCGCGATAGGATAGCAGTGCACCCTCTTGTGGTTATCAATACAAATTAAATTTCTATGGTCAGTATCAGCAAGCACTCCTATGTCATTATCGTAACCTTCATGCTTGCGCTGTCAGCGTGTGACGGCGAAGCGCCGACGACCAGAGGGAATGCGAACACAAACCAATATGATGGCGGTACTCCACCATTTGTTGCCCCCGAAGACAATCTCCTCACCGAGCATCATGTGAGGCAATATCTCGCCTTAAAAAACACCGAAAAGGAATTATTGATTAGCCAGCAGGAAAACCGACTGAGCGATGCCTCAGCAGGGGGCGAGATGCATTACCAGGATATTGAAGAAAAAGCCGCGCGATTAAACCAGTTATCATTACCGGAGTATGAATGGATTAAGAACACGATCATCAATAGCCGCATCCAGCAACAGTTTCAGGAATATTTCGCCTTGAACCAGCAAATCATTACTCTGTTGGAAGGCACCCTGCAACGCCATGAAACCACCAAGAAAGACCTGAAGGATCCGGAAGAAATTGCGATACTCGATGACCATGTCAAAGAGATCAGAGGACACATCCAGACGCTGAAAAATCAAATTAAGAAATATACAAACTTGTCAGAATCCGAAAAACACAATATTGAAATAGTAAAAAAATTTGCCGCGGAGCTGGAAGCGATCGAAAAAGACCAGCTTTCCAGCCAGAAAAAACAGCAATAGCACTTTCTGCGCCCCGCATGCAAGTCATTGCTTTTAAACAAATATTCTTTAATTTCTGTAAAATAACCGCTAATTATGATATGGTAGCGCATTGTTATCTGCTCTCTCTCGCGCCACTGATTTGGGTCCTGAACCCCATTCACATCCCCCTCATTAAGTGTGACGGATAGTAGACAGAGTTAATACATATCATTTCTGGAGAGACTGAATGAAAATTGAAGCCAATAAAGTTGTCAGCATCGATTACACCTTAAAAGATGATGACGGTAATATTGTGGACACTTCTCAAGGCGCAGAACCACTGGTGTATTTGCATGGCGCCAGCAACATTATTCCCGGGCTGGAGTCGGAGCTGGATGGCAAAGCGGCTGGTGAAGAAATTTCCGTGCGTGTGCCACCAGAACAGGCATATGGCGTACGCGACGATGCCAAAAAGCAAGCTGTGCCGCGCGCCATGTTCGGCGATGAGGAAATCAAAGTAGGTGCGCAATACCATGCCGCGGGTCCCGACGGCCGCCACCTGACAGTGACAGTAGTTGACGTTTCCAACGATGAGGTAACGGTCGATGCCAATCATCCACTGGCAGGTTATCACCTCAACTTCGACGTTAAAGTGGTAGATGTACGTGACGCGACCGCAGAAGAACTCGACCATGGTCATGTACACGGTCCAGGCGGGCATCATCACGACTAATCATACATATCATCACCCTTATATAAGTTGAACAACTATAAGTTAACCAACAACCAGGAATGGATATCGAAGCCCGGTGGGGAGAATGCAGCCCCTTGCATGATCCAAAACTCCTGGCACATTTCAAAGCGCGACCGACAGATATTCTGATCACCACCGCGCCGAAAGCCGGCACCACCTGGATGCAGCAGATTTTATATCAACTGTATACAGGTGGTGATGCTGATTTCGATTCCATTCACCAACGCGTTCCCTGGCTGGAACTCCCCCAGACGAACATGAAGTGGCAGGAGCAATTGGAACGTTACGAAGTATTACCTGATCCACGCATTTTCAAAACCCACTGTACTTATTTACAAACTCCCGGTTTACAGAACCCAACCACAGAACAACCGCGCATTATTCTCAGTTCCCGTGATCCACGTGATTGTTGTGTCAGTTTTTACTACCACATCATGTCCATGACAGATGAAGCGCTGGAACACTTCGGCATGGCACGACCACGTAACTTCGACGACTATTTCACTGACTGGATGACGTTTGGCGCCTGGTACCGCAACGTGCAAAGCTGGTGGCCACATGTTAAAGACAAGAATGTGTTGTGGCTGAGTTATGAAGCAATGATCAAAGACCTGGATACGGCATTGGCCCGAATACTGGATTTTCTGGATTGGCAGTTAACTAAAGGTGAACGTACCAAGGTATCGGAATATTGCTCCTTTGCCTGGATGAAAAAACACGCTGAAAAATTCGTCACCCGCTTCGAAGATGGTACATCGATGTTTATGCCGGGTGGATTTATAAGAAAAGGACAGACTGGAGATCACAAAAACCTCATGCGCCGGGAGCAGGAACAACAAATTCTGCAACGGGCCAGGGAATTGTTACCACAAGATTGTCTGCATTTTATTGGCATAGACTAATCCCCGTCAAACACGGCTTAATCTGATGGCATCTGGTCAACTCCCTGAGATAAAAAGCAGACATAAATACGTGATCGCTTTTTCGGCTCTGCCGCGATAGCAGAAGTTGGAGAATATCTACGTTACGGCTGCAATGTACACATAAGCAGTCGTTGAATTT
>Ga0209742_10000750_pt1 | contig 16447 bp, 13 predicted proteins | sample DeeMarSeWOR38_10_FD_187462 | JGI IMG/M metagenome (GOLD analysis project Ga0209742, IMG submission 187462) | Marine sediment microbial communities from White Oak River estuary, North Carolina - WOR-3-8_10 (SPAdes) (version 2) | ecosystem: Environmental > Aquatic > Marine > Intertidal zone >... | reverse complement strand
ATCAGAAAACAGCAAGGAAACTATCTTTTCCATGGCCACCGTGGAGAGCCTCTAAGTTATGAGGCAGCTCGGTCAGCATTTAAAAAATATACTGACAAAGCAGGTCTATCTCACAAAGGGTATACGCTTCATTGCCTCCGACACACTTTTGCCAGTGAACTTTTATCTGCAGGAATGCCTCTTGAGTCCCTACAATACTTAATGGGGCACAGCAGTATTGTTGTGACCCGGAGATACGCAAGATTAACTAACATAGCTTTGGAAAGAGATTATTTCGATGCCATGTGCAAAATAGAAAAGGGGAAAGAAGATGGATTCTATGGAAATGATTACGAAATTTAGCACATTTATGAAAAGGCGAAGTTATTCTAAATATACAATTAAATCTTATACTAATAATATAAAACGATTTTTCAGGTGGCTGGACTTCCAGATCGATACGGTAACCTCTGAGGATGTGTACGAATATTTAGGATACCTTCATAATAGAAGATTAAAGGCGAAAAGTATTAATAGTATTTTAAACTCATTACGCAAATTCTATGATTTTCTGTATTATGAGGAAAAAATAAAGATACTCAATCCGGTGAAACCGGAATACCGACAGCGTGAGCCTAAACCTATACCAAGGTTTTTAAAAGACGAAGAGATTGATATGCTGATTGCTTCAATAAAAAGCAGACGAGATAGAGCGATGTGCATGCTCATGTTGAGATGTGGATTGCGTGTTGGGGAAGTGGCAAAATTAACAATTCGAAATATAGATTTTGTATGTAGAAGGATTTTTGTATTAAATGGCAAAGGACCAAAAGACCGTATTGTTTATTTCAGCAATGATACTTATAAGGCCATTCAAGATTATTTGAAAGTGCGACCTTCTACCCGAGTCCAAAGATTATTTTTGGTGGAAAAGGGGCTATATAAAGGACAACCCATATCACTTCGAGGAATTCAAAAACGCATAGAGTATTATGCAAAAAAAACTGGATTGGTAGTGTCCTGTCATCGGTTAAGACATACCATGGCAACTCAATTATTAAACGCCGATGCAATGCTGGCTTCAGTTCAAGAGCTCTTGGGACACAACAATATTGTAAGCACTCAAAGATATTGCAAGGTTTCAAATGAGAAGGTTAGAAGGGATTATTTTAAGGCAATGGCATTAGTGATGAAAAGAAATGCAGATTTTTAGCGGGCAAGCAAGATCTAAGTAATGCTAACCTTCATCTTCAACGTACTGATCAACTTCTGAACAACCGAATATCGGGGTTTTAGAGGAAGAAAACCGTATAACCATCTGATTTTATTATAAATATTGTGGTGGAGGCGGCGGGAGTCGAACCCGCGTCCGAAAACATTCCACTCAAGCCTCTACATACTTATCCCGGAATTTAAGTTTCGTGTTACTAGTCTCCTCCAGGCGGGATACTAGAGACACTAGCCTGTTAAGGTTTCGCCGATGCTGTCACAGGCAGTCAGTATCGACTATCCTGCTAGTCGACGCCCTTGCCGGATACGCAGGAAAAACCCGGCGGGGCGCTGGCCTAATTATGCGGCCAGGGCATATTCATAATCGTCTGCGATTATGTTTAAAATCCCATCGGATTTACGAGCGGACAGGACGCTCGGTATGCAGCTCAAGCTTCTTTATCCCCGTCGAAGCCGTTTCGCCCCCAAACCGAATATATCGGAATTCCGAAATTCGAAATCCGAAATAATTAAGGAAGGGTATGTAAAAGAGCAGGGTTGTGGTTAGAACTTAAGTGATTCCAGCAATTTTGTCAAGAACCCGGTCAAGCGGTTGTAGAAAAGTCTACAACCTTTAAGCGCTGAAACCCTGAGTTGTGATGGTTGAGGGGCGAAGAAATCAGACGAACTCCAAATACGCCTTATTTTTTGTTGACCGCAAAGATGTCGTTTTATATCTAGTTTCGAGCTCTGCTGATAAATATCGGTCCAAATCATTCAAATTCGGGATCTTGAATCTGTGTCCTCCGCATCTTCTAAAAAAGCCATTGTTGCGGCGTTAATCGGAAATTATTTGATTGCGCTGACAAAATTCGCTGCCTTTTTTATGACCCGAAGCTCGGCCATGCTGTCTGAAGGGGTCCATTCGGTCGTTGATACCGCCAATCAGGTTCTGCTGCTCTATGGGTTGCACAGGGCCAGACGACCGGCAAATGAGCTATTTCCGTTCGGATACGGCAAGGAGATCTATTTCTGGGGTTTTGTGGTCGCAATTATGATCTTTACCGTGGGTGCCGGCGTCTCCATCTATAAAGGCGTTCATCATATTCTCCATCCAACACCCATCCAGAACCCGAACCTCAATTATATTGTCCTGGGTTGTGCCATGCTGTTTGAAGGGGCTTCCTGGTATTTTGCCCTGGCAGAATTTACCAAAGCCAAAGGCAGATGGGGCTATCTCGAAGCTGTGCAGCGGGGTAAAGACCCCTCCCTGTTTGTGGTTCTTTTTGAGGATTCCGCCGCCATGCTGGGCATCCTGGTGGCTTTTGGCGGGATACTGCTCAGCCAGATTTCAGGAAATCCCATTTACGACGGTATCGCTTCCGTGATCATTGGATTGATTCTTGCCGGAACCGCCGCCTGGCTGGCCTATGAGATCAAAGGATTGCTGGTTGGTGAAAGCGCACACCCGGAGATCGTCAAAGGCATTAGAGAAATCGCGAAATCTTATCCGAAAATCAAACACGTCAATGAAATTTTAACCCTGCATATGGGCCCGGATTTTATATTGCTGAATTTGAGCGTCGACGTTGTCGACAGCCTGATGGCCGGAGATCTTGAGGACACGATTGCCCGCTTGGACAGCCAGATCAAACAGGCCTATCCTAAAATCAAACGCGTTTTTGTGGAAGCCGAAGCCAGGCGGGCGAAGCCTGCGGATATTCAATTAACCGCAGATACAAGCAGGTCAGAATAATCTGAGAAATTCATCCGCAGATTCCGCAGATTACACCGTTTTAATAATTTTTAATGGCCCGGTCCAGATCCCGCTGGGCATCACGGCGCTTGATGGCTTCGCGCTTGTCGTATTTGCGCTTTCCCTTTGCCAGGGCCAGCAGGATTTTGGCTTTGCCGCTTTTAAAATAAAGCTTGAGGGGAATCAGCGTGAGGCCCTTCTCATTCATCTTGCCATAGAGCCGCTTGATTTCGTGTTTGTGCAAAAGCAGTTTGCGGGGTCTTAAGGGGTCGTGGTTATCATAGTAGGCGAAGGGATAGGGCGCGATGTGCAGCTGGTATACATATACTTCACCATTTTTGATCCGGGCGTAAGCATCTTTCAGGTTCGCCCGCCCCTGCCTCAGAGATTTCACCTCGGTGCCCAATAGAACCAGCCCGGCCTCGTATTCATCGACAATAAAATAGTCCCGGCGGGCTTTGCGGTTCTCGGCGATAATTTTAATGCGTTCCTTTTCCAAAATAGCTCTTTTTAGTTTTTAGACAGGGTTTACAGGATTAGCTGGATTTTTTTCTTGGCCGCTCTCCGGACGAGAGCGCCCAAACCCCAATCGCCTGCGGCGAATAAAAATGGCATCACCGACATAGTAATTAAATAAGCGGATTCGAGTTCCTATGCAAAAACAGAGGAAAACAGTTAACGTGCTAATCCATTTTATTCCGCTGAAAGCGGATTGGGTTTTCTCACTTCCATCCGGGAAGTGAGAAAGAGAAAAAATAATCCTGTTAATCCTGTCTTATAAATTCCTGACACCTCGCTCCATTTGCCGTTACCCGGAATACAATTGTTTTGAAAGAATGCTTCCGTAAGTTTCCTTGATGAGCTCGAAGGTACTTTTGGCCGTGGTCTGTTTGAGCACCTCTTTCATAAAGGAGCGGGTATCTTCGACGTTCAGGGACCGGATAACCCGCTTGATATTCGGGATGGTCTGGGGGTTCATGCTGAGCTCATCCATGCCAATGCCCAATAGGAGCGGGATGTGGTGGGGGGTGCCGGCCATTTCGCCGCATATAAAGACCTTGATGCCTTTTTGCCGTGCCACATCAGCGACATGCTTGAGCATCCGAATAATGGCCGGGTCAAGGGGCTGGAACAGGTGGGCGACCTGCTCGTTGCCGCGATCGATGGCCAGGGCATACTGAATCAGATCATTGGTCCCGATGCTGAAAAAATCGACGTTTTCTGCAATGACATCCGCCATAATCACTGCCGAAGGCACCTCTATCATGGCACCGATTTCAATATCACGGTTATACGGCAGGCCATCCTTTTCCAGCGATTCGGCGGCTTCGTCCAACATCCGCCTGGCTTCGCGGATTTCAAAGACGGTCGATATCATCGGAAATAAAATTCGGACCTTGCCATAGGCAGCCGCTCTGAGAATCGCCCGCAGCTGATCTTTAAAAACCTGCGGCTTCTTGAGGCAATAACGAATGGCTCTCAGCCCCAGGGCCGGATTGGTTTCCTCAGAGTTGAATTGATTGGCTAAAGCCTTGTCTCCATTGATGTCAAGGGTTCGAATCGTGACCGGTTTCGGATGCATGACCTCAACGACATCTTTATATTTATCAAAAAGTTCATTCTCATCAGGAAAATCCGTCCGGTTGAAATACTGAAACTCGGTGCGGTATAGACCGATTCCATCACCACCGTAATTAATCAGGGCAAACACTTCCTCCGGAAGTTCGATGTTGCCCATAACCGCCAGTCGGACACCATCTTTCGATTCCGCCGGTGCCTTGCTCTCTCGATTGATGACCGCTTTGTATTTTTCATAATCGATTTTACGTTCTTCATACCGGATCAGTGTATTTTCGGCAGGATGGATAATGACCCTACCGCTGTTCCCATCGACAATGATGAGATCGTCGCTTCGAATCGATGCTGTGGCGTTTTTCAGTCCGACGACTGCCGGGATTTCAAGACTGCGCGCGATAATGCCCGTATGCGATGCTTTTCCGCCACGGTCGGTAATAAAACCCATCACCCGTTCAAGGTTGATCTGGCTGGTTTCAGCCGGGGTCAGGTCATGGGCAACCAGGATGACGCGCTTGTCGATTGCGGCGATATCGACCTTTTTAGTTCCCACCAGATTGTGCATGATACTTTCTGCAACCTGAACCACATCTGCGGAGCGCTCTTTCAGGTAGGGGTCGGTCATGGTCTGGAAAACTTCTATCAGGTTCGAGACGACTTTTTTTAGCGCCCATTCGGCGTTAACACTTTCCTGTTTCACGGTCTCAATGGTGCGTCCGTAAAGCATTTTATCCTTGAGCAAAGCGATATGGGTTTCAAGAATGTGCGCATTCTGCAATTCTTCAGGGCTTTTTTCGACAATTTTATGCAGTTCGTCCCTGGCTTTTTTTACCGCCGCTTTGAAACGTTTGATCTCATTGGAAAGATCATCAGCCCGGATGCGGTATTTCGGAACGACCTGGACGCCTTCGCTGTCAACCAGGTAGGCTTTTCCAATGCAGATTCCCGGAGAAGCATTGATTCCTTTTATAATTTTTTGTTTTGCTTCTTTTTCCATTGGGTGTGCCTATTCCCCGAATCCACCTTCGACCAACTCCGTGATGGCCTCTAAAATTTTAAAGTCGGCTTTATTTTCGATACGGATGGTAATTTTTGTGCCTTTTTCACAGGCCAGTGTCAAGATATCCAAAATACTGGACGCGTCTGCCTGGTGGTTGCCTTTTTGAATCCAGATTGAATCTTTTGACCGGTTGGCGATGGCGGCAATTTTGGCAGCCGAGCGCGCATGCAAACCGAGTTCGTTAACGATGGCAATTTCCCGGGATAAATCTGGTTCTGAATTCGTCATTAAACTCCAAGCCAGGCGCTTGTCCCTGATCCCCTAAGCAGGGCCCAAACGCATGCCTTAAAAAAACATTGTATTTTCATTCAGTTGTAAAATCGCATGACGTTATTATCAAAATATCAATATAAGTCAATTTGAAAACATTGACAAGATAGGAAATGGCTGTTAAGGTTTTGCTGGTTTTTATCACAACTATTTGAATTTAATGTAAAATATATTCAAAATCGCTTGTAATTCCGGGAGGATTAAAGCATGTCTGAAAAAGTGTTGATTTTCGGCAAGGATGCCTGACCCTATACGCGGGCGGCTCGTGAAGCTTATGCCAAACAGGCGAAGAAAGTTGAGTATCTTAACGTTATAGAAGATCCAGACCAGCTTGACGTGATGCTGAAGCACTCCAAAGGTGCGCGCAAAGTACCTGTCATTGTAGAAGCGGGAGAGGTGACAATCGGTTTTGACGGCGGCACGTGAGGCATTTAATTTTTTCAGCTGGATGCTGAAAAAAAATTGTTATTGGTTATTCGTTCTTGGATGCCGACCCCTGGTCACTGGCCTCTGGCATCTGATGCTCGGTCGTAATTGCAAAATGCCAGCTGCAAGAGGCCAATAGCAAGCGGCCAGGAGCAAGAAGCGAGAGCCAGGCGCAAGCGACCAGCAATCGGCAGCCAGTATTAACCCGACAAACCCAAAAGACCCATAGACCCATGTTGGAAGTAAAGTCCGGAAAAGCGCCAACCGACACATTGTCGGTCAGATTGACACGGCTTGAGAAGGAAGCTCTGGCCCTGAAGGAAGCCGAAGCGGTCCTGCGCCGCCAGAATGAATATCTGACAGCGCTTCATGAAACATCGCTGGGATTGATTGACCGGCTGGATAAAGAAGAGCTGTTGGAGGCCATTTTGCTTCGTGCGGCGCGGCTTAGCGGCACCGAACACGGCTATATTTATTTGCTTGAGCCCGGCGATCAAGAAATGCAGATGCAGGTGGGAATGGGCTTTTTTAAAAGCCAGCTCGGTCTGCGGGTTAAACCGGGTGAGGGCATGGGCGGCAAGGTCTGGAAGCAGGAGCAGCCGATCCTGGTTGATGATTATCGCTTATGGAACGGCCGCCTCAGCGATAAGTCTCTGGATAAGCTTCATTCGGTTGTGGGAATACCGCTCAAGGACAGCCGGCGAATACATGGCGTCATCGGATTGGCCAGTGTGGATGCGGATAAGAAATTTCATGAGGAAGATATCGCCATTTTGGGCCGCTTCGCTGAACTGGCGCTGGTGGCTCTCGATAAAGCCCGGTTATACGCCGATGTGCGTCGCGAGCTGGCTGAACGGAAGCGAACTGAAGAAACTCTGCGTGAAAGCGAGGAGCGCTATCGATTGCTTTTGGAATCCTCCCCTGATCCGATTGTGGTCTATAACATGAAGGGGCTGGCCACCTACGTTAATCCGGCCTTTGAGCAAGCATTTGGCTTTTCAGGCAAGGATGTGTTCGGAAAATCCATCGATTTTGTTCCCGAGGAAAGCTGGCCGGAGACCCGGGAGGCCATCGAAAATATGCTCAGCGGCAAAAAAATACACCTGTTTGAAACCCGGCGCCTGACCAAATCGGGTCGGGTGCTGGATGTCCAGATCAGTTCGACGCTTTACCGGAACCAGGACGGCAACCCGGTGGGCAATATCGTCATCCTGCGCGATATCAGTGCTCAGAAAAAGGCCGAGAAAGTATTAAAAGAATATCAAGATCATCTGGAAGAGCTGGTTGAAGAGCGTACCGCCGAACTGGCGAAAACCAACCGGCAGCTGGAACAGGAAATCGAAGAGCGCAAACGCGCCGAGGAGTCTTTGCGCAAAAGAGAGGTGGAACTGGAGGCGCAATCGCTTCATCTTGCGGAGGTCAATACGGCCCTGAAAGTTCTTTTAAAGCAGCGGGAAGACGACAAAAAGGAACTCGGTGAAAACGTCATGTCCAACGTAAAAGAATTGATCTCTCCCTATGTGGCAAGACTGAATAAGAGCCGGCTCAGCACCAATCAGAAGACCCTGGTCAATATCATGGAGTCCAATCTGAAAAACATTATCTCACCGTTTATCAGCAAGCTGTCCTCCAAATATTTTAACCTCACGCCCATGGAAATCAAAGTCGCCAACCTGGTCAAAGAGGGCAAGACCAACAAGGAAATTGCCGAACTGCTCTGTCTGTCAAAAAATACGATTTTGTTTCACCGCTACAACATTCGCAGTAAGCTGCGCTTAAAGAACAAAAAAATCAACCTGCGATCCCATCTTTTATCATACGACAAATAGCGGTTAAAACCAGCTATTTACCCACTATTTTATCAACTTGACATTCTCCTGCCATCCGGTATGGTTGGTGCCGTTGGTATTACATTTCAAGACCTTATATTGCCGCCGATTTTATCGATAACCCATAAGTAATTTTGAAGTCCTTATTATTTCCTTGACTAAAGCGCAGATAAATTATAGCTAAGTCATTTTAAAAAGAACGCGCCCAACCAAATGAATTTAATTCATATTTTTTAGATGCTTTTGACTGGCAAGGGTGACTGTCGCAACATTGAAGGATTGGGTACTTCATGCAGACGTTAAACGTTAACGATGTCACGCTTTCATTCGGCGGTTTAAATGCATTGAGTGAGGTTTCCCTCAGTATTGAACCGGGACTGATCACATCGATTATCGGGCCCAACGGAGCCGGTAAAACCAGCCTGTTGAACTGTGTTTCCGGTTTTTATCATCCCACCAGAGGCGAGATCTTTTACGGCGATCATAACCTTTCCAAAGCTTCCCCTCACCAGGTCTCCAGCCTGGGAATTGCGCGTGCCTTCCAGAATATCGAGCTGTTCAGAGGGATGACGGTTCTGGACAACCTGCTGCTGGCCCGCCATCAGAATTTGAAATACAATATTTTTCAAGCCGTTTTCCACACAAGCAAGACATCCAAAGAAGAAGCCCTAAATCGGCAGTATGTCGAGGAAATCATCGATTTTATGGAACTTGAACCGTATCGTAAAAAAACGGTCGGAAGCCTCAGCTACGGCATCCAAAAAAGTGTAGAAGTCGCGCGGGCGCTGACGCTGGGTCCGCAATTGCTTTTGCTGGATGAACCCATGGCCGGCATGAATATCGAAGAAAAAGAAGATATGGTGCGCTTTATCATGGATATCCAGAAAGAACGCCGCACCACAGTGGTGCTGGTCGAACATGACCTGGGCGTGGTTATGGACATATCCGACTATGTATATGTGCTCGACTTCGGTGAGGTGATTGGCGCCGGCAAACCCAAAGAGGTCGCGACAGACCCCAAAGTCGTCGAGGCTTACATCGGGGAAGAATAGCGAAGATGGAAGATAGAGAAGCCGTATTGCAATTTACGATCCCGCAGCTTTTAAGGTGGCGGGTGCAAAGATCCGCTGATAAGGTTGCGCTGCGGGAGAAAGATTTCGGCTATTGGAATACGTTAACCTGGCGAAAATACTATGATTACGTTCACAAAACGGCGCTGGGACTGGAAAAAATCGGCCTCAAGAAAGATGAAAAGCTGGCCCTGATTACCGACAATATCCCTGAAATGCTGATTGTGGCCATCGGCGCCCAGGCCATTGGCGCAATCTCAGCCGGAATCTACCAGACCAGCCTGCCGGATGAAATTGCCGGTATCCTTGATTATATGGATGTCAGCATGGTTTTCTGCGACGATCAGGAACAGGTCGATAAGCTGGTGGAAATCAGAGACCGCATCCCCAAGGTGAAAAGGGTCCTGTATGAGGATCCCCGCGGGATGCGCGACTATCGGTCCGATGACTGGTTTATGTTCATCGATGATCTATACGCCCTCGGGGAACAGGCCCGTGAGGAAGATCCACAGCGTTTCGACCGGCTGATTGATGAGGGCCAACCGGATGATGTCTGTCACTTTTGCCTGACCTCAGGCACCACCGGCCTGCCGAAAGCCGCCATGCTCACCCACATCAATTACATCAATATGGGTCTGAAACTGACCGAAGTCGACTACCTCGAAGCCGATGATGAATATGTTTCTTTCCTGCCGTTTGCCTGGATCGGAGAACAGATGAATTCCTTCGGCGTGGCCCTGGCCACCGGAATTACCATCAATTTTCCGGAATCGGTTGAGACCGCCATGGAGGATTTAAAGGAGATCGGTCCGCATTTTATGTTCGGCGCACCGCGGATTTATGAAACCCTGCAGTCCCAGATCTGGCTCAAAATCGATGAATCATACTGGCTCAACCGGCTTTTATACCGCTTCTTCATGAAGGTGGGGAGAAAAGCGGCCTACTATCGCATGTCCGGCAAGACCATGCCGCTTTCTTTGCGAATCCTGTGGCGGCTGGGCAAAACCCTGGTATTCCTCCCGTTGATCAATCAAATCGGAATGCTGCGGCTGCGCAGGGCCTATACCGGTGGGGCCGCGCTGGGTCCTGATCTCTTTACCTTCTACCAGGCACTGGGGGTCAACCTGAAACAGATTTACGGGCAAACCGAAATTACGGGGATCGCCTACATGCACAGGGATGGCGACGTTCATCCCGAAACGGTCGGAATTCCGCTGCCCGGCACTGAATGTAAGATTTCAGAGGATGGCGAAATCCTTTCGTGTTCCCCATCGGTGACCAAAGGATACTATAAAATGCCGGAAAAGACGGCAGAGCTGCTGCAGGATGGATGGCTGCGTTCGGGCGATGCGGGTTATATCGACGAAAGCGGGCATCTGGTCGTCATCGACCGCCTGTCCGACGTGATGCACAACAGCAAAGGCGAGATGTTCAGCCCCATGTTTCTGGAAAACAAGCTCAAATTCAGTCCCTATATCAAAGAAGCGGTCATTTTCGGTGACGGGCGCGATTATATCGCCACCTTAATTAATATTGATCCGATTGTGGTGGGCAAGTGGGCTGAAGACCGCGGCATCTCATTTACGACTTTTATGGACCTCTCACAACAGCCCCAGGTTGCCGATCTGATCAACAAACAGGTCATTGAGTTCAATCAAAACGTTGAACAGCCGCATTTTAGGATCAGGCGCTTTGCCATTCTTTACAAGCTGCTCGACGTCGATGACGGCGAACTGACCAAAACCGGTAAAATCCGCCGTAAATTTATCATGGAAAAATACAAAGACCTGTACGACGCGCTTTATGATGAAACTGTGAGTCAAAAGACGGTGGAAGCTTTTTTTCAATACCAGGATGGTCAAACGACCACGGTGCAAACTCAACTGGAATTCTTTACGATGGAAGATGTCAAATGAGCTATTTTTTTCAACTGGTGGCCAGCGGTATCGTTGTCGGCTCTATTTATGCGCTTTCAGGGCTGGGTTTCGTCCTGATTTATAAATCCAGCCGCGTTCTTAATCTTGCCCACGGCCAATTTATTTCACTGGGGGCCTTCATTACGTATGCTTTGACGGTCGGGGTGGGCATCCCCATCTATATTTCGTTTCTGCTAAGCCTGGTCATCACCTTTCTGCTGGCCATGAGCGTGGAACGCGTCTTCTTGCGACGGCTGATCGGCGAGCCCATTATCTCGGTGATCATGGTGACCATCGGGCTCATGTCGATTTTGAACGGGCTTATCTATCTGACCCCCTTTGGCACGGAGAACTTTTCCTTTCCGGAGTTTTTACCGAAAACGCCGATCACCATGGGCGGGGTTTCGATTTCCTGGACCCAGCTGGTGGGGGTTATTCTTACGGTGATATTGATCGCTGCCTTTTCCTGGTTTTTTAAAAAGTCGACCCTGGGCATATCCATGCGGGCGGTTTCAGATGACCAGATGGCCTCGATGTCCATCGGCATTTCCATCCCGCGGGTTTTCGGTCTGGCATGGGCCGCTGCCGGCTTCAGCGCTGCCGCCGCCGGCGGTATCATCGCCAACATTACCGGGCTGAACTTCGACACCCTGGTATCTTTCGGGATTATCGTATTTCCGGTCGTGATTCTCGGCGGGCTGGATTCGATTTTCGGCGCGGTGGTCGCCGGAATCATTCTGGGGCTAATTCAGCAGTTTGCCGCTGGATACCTGGACGGACTCTGGGGCCTGTTCGGCACCGCCGACCTGGTGCCCTGGTTTATTCTTTTGATCATTTTGCTCATCAAGCCTCACGGGCTTTTTGGCATACATGAAATTGAACGGGTGTAGGTTATGGCGCAGAATCGTTGGCTGGCAACCGGCAATTTTTTCACATCGCACCGGCAGGAACAGCGCATTTTCTTTACGCACCTGGACCGCTTGGTCTTTATCTGCTTTCTGGTAATTGTATTTATCTGGCCGCTTTTTATTGAATTCGGCAATAAAACGATGCTGGTGATCGACAATATTCTGGTCGCCATTATCGCGATTTACGGATTAAATCTGCTGACGGGTTATGCCGGCCTGATTTCCATCGGGCATGCCGCCTTCGTCGGTGTGGGGGCTTACACGTTGGCCACCTTTGCGCGATTGCTGGGGAGCAGCCATGTGCTGCTGACCCATGCATGGCCTCTGATGATTTTGCTGGCCGGCGGGGTCGGAGCCGTGATCGGTGCCTTTGTGGGTCTGCCGGCATTGCGGCTCAAACATCTGTACCTGGTGATTGCCACACTTTCTTTTCAGATGATCTTTCAATGGGTCATCAACTTTTCCAAATTTTTTAACCAGGGCCAGACCATCTCTATCGGACGCGTTTTCTGGTTTGCCGGCAAAGTGACCCGCGATCAGCATTATCTGTTCTGGTATTATATTACCCTGATATTTGTTGTGGTTTTCGGGTTTGCTGTCCGCAATTTGCTGCGTTCCCGTTACGGCAGGTGCCTGGTGGCGGTGCGCGACAATGACCGCGCTGCCGATGCCATGGGCATGCACCCGGGATTCACCAAGGTGTATGCGTTTGCACTGTCTGGTTTTTTTGCCGGTTGTGCCGGAGCGCTGCATGCTTATATGTGGCGAGGCGTGGGTTTTGAATCCTTTACGCTGCATCACTCGATTAATTATCTGGCCATGGCGATTGTCGGCGGGCTGGGCAGCCTGATGGGTTCTTTTTTCGGCCCCACGGCCATCTTCATGCTGGATATCGAGGTCGAGCACCTCTCCGAATTCGCCAAGACACTGTTTCCGGCGGCGCTGGATCTGGCAACGGCGTTGCGTCCACTGTCATTCGGTCTGGTGATTGTTCTGTTTTTAATGTTTGAGCCGCGGGGGATCGCCAACTGGTGGCGTATCGCCCGTACATATCTGAAGCTATGGCCGTTTCGATATTGATTGGTATCATTCGGAAGTGATACCAACGGCGATGGTGGGCTTTTAACCCATGATTTAACTGGATGGTTGCAGGTTACTCACCGAATAACCAAATTACCAATTAGAAAAGGAGGATCGAATCATGAGAAAGACAAGTTTAATTTTAATTGCATTCATGTTTTTTCTGGCAATCGCATTGCCGGCTCAGGCGGGGGAGACCATTAAGATTGCTTCCTCGCTTGCGATTACCGGGCCAACCTCTGATGTCGGCAATCCCTATTCAAAAGGCATCGAGGATTACGTCAAGTACGTCAACGATACGAAGATGCTGGGAGATGACAAACTGGTCGCTTTTGTCAGAGACGACGGCTACCAGAATGAAGTCACCAAGCGCAATTTCGAAGATTTCCTGGATGAAGGCATCGTGCTTTACCTGAACTATTCGACCGGCAGCACGCTGGCGCTGGGAAAAGATTTTGATGAAGAGAAGATTCCGGTGATTCCCGCTTCGTTCCACGCCGGAAATCTTGTCGCAAATTACATTTTTCTGCCGATTGTTTCCTATTCCAGCCAGGCCATTGCCCTCTCGGAATATATCGCCAACAATCATCAGGGTGGGGGCAAACCCAAGATCGCGATGTTCATCCATCCCTCCGCCTTCGGCCGGGGACCGGTGGAAGACACCCAGAAAGCGGTTGCCGCCGGTCTGAACATCGAAATCGTCGAAGTCGTCGAGCACGGCAAGGATCTGGATAATACCGCCATGCTGCAGCGTTTTTTGGACAAAGGCGTGCAATACGTCCTGTCCCACACCGTGCAGCCGCCGGTGGCCACCATGCTCAAAAGCGCTCAGAGCCTCGGGATCGCCGCCAGCACATACGGCGAAAAAGGCAAGCTGACCTTCCTGGGGGTTCATTATTCAGGCGGTCCGGATTTGATCGCGCTGGCCGGCTCGGCCGCCGAGGGCTTTAACTGGACCACCTCTTACAAGCTGACAACGGCTCCGGGTCCGGGAACCGACGCGCAACTGGATCTGGCCAAACGCTACGGCCGGGATGAAAAAACGGCCAATTCCCAGAATTACACCAACGGGATCCAGGTCACCCAGATTGCCGTGGAGGCCATGGTGCGCGCCAAGGCCAAGGGAAAGAAAATTACGCGGGCCGCGCTTTACGATGAGCTTCTGGCAATGAACGGGTACAATGCCTATTATCCGCTGACCACCGTGGGGCCGGTCACCTTCTCCAAGGACGACCGCCAGGGTGTTGATCAGCTGCAGCTTTATCGGGCTGAAGGCGGGGTCTTCAAACCGGTCGGGCCGCCGTTTACCTCGAAGTACATCAAATAATCGATATCGCCTGTAAATAGGGCGGATATCATAACCTGTTTTCAGATCGTTCAAACGCAATGGTGCGTTTGACAAAGACTTGCAGGCGGGCGGCGACCAGCTGCCCGCCTGCACATTTATCCGTTATTCTTTACCTGTTATCCAGTTACCATTTGAAATGAAGCGGCATTTTTTGACTGTCGGTTTGTGTCGGTAATCTTCAAAGGAGGCCATCGGGCGATGACAACCCAGGACACCAACGGCGTTTTGCTGGATGTAAACAACATCGAAGTGGTCTACAATGACATCATTCAGGTTCTGCGCGGGGTCAGTCTGAATGTGCCCCGCGGCGGTATCGTGGCCTTGCTGGGTACCAACGGAGCCGGTAAAACCACCACACTACGGGCCATCAGCGGTTTGCTCAAACCGGAAAACGGCTTTATCCGGGATGGCTTCATCAAGTTTGGCGGCAAAGATATTACCAACCAGCTCGGAACGATGATCGTAAAAGAGGGTGCCGTGATGGTGCCTGAGGGGCGCCGTGTATTCAAGCACCTGACGGTCGATGAAAACATCCGGGTCGGCTCGATTACCCGTCAGGAGGGACAGGCGGATATCCGCAGGGACCAAAAGCTGATGTATCAACACTTCCCGCGCCTTTCCCGGGTGACCCACAGACTGGCCGGCTATTGTTCCGGCGGCGAACAGCAGATGATTGCCATTGCGCGTGCCCTGATGTCGGCACCCAAAATGCTGATGCTCGATGAACCTTCTCTGGGCCTGGCGCCCCTACTGGTCAAAGAGATCTTCGAAAACATCCGACTCATTAACCAGGAAATGGATACCACCATCCTGCTGGTCGAACAAAACGCAAGGATGGCGCTGGAGATTTCAAGATATGCCTATATTATGGAATCCGGCAAAATTGTTCTCGAAGGCCCTTCGGCCGAGTTGAAAAACAATCCGGATGTGAAGGAATTTTACATGGGCGTTACCAAAGGCGGTCGCCGCAAGTCCTTTAAGGACGTGAAATCTTACAAACGGCGCAAACGCTGGATGTAATTCTATTTGAGTAGCCGCTTCCAGGCTTTAGAAGCTATTTTAAAATTAGCGGTTCATTCTAGAATATGGAGAAAATAAGCTCCGAAGGTGCTCAAAAATTAGGAATGCCTAAAATGATCTAAAATGCCTAAATTTGAGGAATTCTATCTTATTTATCATAGAAGTTACGGCGCCAATACGGTTTACACCCTGCGCAAGAGATGCCACAGCGCGAGCGCAATTATAATTTTAGGCATTTTAGATCATTTGTTGTTGTAGGCATTTTTTATAGGTTTGAAACGGAAGTTAAATGTATTTTCAAGCCAGCTATTAGGAGGATGCATGAAATTTCTGGTCGGTTATAATGGCTCTGTTGAAGCCAAGGCTGCCTTATCACTGGCAAGGGATTTCGCCGGAATATTCAATGCCAAAATTTTTGTAATGACATCCATGGAGGGCGGCGCCGGGGAAAAAATTGAAGACATTACCCGGGCTGAACAGAACCTGCTGGAAGCAAAAGAATTTTTGGACGAAAAGGGGATTGAATGCGAAACCCGCCAGATGGCAAGGGGCTTTACGCCCGGAGAAGATCTGGTAAGATTCGCTGAGGAAAATCAAATCGACCAAATATATGTCGGTATTGAGAAGAAATCCAAAACCAGCAAGTTATTGCTCGGCTCTACGGCGCAGTTTGTTATTTTAAAGGCGCCGTGCCCGGTGATTACGGCAAAATAAACGATAGTATTTTTTTGGAAGTTGTTTCAAAACCTCAGATAAGGTCATAGGGAAAGGCGTTCCGCGCATTGGACGCGGAGCGCACACGCAAGCAAGTACGTAAGCATTTCAACTTAGGCGGGACAACGCTGCCATTGGGCCTTAGATGGGGTTTTGAAACAACTTATAGGATGTGATATGGGCCTCCATGACTTCACCTTTTACGATCTTATTCAGCGAAATGTAACCAATTTCGGGAAGCGACCGGCCTGGTGCGAAGTCGATGATCAGAGAACGTTGACTTTTGT
>Ga0209742_10000748_pt1 | contig 16458 bp, 13 predicted proteins | sample DeeMarSeWOR38_10_FD_187462 | JGI IMG/M metagenome (GOLD analysis project Ga0209742, IMG submission 187462) | Marine sediment microbial communities from White Oak River estuary, North Carolina - WOR-3-8_10 (SPAdes) (version 2) | ecosystem: Environmental > Aquatic > Marine > Intertidal zone >... | reverse complement strand
GACGATATCATGCTCGTCATTTTGCCGCTGTTTCACTCCGGGGGACTTTTTATCCAGGCGTCGCCAACTATTTACAAAGGCGCCACCATGGTAATTCATCCCAGATTTGATCCCGTAAAAGTTTATCAGGATATCGAGCGGTATGGGGTTACCAAATTCCTGGGTGTTCCGACGGTTTACCGGGCGCTCATCAAGGTCGACCCGCAGGATAGAGGCGATATTTCATCGTTAAAGGTATGTGCCGGAGGAGGGGAGAAGACCACCCCCGAGCTGTTTGAACAATGCCGGGAGGCCGGTCTGGCCTTCCGACAGGTCATGGGCCAAACGGAAACCTCCATATTGCTGTGGGCCTCGGAAGAAGACTCTTTTCGCAAGCCGGGTACCGTGGGCCGTCCGGTATTTCATGCCGAAGTCCATATCGTGGATCGAAACGGCCGCCCGGTGGCCCCCGGAGAGGTCGGTGAGATCGTTGTGCGCGGCTCCATTATGATGAAGGAATACTGGCAGGATCCGGTTAGAACCGAAGAAACCATTCGAAACGGAATGCTCTACACGGGTGATCTTGCCCGCATGGATGAAGACGGCTATTATTTTCTGGTGGACCGCGCCCGGGATATGTACATTACCGGTGGAGAAAACGTCTATCCCGCAGAGGTTGAACGGATCTTAAGAGAGCACCCCGGAATCGAAGATATTGCCGTGGTCGGCGTGCCGGACGAAAGATGGGGAGAAGTCGGCAAGGCCTTTGTCATTCCCAAAAAGGGCTCAAATCCAAGTGCGGAAGACATCATCAGCTTTTGCAGCCGGCATATGGCAAAGTTTAAATGCCCCAAGACCATTTCATTCTGTGAAGAACTGCCCCGAACCTCACTGGGAAAGGTTCGAAAAAGCGAGTTGAGTAAAGCTCATCATTAATGATAATGCGCAGTAAACCCGATCCTTTTCATTCGCCTTCGCCTGAATACCCTTTAAAAAAAGGAGGTGTCTTATGCCAACCTATGAGTTCTTCTGTGAAAAATGTAAAAAATCTTTCAGCATTGTGCTTTCTATTTCCGAATACGAAAAGAAAAAATACAGCTGCCCCAAATGCAAAACCAAAAAATTAAAACAGCAAATCTCATCCTTTCAGACGGTAACCTCAAAAAAAAGTTAAATATTATTGAGATACGCCTTGCAATATGGATTTTCTCAATGAACCACTTTAACCGGAAAGGAGCAAATTGTGGATTTAAGAAGACCGAAACTTTTTTTTCTATTTTGCTTATTCATCCTGCCCCGGTTTGCCTTTGCCGGTGACTTTGATGGGTCAAAGCCATTGTCAGGCTCCGTTGATAAAATTATTGAAATCAATCCCTTCAGAATCATTAATGATGTTGACCCTGACAGGGTCGGTCTTCCTCGAAAATTTTTCATAGATTTTGAAAAAAAAATATTGCGCCCTTCAAAGGACAGCTTGGTTAGAAAAACCAGCAGAATCGATCGTGTGGAACATGTAGAAAACAAATTGATACTCCAGGGGGTTGAAGAAGGCGTGGAAAACATTGACGACGGTTTGGCCTGGAGCATAACCATCTCGAAAAAAACAGGCCGGGCGATTCTTTCTGCATCGGGTGATAATATCGCCTATGTTCTATTCGGGACATGCACTTTAGCTGAGAATTATCAGGAATAAGCTGCAGTTTCAAAATTTACAGAGTCGGGGTTTGGGTTTTAAAATATTCCAGACGATTATTACCCGTTTGTTGGATAAAGATGGTTTTCCGAAACCACCCTCCGGAATCTTCAAGATTACGGAGGATATCATAATACCAGAACATTTCGTAAACTTTTGATACTGGCAAGGAATCGCAGGTTTAGAGCCTGCTAAAAAAAGTGCAGATTACCCTTTACATATCACAATCCATCTATATTAAGGGATTTAAGATAGGCCATGGTATTTTCAATTGTGTCTATCAGATTCAAGCCATGCCAGTGTTTAGATGCCGATGTGAATGGCTTAAAAGCGCAATTGAATAACCTCAAATTATCCGTCACAGAAGAAGTCACCCGGGCTTTTCTTCTGGTGCAGGCAACTGGGGAAGCCATAAAAACGTCGGAAGTCTATCTGCACCAGGCCAAGGGAAATCTGTCCATGGACGAAGGTCGCTATAGCACCGGTGTCCACAATGCCTTGGAAATAGGCGGCCCAGATGCTCTATGCCGAATCGCAAAACGCCCTGGCTCAGTCCGTATATGAACAGCACAAAGCGCTGGCCGAATTGGAATTTTCAGTCGGCGGCGACTTGTAGCCGATGGTGCTCTTGATCACGAAATGAGGTCACATGAAAAAATTTTGGATCGTGCTGCTGATTATTGCCTTGGCCGGTGCTGCCTGGCTTTGGGGCAAGGGCCGTATCTGGGCGCCGAATAAAGCCCAGGCCCGATACAAACTGACCAAAGTTGAAAGAAAAGATATGGTCAACACCGTATCAGCCACCGGTGCATTGAGCGCCGTGGTGACGGTGGAGGTTGGAACGGAAGTGTCCGGTCAGATAAAGGAATTGTTGGTGGACTACAACACACCGGTCAGCGCTGGCCAGATCATCGCCCGTATCGATCCGGAAGGCTTTGAAACCATGGTGCGCCAGGCCGAAGCCGAGCTTGCTGTGGCCAAGGCCCAGCTGCTGTCAAAGAAAACCGAAATCTCACGCTTTGAGGCTGACTTGGAAAGTGCAAAGGCTAACTGGTATGCAGCCCAGGCCCAGGCCAAAAAAGCCAGAGTCACTTTAGAGAACGCCCAACGGAATCTGGAGAGTGAAAAGGCATTGGTGGATAAGGCGATTGTTTCTAAATATGAATATGACAAAGCCCAGACAACTTATCAGGAAGCTGCGGCCCAGTTGGAGCAAGCGGAAGCCCAGGTGCTTGCATCAAAAAGCAATGTATCTTCCGTCAAAGCGGCTTTGGAAATCGCCAAGGCGCAGATCAGCGAAGCCGAAGCCACGGTGGAACTGAGAATTGCCGCCAAAGACAAACGCATGGTGGATTTGGACAACACCATCATTCGCTCGCCAGTAGATGGTGTTGTTATCGATCGCAATGTGGATGTCGGTCAGACGGTAGCCGCCAGCCTTTCAGCCCCAACCCTGTTTACCATTGCCCAGGATTTAAGCAAAATGCAGGTTTCCACCTATGTGGACGAGGCGGATATCGGACGAATCAAAGAGGGCCAGTCCGCCCAGTTTACTGTAGATGCCTTCGGGACAAGGCAATTCAGCGGTGTGGTTCAGCAAGTCCGCAAAATGGGTAAAACGGTTCAAAACGTGGTCACCTATGAAGTGATCATCTCGGCTGAGAATCGAGATATGAGCCTTATGCCCGGCATGACCGCTGATGTGCAAATAGAACTGCTGAAAAGACTCCAGGTTCTGGTGGTCGCCAATGCCGCTCTGCGCTTCAAGCCACCCAACGCCGAGCCAAATCCATCTGCCCCTGCACAGCCGGCCTTTGCGGGCGGGTTTCCAGACCCCGGCGGAGGTGGACCATCTGGTGGGCGTCCCGACCCGGAAGATAGAATTAAAGAATTAACAGAGCGTTTGAATCTTTCAGGATCACAGCAGGCCGAATTAAGAAAAATATTCCAGCAGACAGGCCAGAAAATGAGGGCCGCCTTTCAATCAGGTACTGGAGGCGGTCCCGGCGGAATGAGTGCTTTGAGAGACAAGATTCGCAAAGAATCGCAAGCTGCCATAATAAGAATGCTGGATCCCCAGCAGCGCAAGCTGTTTGAAGAAATGCGCGCTCAGGGTCAGCCCAAGCGAGGCACACTTTGGAGGCTCGGTGCAAAGGGAGAGCCGGAATTGCTTCGTGTTGTTTTGGGCGCTAGCGATTCATCAAATACCGAGATTTCCGGTCCACAGATCACAGAAGGACTGGAAGTAATAACCGGTATTACTCAATAATGTTTTGGAGCCGTTTGAAAAGGTGTACATGTCACAACTTCTGTTTGAAACCATCGGACTCAAAAAGACCTATAGAATGGGCGACCAGGTCGTGCCTGCTTTAAGGGGGGTATCCTTGCAGGTCGACGCCGGTGAATTTTTAGCCGTAATGGGTCCTTCCGGATCTGGTAAATCTACCTTTATGAACCTGTTGGGTTGTCTTGACACGCCCTCAGAAGGCAAGTACTTGCTCAAGGGCAATGAGGTGTCTTCCCTTTCAGCGGATGAACGGGCCCGGATTCGCAACGAGCAGATCGGCTTCGTTTTCCAAAGCTTCAATTTACTGCCACGGACCAGCGCCCTTGATAATGTCGCTTTGCCCCTGCGCTATAATGGAATGCCATTAAAAGAACGGCGACGCCGTGCCGCAGAAATGTTGGCCATGGTGGGGCTGGCTGACCGCTTAGACCATCATCCTTCCCAGCTTTCCGGCGGGCAGCAGCAACGCGTGGCTATCGCCCGGGCCCTGGTCTGCAATCCGGCGATTATTCTGGCGGATGAACCCACCGGGGCGCTGGACACCCGAACCGGCTTTGAGGTGATGGCTATCTTTCAGGAACTGAACAGGAAGGGCATGACGGTCGTTGTCGTCACCCACGAACCGGAAATAGCTGCTTTCATCCGACGTCACCTGCTTTTCAGAGACGGATCGCTGATAAGTGACGCTAAAAATGAAAAGGTATCAGACGCCAAAATGATATTGACCAGGAGAGAAGAAATGCGGTCAGCACCTTTGGCGGAAAGCACTGCGGAGGAATACTATGAAGAGCCTTGATGGCCTGCTGGATGCGCTGCGCTCATTGAGAAGCAATAAGATGCGTAGTGTGCTGACGACCCTTGGCATCATTATCGGAGTCGGAGCTGTGATCGTCATGGTGTCGGTAGGCAACGGCGCCAAGGAGCAAATCAATGCCATGATCGACAGGTTGGGTGCCAATGTGATGATGGTTCGGCCAGGCAGCAGCTTTGGACGAGGCGTTTCGGGCGGTTCCGGCTCGTTGCCCACCCTTACGGAAGATGATGCCATGGCCATACAAAATGAGATTCCCACAGTCAACCTGGCTACCCCCATAGTGAGAGGCAGCGCCCAATTGATTTGCGGCAACCTGAACTGGTCCACCAGTGTCAGCGGTATTACCAATTCCTATTTAACCGTGCGCGAGTGGTCATTGGCTGAAGGCAGGCTGTTCGAGCCCGAAGAAATAAAGGCCTCTTCAAAGGTCGCCATTCTCGGTGAAACCGTTGCCGAAAACCTCTTTCCTGACCAGGATCCCATCGGCCAGTCCCTGCGTATCAACCGCGTGCCGTTTGTTGTCATCGGCGTGCTGCAACCCAAAGGGCAAACTGGCTTTGGCGGAGACCAGGACGATACGGTGATGCTGCCCATCTCCACAGCCAGAAAGAGGGTCTTGGGCGGCCGCAAATTGGCAGGGAATCTGGTGGACAGCATTTATATCAAGGCAAACAGTGCCGAAGTCGTCACCGAAACAGAAGAATTGGTTACCGCCCTGCTGCGTGAGCGACACCGCATCGGCGCGGGCCAGGATGATGACTTCAGCGTACGCAACATGGCTGAATTTATGAATGCCAGGGCAGATTCCTCCAAGGCCATGGGGCTTTTGCTGATGGCTGTGGCATCCATCTCACTTATTGTCGGTGGCATCGGAATCATGAATATCATGCTCGTATCCGTCACAGAGCGCACCCGTGAAATCGGACTGCGCATGGCAGTGGGGGCCACAAGCAATGAAATCATGTCGCAATTTCTCATCGAATCGATCGTGCTCTCCCTCATCGGAGGTATTATCGGGATTGTTTCAGGCGTTGGCGGATCATTCGCCATGTCTGCCTACAGCCAGTGGAAGGCGATTATCGATCCCAAGGCAGTGCTGCTGGCATTTAGTTTTTCAGCAGCAGTCGGTGTTTTTTTCGGCTTTTATCCCGCCCGCAAGGCATCTCTCTTAGACCCCATCGATGCGCTTCGTCATGAGTAATTTGAACCCATCCCGAAACAATACAGCTGGTCCCCGAATCCAAGAATAGCCGAATTAGGAAAATGCATCACAATGATCATTCAGAGTTAAAAGCAAGCATTTGATGTTTGATGATCTCATCGGTCACAGCACGGGAAACCATGTCCTTCTCAGTCTCCACGCCCTATTTTCGGTTTCTGATGTAACTCTTTAGGCCAAATATGCCCCTTGGATATCATACCGACCGGAGAGATTTCCAGTAAAACCACAGATTGCTCTTCACTGAGCTCGGCATCGGCCAGAAAACTCTTCAACCCGCACTTGATCATATCCAAGGGGACTTTTGTGACAGGATAAAAATGGGTGAGTAAGTTGATTGCTCCAGCATATCGGTAGAATCGACCTTCTAACGATACATGGGGTATTTGCGAATATCACCATAATTTCTTTTAGAGGAACTAAACATTTTGCAATATAGGGAAAGGGGGCGGAAAAATTAGCTGGGCGAGTCATGGCGGAAAACGACGAGTCATGGTTCCAGAAGGACAACTCATGGTGCAAAACGACGACTCATGGGGGGGTATCAAGAAAAAAGTTCTTTAAATCCCAGGACAAATCGGGGATAGATTGAGGTAATGAACAGCTCTCTGGCAAGGCGTATCACGGATTGAAAACGGAGCGCAGTTAGTAGGTGAGGATTTCAATCTGCGGGACAGCGCAGCCATTGGAGCCTCTTGAGTCCCTTAAATAATTTTTCAAGTAGATGCGAAATTCCGCTCCATTGAGCGGGAAGATGGGGTTTTGAAACCACCTCTCTAGTCCAGATCCAGCTTTTTTTTACATTGATTACATCGCACAACGCCGCGGAAAAGCCTGTTGCCGCATTCGGGGCAGAGATAGCGGGCTTCTTCATCCTGGATCCATTTTTCAGTGCCCACCTCGCGCCAGTACGGAATGGCCCGCAATATCACCTTTTTGCCGACTGTCATGGGAAAGTTTTCTATGTGCTGACAGGGAAATTCGTCGCATTGATGACATCCGGTGTAACCTTTCTTTTCCGTGCAGGCCCTGATCGCGCACATCTGGCAATGGCCGAACGGTTCATCGGATAAGCATCCCCGGCATTTGATGTCTTCAACCGAAAGGCCTTCACTTTCGGGCAGCGTGCCTTTGCCGGCAATTTCGCCCCTGTAAACAGCCACCAGCCGCTCCTTGAATTTGTCATTATTATCACGGTGGGCCATATAGATGGCGCAGACCCCGCAATACAGACCGCAGGGAGCAATGAAATCCGGATTTATTTCCATAATTCTTATCCCTTCTGATTTATCGTCATCATATCTTTTTTATACATAACATAAAAATATCATAAGAAAAATAGGCGGCTGATATATACTGAATTGCTGGAGAAAGCGGTGCTTTTAAAAAAAGGTTTATATAGAAAAAAGGCAGCGCCGTTGCTGGCCCTGCCTTTATGATTAGAAAAATATTCCAATTAGAATATTGTCTTTAAAAATGTGAAGCCGCTGAAATTTTTTTCCGACCGGGTGATCGATCGGCCCCACTATTCTTTTTTATCTACTTTGCTAAACTTTGCGCCTTTTAACGAGATGTCAGCAATAAGACCTTTGGCATCAAATACGAAGCCGACAATGGGATCTTTTAACGTCGTTGTATCCGCGCGTCCGCCTGCACCGACATTAATTAGGGCAACATTGCCATCTATACCGGCTTCCCATCCTTCGCTTGCTCTAAATTTTTTAAGCGCCTCCTCGGTCATAAATAAAAGGATGATGTCCTTAGACTGCCCCCCGATCTGTAAACCGAAAGAGCCAGATACGGTGTTATAATAATCAACCGTTTTTCCTCCAATTCGGAGAGCCCCTTCTCCGTATTCACCACCGATAATGAAGGCCCCTTTAACCACATTCGGCATAACCAGCATCCCCTTAGATGCTTTTATAAATTCCTCTGCTCCGCCAACCTGCTTGTAGAAGCGTTTGACAGCAACATCCACGCTGGCATCAATTTCCTTTGCAGTTTTGGCAAGTGAATTAATGGATAAAAATGCGCTAATTACCGGAATCAACAATAAAACCCGAACTGACCATTGAAATTTGGTGCCTTTTTTTAAACCATTTATTTTCATTGGCTTTCCTCCTTTTGATCTAACGATCCCATTAACTTGCAACCTTTGAATTGGTTTTTTGCCTTCTCGTTCCAAGACAGCTTAAGAGTAGCAATAAAAAACTTGTTGTCAACGTTTCCCATTCGGCAAGGACAATTCGGGATTGTAATGCTCGTATATCACTCTGCGCTTTTCGATAGTAAAATGGACAGGAAATCACAATTTCATGATACTTTGCAGATGAATGTATGATTATATTTTTCTTGGCACAACACCCAATATCAATCGTCTCAAGTTACATTGAGAATGCCCAAAGGCGAAGCTGATTACAGATATTACAGCGGCGTCACACCATGGCCTGGCGTCAGTGAGCATTTTGAATCGGCCTGTAAGGCGGCATTCGGGCATTGGCTGGAGGTTTTGAAGGCAGCGTTAGACCAGATTTCTGAGCTCTTTTTTCAGTACCTTGCCCACCAGCGATTTCGGCAGCCCATCCACAAATCTCACTTGTGCGGGCGCTTTGAATGCGGTCATTTTGGATTTGGCAAATTCAATGATTTCTTCTTCGCTTAAGTCCTGGCCGGGCATCCGTACAATAAAGGCCAAAATTTGCTCGCCGTATTTTTCATCCGGAATCCCGATCACCGACACTTCGGCGACAGCCGGATGTTGTTCCAAATAGCCCTCGATTTCGCTCGGATAAATATTATAGCCGCCTTTAATGATCATATCTTTGATGCGGTCGGTAATGAACAGATAGCCTTCTTTGTCAAGATATCCCACATCGCCGGTGTGCAGCCAGCCCCCGCGCAGCGCCTCTTTGGTTTCCTCAGGTCTTTTGTAATAACCCAACATGACATTGGGGCCTTTCACAACAATTTCTCCCTGTTCGCCCGCAGGCAGCTCGTTATCATCCAGGTCAAAAATCTTAACGTCGACCCCGGAGATTGGAACACCGGTGGATCCATTTTTCCAGGGCATGCTGGGTCGGCATAAGGCCACTGCCGGAGAAGCCTCTGTTAGACCATATCCCTCATACATCTTGCAGTTGAATTTAGTGGTAAATGCCCGATATAACGCATCGGTCACCGGGGCGGCACTGATGGTGCATCGTTTCAGAGAGCTCGTATCGTATTTATCGGCTGCAGGATGTTGCAGAAGCAATTGATACATGGTGGGGACTCCGTATAGTGTGTCAACCCGGTATTTCTCAATCAAGCGAAAGACTCCTTCCGGATCAAACCAGCGCATGAGAACATAAAAGCCTTCTTTAAATGGCGAAAGATTGCCGGCATTCATAACCACCACCCCGAATGAGTGCGCCAGCGGAAGGCAAAGCAGGGCGATGGTTGCCTGCTCAAGCTCGGTTGCCTCAAACGAAGCAACCGCATTCTGGTAGAGGTTTTGGTGGGAAAGCATCACGCCTTTGGGCTGCCCGGTGGTTCCCGAAGTATATATCATCAGCGCCACATCATCTTCGTTCATTTCTTCGATGGCATCTTCAGGTGAACTTCTTTCAATCAGATCAAAAAAATCAATCTGATCGCCTTTGTCTTCGCGGCCGAGTACAATGACATTTTTAAGGTGGGAGATGCCTCTGCGTGCATTTTCGATTTTTTCAAAATGTTCCTGATTGGTGATAACCGCTTTGGCGTCAGAGTGATCTAAAATATAGCGCGTCTCGTTTTCTCCGAGCAGGAACATGATCGGAACGATCACCGCCCCGATTCTCCAAATCGCCTGAAAACAGACAAAAACTTCAGGTGAATTTGACAACGAAACCACAACATGATCTCCGCGCCCAATACCTAAGGACTTTAGGCCCGAGGCCAGACGGCTGCCCATTTCATTGAGGCGAACATTTGTATAAGCTTCACCTTCAAAGACAATGGACGATATCTCGCCGAATTTTTGGATACGCTCTTCGCCTAATCGAACGAGATTCATACGGACCTCCTTCATGGAAATTTTATATTTCTAAATTTTAATTGGGCCCCTTAAAAATTTTCGATTAACTGCGGCATCTCGCTCCATTGAGCGTGCAGATGTGATTTTGAAACCAGCTCTACAAGCAATCTCAAAAATAGTCGCTTGCGCTCAAGAACCCCGCAAGCCAGCGGGACTTCGCATCTGATCTTTTTACTCAAAGGTGCTCAGCAATCAAAAGCCGATCCGCCGTCGCCCTTCGAAGGATCACGGGGCTATGGCGGGACAAGCGCAAAAGCGGAGCAGGCGTATCGTATGTGAGCAGTTTAATGGGGCTTTTAACGCAGTTGTTGAGTGTTCGACGCATTTTTAGTTGGCTTGTAAAAAAATGGCCTTTTAGCCGGGATTACCAGGCTAAAAGGCCATAACGGATTGCTTGCGAACATTTTATTTGTTTCTTTGTTTGGCCTGTTCGATCAGCTCAATCAGACTGCTGACCTTGGGCTTGGGTTCGGCCTTTATCAGGCGGTTGAACTGATCTTCAGGCAATCTGTCCTTTAAATACTGTACGACGTCAAAATGCTCCCACCAGCAGTCCAGGATTTTAAAGCACGGTTGCTGACTGTCGCCGCAGACCTCACAGTAATTAAAAGGCACGGGGTTGCCCAATCGCGGGCATCGCCGTATCATTTCTTTTTCAGATTTCGCCATGCGTCATTTAACCAAAACGCTGTGCTCTATGCGCCATGCCCTGTTTCCCGAAGAGAATACGGGTCATCAAGACAAAGAGCCATTTCAGAAGGAAACCAATACAGGAATCACACCTTAACGGCTTTTAATGATTTGCGGCTTGGGGTATTGCTCCAGAACCTTTTCGGCTTCTTCAATTTCTTTGGCCGGGTATTCATAATCAGTGAGCTTGCCCGACAGGAATTGTTCATACGCCCCGAGGTCGATCAGGCCGTGACCGCTGAAATTGAAGAGGATAACCTTTTCTTTACCTTCTTCTTTGCATTTTTTGGCCACATCGACCACACATGCCAGCGCATGGTTGGTTTCCGGAGCGGAGATAAAGCCTTCCGTTTTAGCAACCAGCATACCGGCCTCATAGGTGGCTATCTGACCGTAGGCCTTGGGCTCCAGGATGCCTTCGACCACCAGCTGGCTGACGGTGGGCGCCATGCCGTGATAGCGCAGACCGCCGGCGTGGAAAGGTGGCGGCACAAAGGTATGGCCGAGACTGTGCATCGGCAGCAGCGGCGTCATGCCGATCGTGTCTCCATGGTCGTAGGCAAATGGCGCCCGTGTCATCGTGGGGCAGGCTGCCGGTTCGACCGGATGGATCGCAATATCTTTGCCGTTGAATTTATCGTAAACATAGGGGAAGGCCAACCCGGCAAAATTGCTGCCGCCGCCGGCACATCCAATAACGACATCCGGATATTCGTTGATTTTTTCCATCTGCTTTTTGGCTTCCAGGCCGATTACCGTTTGATGCAGCATCACATGATTCAGAACGCTGCCCAGGGAATAGCGGGTTTCTCCTGATTGATCGGTCACCGCCGCTTCAACCGCCTCGCTGATGGCAATGCCCAGGCTTCCGGGGGTGTCCGGGTTCTGTTCAAGGATTTGCTGCCCGGCCTTGGTCTCTGTACTGGGGCTGGCGATGCATTTCGCCCCCCAGGTCGCCATCATGGTTTTTCGATACGGTTTCTGGTCGAAACTGATCCGGACCATAAAAACCTTGCACTCCAGACCAAACTGAGAACAGGCAAAAGCCAGCGCGCTGCCCCACTGGCCGGCGCCGGTCTCGGTGGTCAGGCGTTTGATGCCGAAGACCTTGTTGTAATAGGCCTGGGGCACGGCTGTGTTGGGCTTATGGCTTCCGGGAGGACTGACGCCCTCGTACTTGTAATAAATTCTGGCCGGCGTATCCAGAGCTTTTTCAAGGGCATAGGCTCTTACCAGAGGGCTGGGACGCCAGATACTGTAAACGCGAAGGACCTCCTCGGGGATGTCGATCCATCTTTCCGGGCTGACCTCCTGCTCGATCAGGTTCATGGGGAAAACCGGAGCCAGCGCATCCGGACTGACCGGATTGCCATCGGGGCCCAATGGCGGATTCATTTTGATATCTGCCAGGATGTTGTACCACTGCCGGGGGATTTCATCTTCATTTAATAGTACCTTTTTCGTCTCCATAACACCCTCCTTGCTGATTAGTTGAAGATCCGTGATTGGCGCAACTCAAGAAAGCCGGGAATCTCAAATTGCAGAAAAAATAGACGCTGCTCTCTTCTGAAACAAGTTCATTTACTGGCTTGACTTCAGTCTGTATACGGTATACAGAATTTAGTCAAGAAAATATTTGCTGCGAAATCCTACAGAAATAGGGGGGGCGCGACATGCCAAATCGAATATACAACTTTTCTCCGGGCCCTTGCACATTGCCGCTTCAGGCGCTGGAAAAAGCCCAGGCCGATTTCGTCGACTACCAGGGTGCGGGAATGTCCATCATTGAAATGAGCCACAGGGGCAAACACTACGACCAGATTCATTATGAGGCCATGGCCGGTATCCGCGACGTGCTGAACGTCCCCGAAAGCCACGATATCCTGTTCATGCAGGGCGGCGCTACGCTGCAATTTGCTATGGTGCCGCTGAACCTGATGGCCGACGGCAAAACCGCAGAATTTATCAACACCGGAACCTGGGTCAAAAAAGCGATTGCCGACGCTGAAATGCTGGGACCGACGCGCATCATCTGGACCGGAGAGGCTGAAAAGTTTACGCGCATACCCGCCAATGACGAATACCAGGTTGGAGGCGATGCGGCCTATGTATATATCTGCGGCAACGAGACCATCGGCGGTATTGAGTATCACACCTATCCGGACACCGGTGAAGCGCCCCTGGTGGCCGACATGTCCTCACACATCATGTCGCGCCCGATCGAATGGGGCAAGCTCGATCTGGCATTTGCCGGAGCGCAGAAGAATCTGGGTCCTGCAGGTCTGGCGCTGGTGATTGTACATAAAACGCTGCTGGAAAAATGCAAAGACGGGCTGCCGGCCTACCTGTCCTATAAAACCCATGCCGCTAAAGACTCGCTGTATAACACGCCTCCGGTGTTTGCGATCTACATGATGAAACTGACTGTGGACTGGGTCAAATCACAGGGCGGCCTGGCCGAAATGGAAAAAAGGGCGCTGGCCCGCAGCAGTGCCCTTTACGACGTGGTCGACCGTTCAGAGCGCTGGTACCGCTGTCCGGTGGACAGAGCCTCCCGCTCGCGCATGAACGTATGTTTCCGCCTTCCGACCGAAGAGCTGGAGGCAAAGTTCATTGGCGAAGCCCTCGAGGCCAATTTTTCCGGCCTCAAAGGCCACCGCTCAGTCGGCGGCTGCCGGGCGTCGATGTACAATGCCATGCCCGTGGAAGGCGCCGAAAGGCTGGCCGAGTTTATGCAGAAATTTAGGCAAAAGAATGCTTAAATCAGGTGTCCCGTCTTCGCTCTGACGAGCTACGCCGCGCAAGCAGGTTTCGGGTTTCAGGTGTCAGGAACGCTGATCAAAAGCCCTGCCTCAGAAGCTCAAAGGATATAAGTGCGGATAGAAACATTATAAGATTTTGATCTTTTTCCAATTGTTGGATTAGGATGAGTGTCCAATAATCAGAGACAAGATACCCCTGATTTTACATCAACCAGTTGTGATAGCTTCATCATTGGTTTCTCATGACCACTTGACCTCATGCTCGGATAATGGCAGGAAAGATTATGGTATCCTGATTAATGTTATATCGGGCACTTAGGAAAGTTTCTAGAAGCCATTTCAAAAATAGGATTTGGGTTCCAGATTCCGTATTCGCCGCGCAAAAAGCGTGGCTTCGCCGGGACAGGCGCGACGGGGCCGAGTTTACCCGCTACGCGGGACTTCCCGTCTGATCATATCTTCCCCGTAGGTCGCAAACCGCAGGCAACCGGCTGGTCGTCGAGGGTTTGAAATGAGACAGCAATACCGCCAAAAGGCGGGAGGCCAAAAGACATTTTTGAGGTATCTTCTAATATGATTTAGCGACAATATTGTGGAAAAGGAGCATATAAATGCATGAGAAAGGTTCACCATTCCCAATTGCTGACTCCCAAGGTAGGCTTGAGTGTAAAGACCTCTGGGGAGGAATTCGTAATCAAAATATAGAGATTTCTGCTGGAAAAGTCATAGGTTCTATCTACTCTGCACCCTGTTGTGAGGGTGATAAGGGTGGAGACATCTACTATTTTGGAGTTTGCAAAGGTGATACCATTACGCGATTGGCCATTGCAGATGTTACTGGCCACGGCGAGGCGGTTTCGGAAATCAGCCAATACGTCTATGATGCGTTAAAAGCTCATATGTGAGCGCAGGACAGTCGGGTCATTCTGGGCGATGTTAACCGGCGAATTATCAGCCGCAGCCTGGATGCCATGACTACCGCGGCAGTTGTCGCGTACTATAGCCAGGAGAATAAAGCGATAATTTCTTATGCCGGACACCCCCCTGTCCTATATAGCTGCTCCAAAGACAACGTCTGGTCCTATGCAAGACCGCCGGGTCGTAAAGGACAAAATGATGGTTTTCCATTAAACATTCCCCTTGCTGTCGATTTGGATACACTCTACGGCCAACTGACGATTTCGATGATTCCCGGAGATCGGCTCTTTGTATATACAGATGGCATAATTGACGCAACGAGCCCCGCGGGTGAGAGCTTTGGATTAGCGCGGCTGAAAGATGTCCTTGATGCAAATGCGGCAACCCCTCTGTCAGAGCTTAAAGCCGCAGTCCTAAAAGCCTTACATCAACATACCGAAGAAGATATAACTCATGATGACGTTACCCTGATTGCTATGGAGATTTGTTAGCGTTTAGAATTGTGTACCTCTTTAACATTCATAGACTTTCGGGCGCCCACAAAAACCTGAGATAACCCTCACGGATTTGTAATTTTGTCAATTTTTGGGTATTCTCGACATATCACCACCCGGGTGACATGTGGTTTTTCTTAAGAGTATCTGCAAAGCGCATCTCGATTCTCAATCATAATACACTGACTATCGAACTAATTGACATCGAGACATGACTAAGATATTTACCAGATAAGCACACATATTTCCTTCGCACCATTTCAAACTGATAAGTGCATATAGGAGGGCATAAGATGAAATGCCCGGAATGCCAGTTTGACAATCGTGAAGGGGCAAAGTTCTGCAAGAAGTGCGGAGCCAAACTCAATCTCATCTGTCCTCAATGCAGCACCTTACTTACACCAGACAGCCTATTTTGTGATGAATGCGGACACAATCTTAGCAAGTCAAAAGAAGCCCCTCCCATAGATGCTCCAGCGCCTCCGGAGGCCTCGCCCACAACAGCCAAAAGCGGCATTCTGGCGACAGCGCCTGCAGCTGAGGCACACGCTGTGGATGCGGAGCGCCGCCAACTGACCGTGATGTTTTGCGATCTGATTGGATCAACCCGCCTGTCGGCCCGGCTGGATCCCGAAGACCTTCGCGAGGTTGTGCGCTCCTACCAAAAAACAGCCGCTGAAGTGATTCAGGGCTTTGATGGCCACATCGCACAGTATCTGGGGGATGGGCTTCTGGTTTACTTTGGCTACCCCAAAGCCCACGAAGACGATGCGCACCGCGCCGTGCGCGCCGCTCTGGGGATTGTCGAAGCCATGGGGGCGCTGAACAGCCGCCTGAGGTCTGAGGAAGGCGTTGAGCTTGCTGTGCGCCTGGGCATCCACACCGGCCCGGTGGTGGTGGGAGAAATCGGCGCCGGCGGGCGGCACGAACAACTGGCTTTAGGGGAAACGCCCAATATTGCGTCGCGTCTTGAACGTTTGGCGGCGCCCAACACGGTGGTGATCAGTGCGATGACCCGGCGCCTGGTGGAGGGCGCCTTTGTATTAAAGGAACTGGGCTGCCAGTGCCTCAAGGGTATGCCCGAGGCCATAGAGGTTTCACAAGTACTCGGCCCCGTTGTAACCCGGATCGATGAAGAGGATGCGGCAACCGGTATCGTTACCACTTTGGTGGGGCGCGACGAGGAAATCGGGTTGTTGCTGCGGCGCTGGCAGCAAAGCAAGGAGGGATTCGGGCAGGTGGTGCTGATCAATGGTGAGCCGGGGATCGGCAAATCGGCGCTGGCCGATGTCATCCGCCAGCAGGTCGCCAAAGAAGGCTATACGCGCGCCACCTACCGCTGTTCGCCCTATCACACTAACAGTGCACTGTACCCGGTGATCACCCACCTGCAGCGCTTGTGGCGCTGGGAGCGTGACGACAGCCCCGCAGAGAAGCTTGCCAAAATGGAGCAGATCCTGCAAACCACAAGCCTGCCGTTAAAGGAGGTGGTACCGCTGTTTGCCGCCATGTTTTCTTTGCCACTGCCCGAAGAGCGCTACCCGC
>Ga0209742_10000747_pt1 | contig 16458 bp, 15 predicted proteins | sample DeeMarSeWOR38_10_FD_187462 | JGI IMG/M metagenome (GOLD analysis project Ga0209742, IMG submission 187462) | Marine sediment microbial communities from White Oak River estuary, North Carolina - WOR-3-8_10 (SPAdes) (version 2) | ecosystem: Environmental > Aquatic > Marine > Intertidal zone >... | reverse complement strand
TCAAGTTTCAAGTTTCAAGTTTCAAGTTTCAAGTTTCAAGTTTCAAGTTTCAAGTTTCAAGTTTCAAGTTTCAAGTTTCAAGTTTCAAGTTTCAAGTTTGGGCGATGGCTGTACGCGAAGTTCCTCGCATTGAACTTCGAACATGGAACTTTGAACTTTGAACTCGGAACCCGGAACCCGGAACCCGGAACCCGAAACCCGGAACACTGAAGGATGAGGCATGAAGGCGCGACAACGTTCGTGACGGGTAATCGAGCAATGGGTAATGCCAGACACCCATCACTCATTACCGGTCGCGCATCCCGGGTCTTTTAGACATCTGTCATCAACTCCTCGTCATCAGCAAAACCGCCTAGCGGTGCAGATCGCGGCTGATGAATTCGCCGTTGAGCGGCCACGACAGGTCGCTCGCCAGAAAAACAACGACGTTCGAAAAATCATCCGGCTGATAGACATAGCCGGCCGCGAGCAGGCGCTTGATCTCTTCCTCGCTCTTGCCAACCCGCCACAGCGGCGTGTCGGTTGCACCGGGCCCGAAGCAATTGATGCGCACGCCCGTATCCTTCAGCTCGAGCGAGACCGCGCGCGTGAAGCCGATGATTCCGGCCTTGGAAGCAGCGTAGGCTGACCCTCTCGGCTGGCCGCGGATCCCGGTTCCGGAGGACGCGCTTACGACCACCCCCCGTTTGCGGGGAAGCATGCGCCTGATCGCCGCGCGGGAGCAGAGGTAGACGCTCCTTAGGTTGATCGCGATGACCTGGTCCCAGACCTCCTCCGTCATATCCACTAGCGGCACGCGCGGAAATATCCCGGCGACGTTAAGCATGATGTCGAGCGGTCCCAGCTCGGCCTCGGCGCGATCGAGCAGGCTCTCGACCTCGGCCGCCTTGGTGACATCGGCCTGCACCGAGATCGCCCGGCCGCCCTCCCTGATGATGGCATCGCTCGTGGCCTTGGCGGCCTCGACGTTGATATCGGATACCGCTACGGCCGCACCGGCTCGGGCGAGAGCGAGGCCGTAACAGCGGCTCAAACCTCCTCCTCCGCCCGTTATTGCGGCGGTTTTTCCTTCCAGCAGTTTCATACGCTCCTCTTCTCTCACGGAAAATTCCTTCACGGCCGTTCAGTATAGCGCGGGCCAAGCCACAGGGCGGGATCACGGAGGGCACACCGCGGCTGATCTTGTTGACATGCGATCTAGCGGAGTTCTAACATATTTTCCGCTTTCGTCCGCCGAACACGTATGGCTTCCGCAAAAGAGCGCGTCGGGCCAGCCGATGACTGCGCCGATTGAACCAGCACAGGAAGACGCGTTCACGAAAGGCTGCACCCCGATACCGCAAATCAGGAGGTATGACCATGAAAGCCGCCAAAGCTGCAAGCCTGCTGCTCGCCATCGTTTTATTGCCCGTTTTCGTGCCGGCAAGCGCGCAGCAATATCCGACGCGCCCCATGCGCCTCATCGTTCCCTGGCCCCCCGGCGGCATCACCGACGTCATCTCGCGCACGCTCGGTCAGATCCTTTCCGAGTCGCTCGGCCAGCAGATCGTCGCGGACAACCGTCCCGGCGCCGCCGGCACGCTCGGTGTCGGGATCGCCGCACATGCGAACCCGGACGGGTATACGCTCCTCATGACCGACGTGCCGAGCATGGCAATCAGCGCGACGCTGCACAAGAAGACGCTGAACTACGATCCGGTGAAGGCGATCGAGCCGATCGCGCTGCCTTCGCGCTCGCCTACCGTGCTCGTGGTCTATCCCAAGCTCCCCGTCAACTCGATCCAGGAACTCATCAAGTACGCGAAGGCGAACCCCGGCAAGCTGCCGTTCGCGTCCTCGGGCCCGGGTTCGATCACGCACCTCACCTACGAGCGCTTCAAGAGCGAGACCGGCATCCAGGCGCTGCACGTGCCTTACAAGGGCGGCAGCCCGGCCACCGCGGCGTTGGTCTCGGGCGAAGCGCAGGCGTACTTCTCGTGCATTTCCGCCGCCATTCCCCATATCAAGGCCAAGCGGCTGAAGTTCCTCGGCATCACGCTGCCCAAGCGCTCGCCGCTGTGGCCCGATGTTCCGGCGGTCGCGGAAGTCATCCCCGGTTTCGTGATGGGCTGCAACACCGGATTCTTCTCGCCGGCGGGCGTCCCCGCGCAGATCACGGCGCGGCTGCACAATGAGGTCATGAAGGCGACACAGAACCCGCGTTTCAAGGCCGTGCTCACGCAGAACGCGGCGGAGTCATCCACCTTCAACCAGGCCCAGTTCAAGCAGCACGTGGCGGATGAAGTGAAGTCCTGGGGCAAGGTCATTCGCGACTCCGGCTTGAAGGTCAACTAAGCCGCGCTTCGTTGAAGTCGCAGGCAGTCCCCTCTTCCCGCACGGCGGGGGGAGGGGGCTCGCCCAAAGCGGCAATCACGGAGCGTTCGCGCGGGCACGTCATCACGTCGCTCCAGGGGCGGCCCGGCCGAACACACCGGCGAGATCGCGCTGGTGACGGGCGCCGCGTAGGGCATTCACGGTCTCACGCGCCTCGACGAACCCGACAAGGTGATCGTCGCGTGCCACCAGCGGACGACGCGCATTGACATCCTGGTGAACACCGCGGGCCTGCGCGTACGCAAGGCCTTCGGGGAGTTTTCACACGAGGACTTCAACCGGCTCGTCACTGTGGACTTGCGCGCGCCGTTTTTTGCGAGCCAGGCGGTGGCGCCCATCATGCTCGAGCAGGGCGGCGGTCAGGTGATCCACATGGCCGGCCAGCTCGGTATCGTCGCCTCGCGCTACGGCGCGGCAATCTTGCCAAGGCGGGGCTCATCCAGCTGACGCGCTGGATGGCGCTCGAGCTCTTCGCCAAGAACATCCACGTCAACGCCGCGTGCCCCGGCCCGGTCTCCACCAAAGGCTTCTTCTCGGGCCGCAACCCAGGCGAGTTCGAGCAGCGCACGCGACGTCCCGATCGGGCGATTCGGGACCGTCGAGGAGGTCGCCGTAACGGTGGCTTTCCTGGTCTCGAAAGACGCGGCCCACGCGCCAGGACACGCACTGGTGGGCGGCGGCTAGGCCGCTCACTAAATAGTTGTGATAGGCTCGACACGCACAGCAAGAGAATCACCTGCGTAAAGGACGCACTCAATGAAAACGTTGAACACCGATACCGCGGCCGCTCGCGCTCCCTCACGTGAGCGGCTCAACACGCTGGATACTCTTGACGTCATCCCGACCGGTGCCGCGCTTGGCGCGGAGATACGCGGCCTGGATCTTTCTCAGCCTGTTCCTGAAGACGTAAAGGAAGCACTGCGAAAAGCATGGGCCGATCACATGGTGCTGCTTTTTCGCGGCCAGCACATCGACGACGAGCAACTGCTCGCCACATCGAGGATTTTCGGCCCACCACACGAGGCAGCGGCGCGCAAATATTATTTGGACGTCGGCGCCAAGATCGACAATGCGCACACGCTGTCGCGGCATCCGAGCGTCAGCATCATCGCTAACGTCGACGAGCACGGCAACCCGGTGCGAGAGAACTCGGGCCTAGGCAGCCTCGAGGTCGTGTGGCACAGCGACAATTCCTACGTCGAAGTTCCGCCCGCCGGCAGCATGCTGTACTCGCTCGAAGTGCCGGTCAACGGCGGCGGCGACACGTCTTTCAACAACCAGTACCTCGCGTACGAGGAGCTGCCCGAAGAGATCAAGCGCGCGATCGAAGGCAAGTACCAGGTGCATGACGCGACACGCAACAGTGCGGGCGTCCTTCGGCCTGGCGTCAAACTGCCCACGCGGCCGGAGGAAGTGCCCGGACCAAAACACCCGCTGGTGCGGGTTCACCCGGTTACGGGAAGGCGCGCGCTCTACCTGGGGCGGCGGCGCGTTTGGCCCTCGAACTACATCATCGGGCTGCCCAACGACGAGAGCGAAGCGCTGCTCGACAAGCTCTGGGCGCACGCGACGCAACCGAAATATGCCTGGACCCACATCTGGCGCGTCGGAGAGATCGTGCTCTGGGACAACCGCTGCTGCATGCACTACCGCACCGAGGTCGATGCCACCCAGCGGCGGATCATGCATCGCACCACGATCAAGGGCGAGCCCGTTGTCGCTCCTTGGTGAAACGCGATTAGTGATGAGTGATGGGGGCTAGCCCCGTTCTGGCCTGAGCGCTTTGCGCAGGCCTCGTGCCAGTTTGCCCACCCGTACCCGCTGACGAACAGACTCAGCATCTGCCGCCAGGCATCCCAGCCGCGCGGCGAGTTCGAGCCGTGTTTGTAGTTGTGCCAAAGACCCGCAGGAAATGCCGACAAACTGAATCAGTTCCTTCCGGGAGCTTCGTGCCGAGCCTTCGGCAAGATTGGAGGGAAGGGAAATGGCTGCAAGCGTAATCTGGGCCGTGAGGCCGAATGTTTCTTTGGCAGGAAAGCATTCGGCACCGCGATAACCCGCTTCGACTAGCTTCATCGCATCCTGACATGCAAACAGGTCATAGTGAGTTTTCGCGGCGGTCACGATGCCTATTAACGCGCGAAGCGCCAACCGGTGTACAGCACCCATCACTCATCACGGTGAGTCCCCAGGCGCCCACTCCCTCCACCCTTTCAGCATTGGAAAGTAGAGCCCGAGCCGGATGGGGCGGCCGTCGCGGGCGCGCATGAGCGTGGCGTAGCGCTCGAGTTGCGGACGATATCGCTCCTGCTCGCGGTCGAGAAAGGCATCGATGTCACCGCCCTCGTGGCTGCCCGTCTTGTAATCCACGATCCAGCGAACGCCGTGCTCGTCGATGAAGGCGCGGTCCATCACGACATTCACGATCCCGGCCTCGGCCATGCCGGTCATCCGCAGCTCCGAGTGCGCGGCAATATGCGCGCCGAGCAGCCAGCGCCCGCGCTCGTCGTTGAGCGTCTGCTCGAGGACAGCGGCCACGCGCCCGGCAGCCTCTTTCACGTCGACAGACGAAAGACCGAGGGCGACAAGCTCGTCCTCGAATGTTCGCGACAGGGGGCGGATTCGCTGCGCGTTCCAGCGCGCAAGCCCATCCTCGGCAATGCGCTGGAGCCAGCGGTGCACGACGCTTCCCATGTGGCGGGCGGTCTCCCCCACCCATGAGAACTCGATCTCGTCGCGGACGCGCGCTGTCTCCCGCGGCGGCGTCCATACGACACGAGGCGGCGCGGCCGGCGCCTGCCAGGCGGACGTGATTCGGCGCAAGGATTGGTCGATAACATCGGTCAAGCCGCTCTCTTCCGCGGCGGCGGCCGCGGATTCCAGAGCTCGTTTTGTGACTTCGGCATAGTGATAGGCCACGATGGGCCAAAGCTGCCGCAGGAGTGTTCTCTCGCCCGGCGCTTGGAGCACGGCAGCGGCGCCGTCTTCGGACTTGAAACTCGCATCGCCGAGCAGGTGCAGGTGCTGCCTGGCGCGCGTTGCGGCAACGTAGAGCAGCCGGCCGGCTTCCAGGTGCTCCTTCTCGGCCTCGAGCTTCCTCAACCAACGGTAGATCGGATCCTCGTCCGCGCCGGTCTCGCGTATCGGGGCAAGCAGCAGGTCCGCCGCGGCGCCCTGTCCGCGTGGCAGCTCCATCCAAAGGAAGAGCTTCGCGTCCTCGTTGCGCGGCGCGCGCCCGAGCCCCGGCACGATCACCCGGTCGAACTCCAGCCCTTTCGCCTTGTGGATGGTCATCACCTGCAGCCGCTCGTCGGCCTGCAAGTCGGGCAGCGCATAGAGTTCCGCGAGCCCCTCCTCGAACAACGCCGCATCGGCAATCTCGCCCGCCTCCTCGTGCGAGCCGAGGTAGTCAAAGTAGATCTCGGCGTCCTCGAGATCGGTCGTGTCCTCGACGCAGGCCGGGCCGGAGAGCGCGAACCAGGCCCCGGCCACGCGCTCACGCAATGAGCCGCGGCAGCGCTCGTCGATGCAGGCCTGGAACACCGCTCGGACCCGCACGAGCCGCGCGCAGCCGTCGGCGGAGAGCGACGCAACCCGCTCTTCGTCATTCATGAGCTCCCACATCGTCCGCTTGGCGTCGGCGCTTGCAAGGGCGTCGAGGTCCGCGAGCGTCAACCCGCACCACGGCGCGCGCAGCGCCGCGAGCCAGGCAAGCCGGTCGGCCGGGTGCGAGAGCGCGCGCGTCAGCGCCAGCAGGTCCTGAACGACGGGGCGGTGGCCGAGCTCCTCGATCTCGATCGCGCGAAAGCGCAGGCCCGCTTCCTTGAGCTGCGGGATGATTTCGCGCAAGTGGCCGCGGTTGCGCACCAGGATCGCGACGACCTCGTCCGGATTCTCGCGACGCGCTTGCGCGACGATACCGGTCACTGCGGTTGCCTCCCCCGCACGATCGCCGTTGAACAAGGGGTGCACGCTGACCGCGGTGCCGGGGAGCGTGTCGCGCGTTGCGACCGAATCAGTGTAGGGAACCGAGCCGGTGGCGACGTCCTCGCGTTCCGGCATGATCTGCCGGAACGTCGCATTGACCCACTCGACGATGCCGGCCTGCGAACGAAAATTGGCCGAAAGGCCGAGCGGCTCCAGCGCAACGCCCGCGATGCCCGCGGCGCGCGCGTGCAGGAACAGGCCCACTTCCGCTTCACGGAAGCGATAAATCGACTGCATTGGATCGCCCACCGCGAACACGGTGCGCCCGTCACCAGGCTCCCAGCCGGCGGTAAGGCGTCCGATCAGCTCGTACTGGCTGATCGAAGTGTCCTGGAATTCGTCGATGAGCAGGTGACGGATGCGGTAATCGAGGGCGAGCGCGAGATCGCTCGGCGCCTCCGGCGCGCCCAGCGCAAGCAACGCGCCCTGCGCAACCTCGGTGAAATCTGCCTGCCCGCGTGCCTGGAACACCAACTTCAGTTGCCCGACCGCGCGCGGCAGCAACCGCGTGATCGCGCCCAGGATTTCCCACTGCTGTTCGCTGTAGCGTTCAGGCGGCAGCGCGCGCATCTGGGCCAGCGCCATGCGACTCGTGTCATGAATTCTCAAACCGTCGAACAGCGCCAGCGCGCGCTCCTTCCATGGCTGGGCCGCCTTGCCCGCGGGAAATCCCTGGTTCTTCGTGAGGCTCCGGCGCCATTGGTCCTTCTCGGTCAGCAGGAGGCGCGCGAGCTGCGCCCAATCGTCGATGCTGTCTCGGGATTCCCGCTGTTCGAGGTTGATGAACGCGTAGTCGGCGATCATCTTCCATTCCGCTCTGAACTCCGCGGGGAGCAGCGCACGCACGCGCTCAAGCGCCTCCTGTCGGACGTTTTCCAGTGCCGTCTCCAGTTCAGCGCGCTCTCGACCGTGCACATGGCGCAGCCAGTGATCGCGCCGCCTGAGCATGTCGGCGAGCAATATCTCGATGCGCCCGACGTCGTTGTCGAGGTGGGTCAGGAGCCGTTCCACGTCCTGCGCCACGCCCTCCTCGCTCTCCACCAGCTCAACGGTCGCCCGCGCCGCCTCGAGGTAGAGCTCGGTCGGGTCCTCGATGCTCTCGGGCTGCGAGCCAAAGCGCGAGAGCACCGGCATCTGACGCGTCAGCGCAGCGCACAGCGCGTCGATGGTCTGGATGCGCAGCCGCGCTGGATTCTCGGTGATGCTCCACCCGCCGGCCGCATCGCGCGCGAGCGCGGCAGATGCGAGCTCGAGCGTCGTTCTCTCATGCTCACTCTCGGGCACCCTCTGGGCATGCGCGCCAGCAAGCGCCTCCAGCACGCGCTCGCGCATCTCGCCCGCCGCCTTGCGCGTGAACGTGATGGCGACGATCTCCTCGGGATGATCAACCGCCGCGAGCAGCCGCAGGTAGCGCTGGATCAAAAGCTCGGTCTTGCCCGATCCGGCCGGCGCCTGCACGATGAACGAGCGCGCCGGGTCGAGCGCGCGTCGTCGCGCCTTGAGATCAGGTATCACAGGCGTGTTCATTCCGCGTCCTCGTCGAGCGCCGTTTCGAGCCGCTCGTAGACGCGGCAGAACGGCTTCACATCACAGAAGCGGCAGGTATTGGGATATTGCTTTGGATCGACATCCGCCTTGCCGGCAATAAACGCCTGGGCAATGGCCGCGAGGTCCGCGCGCCACGCTGCGAGGACATCCTGCCACGAGCCGTGCTGATCTGCATAGCGCGTTCCGGAGAACTCCCTGGCATCGGGCAGCAGGTCGTCGTCGCGCGCGAGCGCGGAAAACCGCATCTCGCCCGTTCTCACCTGCGCGAAGGCGACCGCTACCGCGTCGGGCTCGGAACCGACCACGTAAAGCGGCAGCTGCGGCTCTTCCGGCCGGGCGCCGAGCATCGCGCCGGGCGATGCTTTGCCCGTCTTGTAGTCGATCACGATGCGTCGACCATCGCCCGTCTCATCAACGCGATCCAGGCGCGCGTTGAGCGCCAGCCCCCCGATCTCAATGCGGCGCTTGTCTTCGGTGGCGAGCACCGTGAAAGCGCCGCGCCGCTTCTCGAGCTCGAGCCACTCGCGCGCAAGCCTTGCGAGGCGCCGTTTCTCGATCGCGGCGAAGCGGCCCGACAGGACCGTCGGCCGCTCGCGCCGGATTCGCGTAACGGCATCCTCGGTCGCCTGCGCCAGCAGCGCTTCAAGCTCTGTCTTCGCGATCTCCTCGAGCGCGCGTCGCGTCTTCAGCTGCGCCCAGACCTGCGCCAGCACGCGGTGTGCCAGCGCACCGCGCTCCGCTGCGTCGAGACCGGTGTGCGGCCTCTCGAGACCTTCCGCGCCGAGGCGGTGGCGCGCCAGCGCGCGGAACGGGCACGCCGCATGATCCCGGATGACCGCGGTGCCGCCTTCCACCGCCGCGCCCTTGAGCGGCGGCGCTTCGCAGTCTCTGCCGCGCTCGATCCGGCGCAAGTCGTGGACCACGTCTCGATAGCTCGCGTAGTCGGGCAACGCCAAGGCCCGATCAGGCACAGCGGCGATCAGGGGGCTTGGCTTGAATTCGCGATCGTCTTCACGCTTCGGATGGCTCAACACGACCTCGGTGGCGCAGCTCAACCACGCGTTCGTCAGCCTGCGCGCGAGTTCGAGCATCCCCGCGGCCGATCCCTGCGGCACGCCAGCAGCGCGTTGCAGCTCGACCGGCAGGAACGGATTGGGGTGCGCGCCGCGTGGCCAGCTCTCGTCCGAAAGATTCATTATCCAGAGATGGTCGAATTGCATGCCGGCGGCTTCGAGCTCGCCCAGGACCTGGACCGGCACATCGGGCGTCTCCGGCTGGAACAGCGCGTCTCCGGCCATTCGCCGCAACCGCCCTACGATGTCGGTGTAGCCGGTGCGCGGCAGGACGCGATCGAGCGCTGCAAGATCGGCGACGATCTCGTGCCACCGCGCGAGCGTCTGGAACTCCGCCGAGTCGAGACCCCGCTCGCCAGGAAAACCCGTTATGGCCAGCGCTTCCGAGATCGCCCTCGCCCATGCCGATGGCGACTGCATCCCGAAAAGACGGTCCTTGCGGAACTCGGCAAGCGCTGCGAGGCGCTGCGCCAGTACCGGGCAGCGCGTCTCTTCGCGCGCAATCAAAGCAAGCAGGCGATCGAGTGTCAATGTCGGCTCCGCGCGCTTTCTCAGCCGCGCGTCGAGCCGCGCGCGCCGCGCAAACTCCGTGCCTGCCCCTGCAAGAAACGGCGAGCGGATGAGCCTGCTCGCGCGCTCGAAATCGGTCTCCCGTCCGGCAAGCTCGAGCACGAGAAGCGCGGCGTTGACCAGCGGATAGGAGGCAAGCGGCTCGCCAAACGAAATATTGAACGGGAACGCGAGGCGCGAGGTCCCCGGCAGTGCGTAGTCCGGCTCCATGACCGCGCTGAAGATGCGCCGGATTGCCTGGCGATGCTTTGCGAGCTCGGCCACGACGACGCCAATGCGAACCGCCCCGCCGGCCTCGAGGCGTGTTCGCGCCCAGACTGCCGCGCGGCGTATTTCATCGGTATTGTCCACACAGGCTACGCGCAGTGGCTTCGCCCCGCGCAGCTCCGGGCCCACGCCCGTGACCTCGCAACCGGCGCTCGCCAGCGCCGCGAACAGCGCCGCCTGCTGTGGCATGACGAGGTCAAAGCCGTAGTGGGCTACCGATTGCGGCTTGCGGACTTCCTTCCGGGCGAGCAGTGACGCGGTCACATCGGGAAGACGCGCGGCGTCCGTCTGCCGCTCGCGCCGGGTAATGGCTTCGTAGCGCTGCGTCCATTCCTGGAACGCCCTGGCGTCATCGTTCCGGGGAAACTTCCCGAAGCTGGGCATAAGACGCCAGACGTGCGCGAGCTGCCACGCCTCACGCGCGAGCGCGGCCGCCTCGGGGATGGCGAGCAGGGCCTTGCCCGTTTCCGATTCGCGGATGATGGCCTCCCATCGCGCTTGCTCCTGGGCGGGCGTCAGCAGGATCGGGAGCGCAGCGGCCTGGTCCGAGTAGAGCGCGTCCTCGTATGCCCGCTCGACGAAGGCCGAAAAGGGCAGGATGTCAGCGGAGGGCCAGGCGAGCATCCCGGAGGCCGCTTGCTTCGCGTCGTATTGCTGTTTGAGATGCGCCGCGAGCCGCCGATTAGGGGTGATGACCACGCACCCGGCTGCTACCCGCTTTGCAAGGTCCTCGCGCATGGCAGCCCGTGATGGGTGATGGGTGATGGTGATCGGTTATGGCGACGCGAAGGATGAAGAAAATAGCCGTCAGGTGCTGATCCGTTCGCCTTCGTATTTTCGACTGCCGCCCATCGAGGTCTGGCAGCTGGGCTGCCGAAGCATCACTGCTCCAAGAGATGTTCCTTCTTCGTCACTTTCGCCCATTCGGACGCGTGGCGCGCGGAGGGTTGAGCAGGGGCCCCCGGAAGTTGGGGGGATGCGACCCCGCAGCGCGCCGATGCCGACGAGCGGTATCGTACCTATTTCTCGAGCAAGTGCTCCTTCTCTTTTACCTTGGCCCATTCGTCGGCATCCGGCGGCGCATCCTTCTTTTCGATGATAGCGGGCCAAAGCTTTGCCAGCTCCGCGTTCTTCGGCGTCCAGTGGCGCTGATCGTCGGGCACGTCGTCCTCGGCATAAATGGCCTCCACGGGGCACTCCGCGACGCACAGCGTGCAATCGATGCATTCATCGGGATCGATAACGAGCATATTCGGCCCCTCCCGAAAACAATCGACGGGGCACACATCAACGCAATCGGTGTACTTGCACTTTATGCAAGACTCGATGACAACGTAAGTCATAGTATTCCCTTGAGATTTCGCCAGGCTTGAAGTTGCGGAAAACGCGCCCATTTTATCAGAGGGCGCCCGGCCGGGGCCGGCGCGACGGGGTCGCAAGCCGGGCACTATGCAAATCGCGGGTTTTTCGATAGCATACCTCGGCAAGTTTCGCAGCCACCCCCGTTTTCCGTGGCGTTTTCCCGTTGACTCCCAAGGCAGCAAGGCATGAGCGAACACATCCATTACGTGACGGACGACACGTTCGATCCGGAGGTGCTGCAGTCTTCGACCCCGGTGCTGGTGGACTATTGGGCGGAATGGTGTGGACCGTGCAAGATGATCGCCCCGATCCTGGACGAAGTTGCGAAGGAGTACTCGGGACGGCTCAAGGTTGCGAAGATCAATATTGACGAGAACCAGGCCACGCCGCCCAAGTACGGCATCCGCGGCATCCCTACTCTCATGCTGTTCAAGAACGGGGCCGTCGAAGCGACCAAGGTGGGCGCCGTTTCGAAATCACAACTGACCGCTTTTATTGACAGCCACATTTAGAGCTTCGAACGTTCCCCGCAGGCGCCCGAGCGACACCCGCTCGGCTCCCCGAGACCCGAGTGGTCCGGGCGCTGAAGTCCTCTCTTCCCCTTCTTTTCCCGCTTCAACCCATAGAGGGTCGCAGTTTATGCATTTATCCGATCTCAAGAACCTCCACGTCGGCGAGCTGCTGGACATGGCCGTCAAAAACGAGGTTGACGGCGCCAATCGCATGCGCAAACAGGAGCTCATCTTCGCGCTGCTGAAGAACCAGGCGAAAAAGGGCGAGAGCATCTACGGCGGGGGCACGCTCGAGGTCCTGCCGGACGGGTTTGGGTTCCTGCGCTCCCCGGACACGTCCTACCTCGCCGGCACCGACGACATCTACGTGTCGCCCTCGCAGATTCGCCGCTTCAACCTGCACACGGGAGACACCATCGAGGGTGAGATCCGCACCCCCAAGGACGGCGAGCGCTACTTCGCGCTGGTGAAGGTGGACAAGGTCAACGACGAGCCGCCGGAGAATTCCAAGCACAAGATCCTCTTCGAAAACCTCACCCCCTACCACCCCACCGAGCACCTCAAGCTGGAGCGCGACATCAAGGCCGAGGAGAACATCACCGGCCGCATCATTGACATCATCGCGCCGACCGGGAAAGGCCAGCGCGGGCTCATCGTCTCGCCGCCCAAGGCCGGCAAGACGGTACTCATGCAGCACATCGCACACGCCATCACGGCAAACCATCCCGGGGTGGCGCTGATCGTGCTGCTGATCGACGAGCGTCCGGAGGAAGTGACGGAGATGATCCGCTCGGTGAAGGGCGAGGTGGTCTCATCGACCTTCGACGAGCCCGCATCGCGCCACGTGCAGGTTGCCGAGATGGTGATCGAGAAGGCGAAGCGTCTCGTCGAGCACAAGAAGGACGTCGTCATCCTGCTCGATTCGATCACGCGCCTCGCCCGCGCCTACAACACGGTTGTGCCCGCCTCCGGCAAGGTGCTGACCGGCGGCGTGGACGCAAACGCCCTGCAGCGACCCAAGCGCTTTTTTGGGGCGGCTCGCAATGTCGAGGAGGGCGGATCGCTCACTATCCTCGCCACGGCGCTCATCGATACGGGCAGCCGCATGGACGACGTGATCTACGAGGAATTCAAGGGCACCGGCAACATGGAGATCCACCTCGACCGCCGGATGTACGAGAAGCGCATCTTCCCGGCGATCAACGTGAACCGTTCCGGGACGCGCCGCGAGGAGCTGTTGATCAAGCAGGACGTTCTGCAGAAGATCTGGGTGCTGCGGAAGCTTCTCTATCCGATGGACGAGCTGGAGGCAACCGAGTTTCTTCTGGACAAGGTCAGGGCGACGAAGAATAACGCGGATTTCTTTGATTCCATGCGCCGGGGCTAATCGCGCGTGGAAGCGTCACCGGACGTTTCCAATCGCCGGTTCTTCGTCCGAGATCCCGGTCTTCTCCGGGGCCGCATCCCCACGTAAGCATTGCGCCCCTGCCCCGCCTTCCGAAGCCCTACTTCTTCGACTCCATGAGGCAACGAAAATCGGTCATCTGTCCATCACGGTCACGCTAGGCCCGGGGGGCAGGAATAGGGCGCCTGGGACAACTGTTCTTATCAGACAGGCACGGGCCCGCGTTTTCGGGGCCGTGCCGTAAGCATTGGGTTGCTGGAAAAGGAGGCTTTATGTGGCGTGCGTTCATCGCGATAACCGCTTTGGCAATTGCCGGCTGTGCGCAGATACCTCCAAGTGCGGAGGAAATCGAGGCCAAGAAGATGGAAGCCGTGCCCGGCAAGGCCGTGGTCTACATCGTGCAGAATCCATTGGGCAGTTACAGCGCCGGGCTTGCGTTTGACGACAGCACGCAGATCACGACCTATCCGGGCACCTTTTACCGCTGGGTAACGGCGCCGGGAACGCGCACGATCAGGAGCGCCGAGGGTAACCTGAATGCGTCCGTCAGACTTCAGGTCGAGGCCGGGAAGATCTATTTCGTGCAGCATTGGGTCACCGGCATCCGCGGGAGCACGACCGATTCCCGGCTGAGCAGGGTTGACGAGAAGACCGGACGCCAGTTGGTAGCAAGCGGCACATTGTGCTGTGGCTCTCGTTGACGGGCCTGCCTGACCTGCGTCAAGGAGGCCATACGCGGAAAGCACCGACCACCGGACTTGCCTTGATCCTTGCTGCCTGCGCCCAGATTCCGCCGAGCCCGCAGGAAATCGAGGCCAAGAAGTTTGTGCCCGTTGCCGATCACGCGGTCGTCTACATCGTGCAGGGTGCGGTCGGCCCCACGCTCGCCGTGGGTCTTGAGCTGGACGACGGGAAACAGATCACAACTTGGACAGGGACCTTTTACCGCTGGGTAGTAAACCCCGGCTCCCGCCGAATCGAAAACACGGCACCGCTTAACGATTCCATCACGCTGCAACTCGAGGCCGGGAAGCTCTATTTCGTGGAGCAATGGGTTACCGGATGGCGCGGCAGCGTGACCAACTCCCGGCTGCACCAGCTCGATGAACAGACCGGGCGCCAGATGGTGAGAACCAGTACATTATGCTGTAGCCCGAATTGACTGATTACGACGGCCGCGGCAGCCGCGCCCGTCATGCTGCCTAGCGCCGTTTCAGCCAATGGGGCTTTGTTCGACGCGGCGCATTTCCTTGTGCTTCTGCGGATCAATGACAACATACGTCCGAGCCCTGCTGCTATCGACTGCGCTCTGGTGGGGAGGTTGCGCACAGCTGCCGCCAAGCCCGGCCGACATCCAGGCGAAAAAATTCGAAGCCCTTCCCGACCGAGCCGTCATCTATATCGCGCGAAATGACCCCGATTTCAGCCGGGACGGCGCGACCCTCCTCCTCGACGACACCACAACGGTGACCACCTATCCGGGGACCTATTACCGCTGGGAGGTTGCGCCCGGAGTGCATAACATAGCGGGATTCGCGGCGGACGCGGGAAACATGACGATAACGGTCGAGGCGGGCAAAATTTATTTCGTGCAACAGTCATTCGTGCCGGGACCGTTCACGCCGCGGTCCCACTTCAATTACGTGCCGGCAAACCGCGGCCGCTCATTGGTAATGCGCAGCGAGCTGGTGGGTGGCCGATGACCGGCGCGCGCTGGCGCAGCGCAATCGCCGCGATTGCTTTTGCCGCAGCCGGCTGCGCTTCGACCCCGCAAGCATCGCCCGAGCGCGATGCGGAGGCCAAGCAGTTCCTGGCAGACCCGAGGTCAGCGACGCTTTACGTCTACCGTGGCAACCTTGGAAATAATGGCGAAGATCGCATCGACTCCGTGCTCTATGTCGATCATCGGCTCCTCGGATCAACACTGCCCGGCACGTTCTTCATGCTGCGCCTGCGAGCCGGCGTGCACACCCTTTCCGGCATCGGCCACGATCCAGGCCGCCTGGAGCTCGAAGTCCGCGCAGGCCGTCTCTACTTCGTGTCGCTCGATGTCGTCGGAGGCCAGTCGCTGTTCCGCCCGGTGAGCGTTGAGAGGGGCAAGCGCGAACTGCTCGCGTGCTGCGTTCTGCTCGAGAACTGGGCGCCCGGGCAGAGGCCGCTCCTGCGTTAGCGGAATCGTGGTGATGAATGATGGTGATGAAAAATGGTGATAGGGCAAAGCGAGCTCCGTCCATCACCAACGCCCATCACCATGTCCCGTGACTTGACAGAGGGTGACAATCCTCCCCAAATCGTGGATAATTCAGCCCCTTGTCTCGGATACCATCGGCACGGAGGCCGCATGAAACCGAAGATTCACCCCGAATACACGACCATCACTGTCACCTGCAGCTGCGGCCACAGCTGGGATACCCGTTCGACCCTGGGCCGCGATCTGCAGGTTGAAGTCTGCTCGCAGTGCCACCCCTTCTACACCGGCAAGCAGAAGATGCTGGACACGGCCGGCCGCGTGGAGAAGTTCCGCCAGAAGTACGCGCCCAAAACGCCCAGCAAGCCGACCGCCGCTTAAGTCAGCTACGCATCGCATGAATCGAGGCAGCCTCCGGGCTGCCTTTTTCGTCGTCACATGGTGCCGGCGCCAGAGAGCGCCAGCACCCCCAGGACGGCGAACACGAGCGCGGCAAGGACACGCACCGCGCGCAACGGTATGCGCTCAGCGAGCGCATTACCGAGGAGCACGACCGGGACATTCGCGATCATCATTCCCAGGGTTGTCCCGAGCACCACTGCGGCGAGCGTCTGATACTGCGCCGCCAGGACCACGGTGGCGATCTGCGTTTTATCGCCCATCTCCACCAGGAAGAACGCAATCAGCGTGATCACGAACACACCGTAACGGCCAGCTGTCTCGCGCGTGCTCTCAAGCGCGTCCGGTCGTAGCGTCCAGGCCGCGATCGCAAGCAACGACCCCCCGATCAGCCAGCGCAGCGTTTGGGCTTCGACCCGCCCGGCCAGCCACTCGCCCGCAAAACCGGCCGCCGCGTGATTGGCCAGGGTGGCAAACAGGATTCCCGCGATGATCGGCAGCGGACGGCGAAAGCGCGTGGTGAGAAGCAGCGCAAGCAACTGCGTCTTGTCGCCTATTTCAGCAAGCGCGACGACCCCGGTGGACACAAGAAAGGAACTCATCATAAAAGAATCAAAAATCCCGACCGCAGCTAAAAGCAATTAAAGCCGATCAAAACCGATGGATGTCGAATGTTGAGTATTGAATCAAAAAAGCGCGTCAGGCGCCTTCGCGCCTTTTTCAGTCGCCTGTCCACGCAGCCTTCGGCGTCTATCGGCGGGGATACTGGTTTCG
>Ga0209742_10000746_pt1 | contig 16517 bp, 12 predicted proteins | sample DeeMarSeWOR38_10_FD_187462 | JGI IMG/M metagenome (GOLD analysis project Ga0209742, IMG submission 187462) | Marine sediment microbial communities from White Oak River estuary, North Carolina - WOR-3-8_10 (SPAdes) (version 2) | ecosystem: Environmental > Aquatic > Marine > Intertidal zone >... | reverse complement strand
CACTCCGGAAGGTTTTTTTTTATCCGGGAAGCTTCATTTTCAGAGCTTGAGTTTTTGGAGGGCAAAAGATGAAGAAAATCACCATTCTGGACATTCAGAGGATGAAGGACGAAGGGAAAAAGATCACCATGCTTACTGCCTACGATTACCCTCTGGCCAGGCTCTTCGATGAATCCGGGGTGGAAATTCTATTGGTCGGAGATTCTCTGGGGCCCGTGGTGGCCGGATACGACAATACCCTCCCGGTTACCGTCGAGGAGCTGATCTATCATACCCGGGCAGTAGTGAGGGCCCGGGAGAATGCGTTAGTGGTAGCAGACATGCCCTTCATGTCCTACCAGGCTGACACAGCCGAAGCCGTTCGCAACGCCGGCCGTTTCCTGAAAGAGGGCTATATGGACAGCGTCAAGCTGGAAGGCGGGGGTGAGATCGTGCCGATTGTTGAGGCCATCATCGGTGCTGGCATACCGGTTATGGGTCACATCGGTTTGACACCCCAATCTATCTCCAAGTTGGGCGGATACCGGGTGCAAGGCAAGACGGCCGGGGACGCCGTCCGTCTGCTCGAAGATGCCAGGGCCTTAGAACAGGCCGGCTGCTACTCCATTGTGCTGGAGGCCGTACCGGAACCAGTTGCCCGAACAATCTCGGAGAGGGTTAAAATACCCACCATTGGTATAGGCGCCGGCCGGGGCTGTGACGGGCAGGTCCTGGTTTATCATGATCTGTTGGGTTTATTTGAGCGCTTCAGGCCGAAATTCGTCAAACAATACGCCAATATCGGCCAGATATCGTTGCAGGCGATCAGAGAATTCGCCGCCGAGGTGGAAGAAGGTCGCTTTCCCACTTCAGAGCATACCTACCCGATCGACGAGGACGAATACCAGAAGTTTCTAGAGAAGATCGGATGAAGATCGTCATCATTGGCGTGGGGGCCATGGGCAGCCTGTTCGCCGGCCGGATCACACCTTTGGCCGAGGTGATCATGATCGGCAACTGGCCGGAACAACTGGTAACCTTGAATAAAGAAGGGCTACGGCTGATCCATCCGGACGGCCGGGAAAGTTTGATTGACGTGAAGGCCACGAATGAGACGAGCGCGGCCGGGAAGGCCGATTTGGCCCTGGTGCTGGTCAAAGGCTGGCAGACAAAAAGGGCTGCATCTCAGGCTAAAGAAATCGTCGGCGTTACGGGCCTGGCCTTAACCTTACAGAATGGGCTGGGAAACCTGGAAATCCTGGCCGAGGCTGTGGGCGAGAGCCGGGCATCCCTCGGCGTTACTTCAGAAGGGGCGACGATGATGGCTCCAGGCGTGGTCAGGCACGCCGGAAAAGGACTGACCCACCTGGCTACAACCCCGGAGACGGCCGGGCGTTTGCAAGAGGTGGCGGCTCTTTTTAACCAATCGGGCTTCAAAACTCATTTAGTGGAGTCGGCCACCAGCCTGGTCTGGGGCAAATTGGCCGTGAACGCCGGTATCAACCCCCTCACGGCCCTGTTACAGGTGCCAAATGGTTATCTAGACGAAGATCCGGTAGCCCGGGCCCTCATGTGCCAGGCGGCCGAAGAGGCGGCCGCCGTCGCCCGAGCTCAAGGCATCGATTTGCCGTATGAGAGCGCCTCAGAAAGAACCATCGAAGTGGCCCGGGCCACGGCGTCGAATCGTTCTTCAATGGCCCAGGACATCGCCAGGGGCATGCCCTCTGAAATTGACGCCATTTCAGGCGAAATTAGCCGATATGGACAAAAACTCGGCCTCCTGACCCCAATTAACGATTCCCTGATTCGTCTGGTGAAAGCCCAAATCGAAACTGGCGATTGGCAAGATGAAATCGCCAATCTACCGCTTGAATACCAGGAGCGCTTTCGAAAATTATCTCAAGTGGAGATAAAGGCATGATCGTCTCCGGCGAGATCGAGATCGTCCGCCAGACTCGTTGGTTAGATCCCTCCCTTTCCTGGGGGTTGGTACCCACCATGGGGTACCTTCACGAAGGGCATCTATCCTTGGTTCGACGAGCTAGTTCGGAAAACGATCGAGTGGCGGTCAGCATTTTCGTCAATCCAACCCAATTCGCGCCCACGGAGGACTTGGCCAGCTACCCACGAGATCTGAAGCGAGATTTGGAATTACTGCAAGCCGAGGAGGTCGATCTGGTCTTCATCCCCGATAGTGATACGATGTATCCCCGAAACTTCCAAACCACGGTAAGGGTGGAAAAGGTGACCAAACCGCTGGAAGGCCAAGCCCGGCCGACCCACTTCGAGGGCGTAACCACGGTGGTGGCCAAGTTATTCAATATCATCCAACCGACGAAAGCTTATTTCGGGCAGAAGGACGCCCAGCAATCGGTGGTCATTAAACAAATGGTGGCCGACTTAAACTTCAACCTGGAGCTCATCATTTGCCCCACCGTGCGTGAAACCGATGGCCTGGCCATGAGTTCTCGCAATGCCCGCCTGACCGCCCAACAACGGGCTGCGGCACCCATTCTTTTCCGTGCCCTCTCGGCCGCGGCTTCCAGCCTAGATGAGGGGGAGAGGCGTGGTTCAACGCTAAGACGAAAGATGGCCAACATGATCGAATCGGAACCATTAGCCCGGCTTGACTATGCCAGCGTAGCCGATCCTGAAACCCTGGTAGAGTTAGATGAGGTAGAGAAAGGTGCCCTGTTGTCGCTGGCCGTCTTCTTCGGAGATGTTCGCCTGATCGATAACCTGCTAATCGAACCGGTATAAGCGGGCTACTGGTGGCTCCAGAATCCAATCTGCCCAACAGTTAAGATATCGATCTCCCCGCTTTCTATTTGGACGATGGCTAAGTGAGAGACCCCATCCTCAACCATGGGTAATACAATCGCATCGCCATTTGGCGACCATAACCGGTGACTCAACGCATATTGGTCAAAAAAGGGTAAAAATTGGCTCAAGAATGAACCCGAAGGAAGGAATGTGGCCAGGCGCCTTTTTTCGGCGGTTTGAATATCCACTAACCACAACTCAAACCTTAGTTCCTCCCTTTGGGCAATTCCAACAACCTCAGACTGCCCCGTGTTAGAAAAGGATATAGCCTGAATATTGCCATCAGGTTGAAGCGGTAGGGACAGATAAGCGATCTTCCGGCCGTCCGGTGACCAGAAAAAGGCTAAAACGTTAGCCTGGGTCAGCGTCTGGCTCTCGCCTGTGCTGGGATCGAGCAATCGTAACGGCCCATAGGAATGGATTGAGTCAATCGTCGGACTTGAGTAGGCTAATAGATCGTCCGTGGGGCTCCAGGTCAAGGCCACCTGCCCATCATGTGGCTCCGTGACCTGCATAACGCCCTGGTCATTTTGAATGACTAATTCGCTGCCATTATTATCGCTTCGTTCGGCAAATGCTCGGTAACGCCCACTTGAAGAGATGCCTGGGGCCTGGAATAAGCCCGGCTCGGCCAGTTCCTCACCTGCGCCATCGCCGGCCGGGTTAATCAAGGTCAGTCGGGCCTGGTCTCCAGTGAAGCCCGTATGGATTAGAATCTGATCGCCCGAAGGCGTCCAATCCCAATAAAATGGCTGCCCGATCTCCAACAGCCGAGCGCTCTGGCCAGATTCATCAATATTAGCCAGATACAAGGCCATACCTTCCGGGTGGCTGGTTAAGAAACTAACCTGATCGCTTTCTGGTGACCAATAAAGATAAAAAGGTCGTTGTTCGCGGCTCTGATATATGGGTGGTGGCAAGCTATCTGAACCCCTATCTTCATCAGACAAAATATACAAACTGTCAGCACTGGTAACGGCCAGACGCGAACCATCGGGTGCCCAGGCTGGAAAATCGAAACGCCGGTTTTGGCTGGTCAATTGTCGTTGATCACTCCCATCAGGGGAAATCGTGGCCAGTTGACGATCCCGGGTGATATAGGCTATACGGTTAACTGACAGACCTTCATCAGTCATCACCGAAGGGAGGTTTTCCCTTTGCTCTCTGTACAAGCGGTAGAGGATGGCCAAAGGCGTTGCTAGCAAGCCCAAAATCATCACCGTCAGCAGGAGACATGATTTCCAGGTGACGCCAAAGCGTTTGCGACTTTCCTCTTCTTCCTCTATTTGCGGTTGTGGCGTTTCAACCATCTTTATCCCTCATCCTCAAGCAGGTAAACGAGGCTATTTAGATCAATCAGGACCATCAGTCTCGCAAGAGCCGGGCCGAATTAGCCAATATTCCTAAATCTGGTAAGGACTGGGCTGCGGCGGCCAGAACCGGTGGTAATATACCGGCCGCAGCCAGAGTCAGGCCTAGCACGTTATAAACGGCGGTGAATCCAAGATTGAGCCTGACCACGCCCATGGTCCGTTGGGAAATCTTTAACAGCTCCGGAACCAACCGCCAATCATCTCGCATCAAGGCCACGTGGGCTGCCTCTAAGGCCACGTCAGAACCGGCCACACCCATCGCCACACCCACATCCGCCTGGGCAAGCGCCGGGGCATCGTTCACTCCATCGCCAACCATCAGGACCATGTGCCCCTGCCTTTGATAGGATTGAACGATGGCGATCTTATCTTCTGGCATAAGCTCTGCCTGATATTCCAGGCCTAACTGGTTTGCTAAAGCGGCCGCCGATCGTTCATTATCGCCGGTTAGCAATTCAATCCGATGGATTCCTAAGTTGCGGACCTCATCCAGCGCCTCGGGAACCTCGTCGCGTAAAGTATCCGAGATGGTCAAAATCCCACCAATTGCATCGTCTTCGGCGACAAAAAGCAGGGTCTTACCTTGTGTCTCGGGGGCGACTGCTTCTGGCACATTTTGAGCCCGCACGAATTGACGGTTTCCAACGGTCACTGTTACGCCGTTGACGTCGGCACGTATACCCATACCTGGCACAGCTTTAAAGTTGGACGGCTCGATAATAGATAATCCCCGGTCAGCTGCTGCATTCCTGACCGCCTCGGCTAAAGGATGTTCAGAGTACTTCTCGGCCGATGCGGCCAACATTAACAAGTCATCTTCGTCCAAGCCATTCAAAGGTATGATTTCACTAATCTGAGGCCGGCCGAGGGTCAAGGTTCCTGTTTTGTCGATGAGTAGGACGTCAACTTTGTCTAAGAGTTCAATATACTTCCCACCCTTGATCATCAATCCTTTTTTCGCCGCCGAGCCGATGGAGGCTAACATGGCGATGGGCGTAGCCAGGGCGATAGAGCAGGAACAAGCGACAACTAAAACGGCGACAGTAGCCATTGGATCTCGCCGGATGATGAAAGTTAATAAGGCGATTCCAGCGACAATGGGCAAGTAGTAGGCAGTGAATTTATCGGCAAACCGCTGAACTTCTCCCTTATTGGCTTCGGCTTCTTCGACCAGTTTCAAGATCCGGCCGAAAGTTGTATCAGATCCAACATATCTCGCCTGAACTCGTATACTGCCCGTACTGGCGATGGTGGCCGCATAAACGGTCGCTCCAGGCCCTACCTCGATGGGCATCGCTTCCCCGGTTATGGTGGCCTGATCGACGGTGGCATGGCCGCTAATCACGTCGCCATCAACCGCTATCTTTTCGCCCGGCCGAACGACGATAACATCACCTACCCGTATCGCACTTACAGGTATCTCTACTTCTTCCTTGCCCCTGATCACTCGAGCGGTTTGCGGGGCTAGACGGGCCAGTTCTCGCAAGGCGCGGCGTGTTTGCTCGGCCGTATAGCTTTCGACATAGTCCCCAATTCGCATGAAGAAGACAACCAACAAGGCCGTCACCCACTGACCGGCTATCAAAGCTGCCAACACACCCAGGGTCATTAAGGTGTGCGCCGTCACCTGGCGGTGGCGAACAGAGCGAACCACTTTGCGAAAAATTGGAAAGCCGGCACCCAATACTAACAGCAGTCCCACCCAAAACGGAACAACCTCCATCAAAAGATCAAAGAAGCCCAGGTACTCTCCAATGATTACAATGAGAAGCACAGAGACAAAGAGCACTGCCGTAAGACGCCGAACTCTAGTGATCAAACCCGCCTCCGGTTGCCAATCCGTTTCACTTTCTCTGGATTCCGGGACTGCATAACCGGCTTCGGATACGGCCCGGCGGATGGCTCCCATGTCTATACCTGGTCGCTCCAGCTCGAGCACTGCCTTTTCGGATGCCAGATAGACATCTACTTTAACCACACCAGGAAGGGAGGCCAGAGCCCCCTGAACATGCCTGGCACATTCGGCACAATCCATGCCCTCAATTGGAACTTCAAGTGTATTTTCTGTATTCATCGCCTATTAGGCACATTCTACAGCAGCCTGTCTGATACCTCAATGGCTACTGCTCCTCGTTAACTAAACCTTGATTTATTTGCGTTTAGATCAAAATTGTTGGTTAAATAAGAGTCACAAAATAAGGTGGATTTATTTATGACAATTAGGTAAAATTTTAACGACATAACAAGCCAGTGGCATCAGTAGAGAAGTACCTACAAGATAAAGATTGGTTAAGCATGGTCGTTTTTGCCTGCTTGTTTTCATGGATCATATTTATCGTTACTTTCGGCCAAACTCTGGCCTGGTTAACGGACCAAGTTTTACAGGCTAGTGGTTATAACTGGCCATCGATTATCTGGCTTGTCGTCTCTCTTGTTCAAGGAATCCTGATCCTTATACCTTCTTCTTTTCTAGCCTGGTTATGGCCTAACCAACGTTACCGATTAATCTACCGGATATGGGCAGCCAGCGTCGTCATCACCATCGTTTACGCGCCTATCCGCCTCGTTAACCTTCCGGCCGTCTTAACTGCCAATATCCTGCAGATTCTGATCTCGCTCTTCTTAATCATCGTCACTGTTGGATACTTATTACTCAGCCAACAGCCGATACCCAGCCTCCGGTTCTCTCGTTCATCAATGCTCGGTTTATCACTTGTTGGCCTGGTGGTTTATTCATGGTTTGCCTGGGGAGCCCTCGGATCGATTTTAGACACTGCCTTCAATCTGTTAGCTGGACTATTATTCGGCTTATTTAACGGCTTATTTCTGGCATACTTCTTGTACCAACCGCTCCATGACTCCAGCCATAATCGTGTCGCCAATATCGTGCTTGGAGGAATGGCCAGTGGAGCCGTCATGTTAATGCTTTCGAGCGCATTTGGTTTCGGCGGTTTGCAGCTTGTGTTGATACTCATGATCCCTGCCCTCAGCTGGTCAGCCACCATGCTATTCGAATGGTTCGATCCGGAATTCAGTGCCAGGCAGAAGTGGCTACCGGCAACCATCCTGGTTGGTACCGCAACAGCTATACCAATGATGATGATCGATCCAGACGAGTTATCGCTTGAACTAGCCTTTAATTCTCGCGACCAGCTTTCCTGGAGTTTCTACGCCGCTTTAGTTTCCATGTTCACAGCTCTTGGATTGGCCTTGATCTTGGCACTGATACGGCGTCGTGTTCGGGTTCGAAGATCGGAATGGCTGATAGCTTTAACGACAGGCTCGGTGTGGATGGGGGCGATATTGGTTTATTTCTTCGTTGGCCAACCCGGTTTTTTTGGGGATCAACTACTCGTCGTATTGGAAAATCAAGCCGATCCCTCGGCTTATCAGGAGATTAGAGATTTCAATGCTCGACGCCAGTTTGTCTACGACGTCTTGAGAGAGCATGCGAATGTGGATCAACAAGGATTGCGCCGCGATCTGGATCGCCTGGGCATCAATTATACACCCTATTACCTGGTAAATGCCCTAGCAGTGGATGCAGGTCCATTGGTCAAAATCTGGCTTGAAACCAGGCCAGAAGTCGATCGCGTCCTCGACAATCCAGTGCTTCGACCGCTTCCGGTATTACCGGATAAAAGAACGGGTAGCGCTAATGCTCCGGCTGAGATCCCCTGGAACCTTACACTCATTGGTGCGGATAGAGTCTGGGAAAATTTTGGCGTAACCGGAGATGGCATCGTTATCGGACAATCTGATTCCGGCGTCCAAGGCGACCATCCTGAGCTGGTTGATTCGTACCGGGGACGGGATGGGGACAACGATTTTAACTGGTTTGATCCATGGAACCATTCGGCAGAACCAACAGATATCACTGGTCATGGCACACATACCTTGGGTTTGATCGCCGGTAAAAACACCGGGGTCGCTCCTGATGCAGAATGGTTTGGATGCACAAATCTGGCTCGAAATCTGGCAAATCCCTCCCTATACCTTGACTGCATGCAATTCATGTTGGCTCCCTTTCCTATGGATGGCGATCCCTTTGTCGATGGAGACCCCGCATTGTCGGCCCACGTAATCAACAACTCCTGGGGTTGTCCTGAACAGGAAGGTTGTGATAGTGGCGCTTTGGTTGATGCGGTGCGGGCGATGCGCGCTGCGGGCATATTTGTCGTGGCTGCGGCCGGCAATGATGGGCCTGCATGTGAAACTGTTCAGGATCCCCTGGCGCTTTATGAAGAAGTCTTTTCAGTAGGTGCTATCGACCAAGGTGGTAATCTGGCATCATTCAGCAGTCGTGGGCCGGTCACGGCCGACGGCAGCGGTAGAACAAAGCCTGATATTGTCGCGCCCGGCGTCGATGTCTTGTCCTCATTCCCCAATAATAGTTATGAGTATTTACCAGGCACTTCGATGGCCGGTCCCCATGTGGCTGGCGTCGTCGCCCTGATGTGGTCTGCCAACCCATCGCTCATCGGAGACGTTGAACGAACAGAAGAGATCCTGCGTCACACGGCCAAACCCTACGATGGCTCTCTTCCAAGCTGTGTAAGTAACCCGGACATTCCAAATAATGGCGTCGGTTATGGGATCGTCGACGCCTACGCGGCAGTGAAAATGGCGCTTGAGGAATAGTGTTGATTTCTGATGGGGTTGTTAATCGACCCACAAATGTTCGGCTTGAATGAACCGGATGGTGCCCGTTTCGGCCCTTAACAAGAGGGAGGTCGTTTCCACGTAACGACCTTGATATTTTATGCCTTGTAAGATGGGGGCACCTGTTATTCCTGTGGCAGCGAAATAAATCTTCTCGCTCCGCACTAATTCCTTGCTTGTCAGGATACGCTCTGGTTCATAACCGGCTTTCCGGATAGCATCTCTTTCTTCCGTGGATTGGGGAGACAACCGACCCAACATACCTCCTCCAAGCGCGCGGACGGCACAGGCAGCGATAACACCCTCCGATACGCCGCCGATTCCCATGAGAATGTCACCGCCAGTATGATGCAAAGCCGCTTCTAGGGCGCCTTCAGCGTCTCCCTCAGGGCGAAGTGAGATCCTGGCACCCGCTGCCCTTATTTCGTTAATCAAATCTCGGTGACGGGGACGGTTCAAGACAATAACAGTCAAATCGCGTACATCCTTTTCTTTTACTCGGGCCACGAGAGCTAAGGTCCAGGCAGCCGGGGCATCCAGACACTCGGGAACTAAGGCTTGGGCGGCCTGGCGATCGACCACGATCTTTTCCATGTAGATAGCCTGAGGAGGTGGCGACCACATGGTGCCCCGTGGAGAAACGCCAACTAGCGAAATTGCACCCGGAAGCCCCCCTACCACTAATTTTGTGCCGTCGATAGGATCTACGACGACGTCGACGGCCGGGCCATTACCTGTTCCAACGCTATTACCACTATCTAATGGCGAGTGCTCACCTAGCCGGCCTTCCTCGCCGATGACGATCTGGCCGTCAATATCGACACTTTGCAACGCATTGGACATGGCATTTGTGGCTGCCGAGTGAGCATTATCTCGTGACCCTAAGCCAATCCACCGGCCGGCGGCAACAGCCGCTGCTTCTGTTACCCGTAATAAGTCAAGACCGATATTGCGTGAAGCTGGCTGCTCCATCCCAATTCTCCTAACGATGCGTTATTTTGGTCAATATGAAGTATGTATCAGTCAATCGCCTCTAGCAAGCCTTCTTTTTCCCAAGCCAGCATACCACCACTAAGGATCCGGATGTTTTTATGCCCATTCATAAGCAAGCGAGCAGCTCGGCGACTCCGTCTTCCACTGCGACAGACAAATACAATCTGCTTATCACTTTCCAGGTCAAATTCATAATGGCCAGCCAGGATCTTTGGCAGAGGAACCGTCTCTGCCTTTGGTATATGCCCCTGATGGTATTCCCGGGGTTCGCGGACATCCACAATAATCAAGTCGTTTTCTTTAGTCCGAATTTCCTCCCAGAGAGCCGCCGCTTTCACTTCTAATATCGACTCAACAAGCAACTCTTTCTCAAGAACTGGAATATCTTCCAAATAAAGTTGTTTGGGCAGGTTCTGGCACTCTTTGAACACTTTTACAGGACATTCATAAATACAGACAGCCGGATCAAGATATTTGTAGAATATATGGCTGACGGCTAAATCTTCGGTTAGGAAGTTCTGCCATCCTAATCTATCACAAAAACCGGTCGAGGTCATAAGTTTGTTTACTCGATAATCGACACGGACAAGGAAGACATCCCCCCCTTTTTCTCTATAGGTCTGTACGATATTCTCCAGCATGTGGATGCCACTAAAATCACAATGATTGACATTATGCATGCGAATGAGCAAGAATCTTTGGCTCGGATTCTGCTCCATATACTGGTAGATCGTCTCCTCGACATGATTCACAGCCCCAAAGTATAGATCGCCCAGAATATCAACGACACCGAGTTGAGGACAGTATGGTTTGTTCTTCTGGAAAGAAAAATGTTTGTATTGTTCGTCAGGTACAACTTGATGAACCCGTGGCAGACTGGTCCGCCACAGGTATAGAGCAAACGAGATCAGGATGCCGGCTAGGATGGCAAAGGCGATATCGATGAATAAAGTGCCAATAAAGGTCACCAACATAATCAACGCATCACCTCTTGTCCCTTGCCAGATACGAACGATCTCTTTCCGATCGATCATGCCGATGGCCACGACGATTAAAACACCGGCCAATGCTGTTCTAGGCAGGTATTTGGCCATCGGGGCGGTAGCGAATACGGCAATCAACAGGAATAAGGCAGATAACAGGGACGCGATCGAGGTCCTTGCACCGGCATTGAAGTTAACGGCTGAGCGAGAGAAAGAGCCGGCACAGGGATAACCAGAAAATAAGCCAACGGTGATATTTGCCAGTCCTTGGCCCACGAATTCCTGGTTGCTGTCTAACCGCTGGCCGGTTTGGGTGGCAATCGAGCGGGAGATCGCCGTGGTTTCGACGAGACCAATCGCAGCCACGGCAAGAGCCCCGGTTGAAAGCCGGGTAATGAAACCAAGATCGAGTAGGGGTAGATCTGCGAGTGGAGGTAGAGATTTGGGTAATTCTCCGATGACTGATACACCGCGTTCGTCAAGGTTAAAAGCATAAACAAGAACAGATGCCACTGCCATGGCGATGAGGGCACCCGGTAATCTCTTGTTAATTCGCCTGACCACCAAGATTAGGACGATTGTGCCAATTCCTAATGTGGCTGTAATAAGGTTTGTCTCCGTTAAACCACTTCCAATCCCAAATAAAAATTCACCGATATTTTCTCCCTGGACCTCGATCCCCAGCAAATGAGGTATCTGCCTAATGGCAATTAATAATCCAGCACCGGTTGCGAAGCCAATGATGACAGAATGGGATACGAAGTTGATCAGCATTCCCAACCTCGCCAAACCCAAACCCAGTTGAAAAATACCAGCCATAAGGGCTAGCATGCCCGCAGCGAGGATGAAATCTGGACTTCCTGGGATGAAATTACTCAGTAGGATTGATAGAACCAGCAAAGAAACGGCATTGGTGGGTCCAGTGTGGGTTTGATTTGAGGAACCCCATAACCCGGCTATCACAGCAGCGATGATAGCCGTGTAAATGCCCATTTGCGGTGGCAATTCGGCTATTAGGGCAAAGGCTATAGCCTGGGGCAATAGAATGACCGCTACCGTAAGCCCGGCGATCAAGTCAGGTCGCAGATCCTTACGGTCGTACTCTCGGAACAACTGGGACGGCCGGGCGAGATACTTCTTGACCGGAACTAAGGACTCGCCAAGGTTTATATTTGACCGGAGCTCAGCAAACATTCTGTGGTTCCTCGTGTTTAGTGTACGACCCGTAAAATATGCAGTCAAGTCACCATTTAGTCAGATAGGTGCGTCACGTTTTTAGATTTGATCGAGTCAGAATGGTCCAGTTTTTACCAGTTAAACTGGATTATGTGTTTGTAGTGAAACTGGGCCAGTCTGCGCCAACCATCCCGTTATTCATTTGTATTCGATAACTTGATAGGGATAAACATTAATGACGGTCGTATCGCCAAATTGGGTGATGCGTGGCACGTCCTGGCGATAAACATGTACGTGTCCATGAAGCATGTATCGCGGCCGAAAACGCTGGATAAAACTTCTTAGGGCCCGAAATCCTTTGTGGGCCAGATCACGTCCGTCGTGGATTCCGTACGGGGGTGAATGGGTCACTAAGATATCCAGGTACCGGCCATGACGGGCCACATTCCAGATTAATTGGGGGATGAGGCGGTAAACGTTCCAACTCATCTCCCGGTCGGTATACATATAGGGTGCATTTGGCCGGTAACGCATTGATCCCTCAAGGCCAGCTACGATCAAACCCTTGGCCCACACCACCCGTCCATGAATGTCCAGGCCACCTGGCACGTCATGGAGAACACGACCATTGGCCGTGTATTGGGGGCTTAGATCATGATTCCCTCGGACATAGACCAGGGGCCGGTCCAGGGCCGACACCAAAAAGTCTAGATAATAGAAGGGTAAATCACCGCACCCTATTAGCAGGTTTATATCCGAGTACCTCTCTCCAACGTTGGATGAGTATAACGTTTTAACTATTCGGTCGCTGACCGCCAGAATTCGCATGGAATATTTAAAAAGGGCTCTTAATCAGATCTTTGAAAGTTTATAATAATCGATGCTTCAAGGATAAGGCCATTGCCGGCTCTCGTTTTCGGCCAGTTTATCCAAAATAGCTTGTTCCAAGTCAATGCCGGTTATGCTGGATATCTGCAATAAATACAACGCCACATCGGCCAACTCGCCGGCAAGAGAATCCCTATCCTTTAATTCATCCTGCCATTGGAAATGTTCTAATATCTCGGCTGCCTCGACGGCCAACGAAATCGCTAAGTTTCGCGGAGATTGCTGTCTTGGCGAATCTTCTTCGTACCAACCTTTATTGGTCACGAAAGCGTGCATGCGTTCTTCTAGTTCTTTTAACTGCATAGCCCACCCATATAGTAGCACTATTTGAACAAAAATAGGGGCGCTTACCAAAGCACCCCTATCAACGAACAAATCAGGCCAAAGAAATGGCTGATTGAGCTTAAGGTTCGGAAAAACGCGATAGTTGCTAGAGCCTTTCAGCGACAAAAACGGTCAGGTCGGCTAGGCGCATTGAGTAACCCCACTCGTTATCATACCAGGCAATTACCTTTGCCAAATTACCGCCAATCACTTGTGTTGACAAGCCATCAACGGTGGATGAGTCATTACTTCCGATGAAATCGGTGGAAACCAATGGCTCTTCGGTATAGGCTAAGACCTTGCCCATCCAACCGTCACCTTCGGCTGCAGCTTTAAACGCTCCGTTTATTTCCTCGATAGTTGTGTCATTCTCAAGTTCGGCCGTCATATCTACCACCGAGACTGTCGGAACTGGAACTCGGAAAGCCATGCCGTCAAAACGACCTTCCAAATCGGGTATCACCATGGATACAGCCTTAGCCGCGCCAGTGGTTGTCGGAATGATATTGATCCCGGCCGAACGGGCACGGCGCAAGTCTTTATAAGCCATATCCAGGATTTGTTGTCCATTTGTATAGGCATGAATCGTGGACATCAAGGCGCGTTTAATTCCAAATTCGTCGTTGACAACCTTGGCAACCGGGGCCAGGCAGTTAGTCGTACAACTGGCGTTGGAAATGACGTGATGGTTATCTGGATCGTATTCCTCTTCATTGACGCCTAAAACAAAGGTGGCATCAACACCTTTTCCAGGGGCTGAAAGCAGCACCTTTTTAGCCCCCGCTTCTAGATGAAGGCCCGCTTTGTCTCTTGTCCGGAAAATGCCTGTACATTCCAGAACGATATCTACGCCAAGCTCGCCCCAAGGCAATTTTGCCGGGTCTCGTTCAGCATAACTTTTTAGTTTCTCGCCATCCACATAGATGTCGCCCTCGCGCACCTCAATTTCACCAGGAAAACGGCCGTAAGTTGAGTCATATTTGAGCAGATGGGCATTGGTCCCCACATCCATCAGATCGTTGATGGCTTCAACGTCAAGCACATCCCGATAATTCTCGTAAATGGCCTTATAAACTTGCCGCCCAATGCGGCCAAAACCATTAATTCCTATCTTGACTGTCATTAAATCATCTCCTTGATAGTTTTGAACATCTACACGAAATCAATCACCGCTTTCGACAGTTTTTTGCTATCGTGTCGCCATGGTCGCTTTTCGTCGACCAAATCCAATGTGACCATAGGTACACTTCCCGGGTCATCTGGTTTCACAAACACTGTGAACCCGCCACCGGTGGTTGGTGGCACCGACAAATTCCTATTCGCTAAAACTACGTCAATGATCCCTCTCTCATCCATTTCATCTACGACTGTATGGCGTTGGATGGCCATGACGTGATCGGCGACATTGTAATTATCCGTCTCACCAGGTTGTACGGCAAGGTTGCAAACGTAAATCTTTTTAGCCCTTGTACGCTGGAGTGCCCGGGTAATATCCTTCACCAAGAGATTTGGGATAATGCTCGTGTAGAGACTTCCCGGTCCAATTACTACCAGGTCGGCTTGCAAGATAGCCTTCACAGATTGGGGATAGGCTGGAACCTCAGCCGGCTCCAGGGCTACCATCTCCACCCGGCCAAGAGCCTTGGGAATGGACGACTCACCAACAATACGCTGGGGCTCAACCTGAGCCTCTGGAATCACGTCGGCCACGAGGGTCACGTTGGCCAAAGTAGATGGCAAGACTTGCCCACGAACGGCTAACACGCGGCCAGCCGCCACTAACGCTTCGTCAAAACTGCCTGTGATCCCGGTCAAGGCTACCAATAATAAATTTCCAAATGCGTGCCCTTGCAACCCATTTCGTCCGTTTCCGTCACCATGCAACTGGCCACCAAAGCGATATTGTAATAATTGGGTCATTAATGCTTCATCCCTAGCCAGCGCGGCCATATTATTGCGAAAATCACCTGGTGGCAGTACGCCCATGTCACGTCGTAGCCGCCCACTGCTACCACCATCGTCGGCAACTGTGACGATGGCCGTGATGTGGTTCGTATACTCGGTCAACCCACGGAGCAATGCCGGAAGTCCGGTTCCACCCCCAATGGCCACAATCCTCGGACCTCGGCTTTTCTGTGTATACATGTGTAATGAATCGACCACTCGCACACCTGGCGCGCGAAATGGAGCTACAATGTTCTTGCTTAGCTTAAAGACGGCGATAAAAATGAGGATTCCTCCGGCAAATAGTGGGATCAGGATTCTCAGACCAACGGGCAGAAAACTAAGCGTTATCAAACCGTAGATATCGCCAACCAACAAGTCCTGTTGTCCCAATTCGACGATGAATGCGCCGATGCCAATTCCGGCAATAATGGCCCCCAGGGCAAGGAGTAACAGCCAGCGTTTGACGCCAATCCCTGGGGCAAACCATCTGCGCCAGGTTTCCCAATCCCGATTCATCTGTTTGCGATCGCTCATTGAACCACCAAAATTCCATTCTAACAGTGCCCAAGGGTACCGTCAATGAGGCGATTGGCATGCCCCTTTCACTGTGTTATGATCAAACCCCTGGTGGGATCCGGGAATCGATTGGAGGTTGTATGCGAACCGTCTTCTGGGATTATGATAACAACACCGTAAAAATGATCGACCAGCGCCAATTGCCTTTTGAATTCGTTGTTGCTGAGTTTGATGACTACCACGACGTCGCACGATCAATTCGCGAAATGTACGTTCGTGGCGCTCCAGCGATAGGTGCTACGGCCGCTTTTGGTATGGCTCTGGCTGCTAGAAAAAGTAGGGCGAAGGACCTAAAAACACTGAGAAGTGATCTTGAAGGTGCCGCTGAAACGCTTAATGCAGCCAGACCGACCGCAGTTAATCTTTCATGGGCTGTCGCCAGCCAGATTGATGTGGCGGGCGACGAAAGCTTGAAAAATATTGGCGAGCTACGCCAGGCTCTCTTAACCTCGGCTCAGCGGATCGCCGATGATGACGTTGAGTTGAACCGTCAAATGGGCTTTAATGGCGCTGAATTGGTCTCTGACGGCGACACAATCCTCCATCATTGTAATACCGGCGCACTGGCTACTGTGGATTGGGGAACGGCCCTGGGTGTGATCTTCGCTGCTCACGAACAAGGGAAAAAGGTCCACGTCTTAGTCGACGAGACCAGGCCCAGGCTTCAAGGTTCCCGGCTGACGGCTTGGGAATTAAAAAATCGGGGCATTTCCTTTGACTTGATCGCCGATAACGCGGCCGGACACTTTATGCGAACAGGCCAGGTTGACATCGTGCTTGTAGGATCCGATAG
>Ga0209742_10000745_pt1 | contig 16523 bp, 12 predicted proteins | sample DeeMarSeWOR38_10_FD_187462 | JGI IMG/M metagenome (GOLD analysis project Ga0209742, IMG submission 187462) | Marine sediment microbial communities from White Oak River estuary, North Carolina - WOR-3-8_10 (SPAdes) (version 2) | ecosystem: Environmental > Aquatic > Marine > Intertidal zone >... | reverse complement strand
CCGACCATCCCGGTGCCGACGTGCTTGTCCGCCTTGTCCAGGGTGCCGACGTTACGGGGATTCTCGTAGTGATCCAGAACCTTGTCGCTGTATGCCATGCCAGATAACTCCTAGTACTTGTTTCTATCTTATATTAATGGGCCGCCCATTGAACGGATTCAAGATCTACGCCGTCCTGGAACATCTCCCAAAGCGGTGACAATTCACGCAATTTGGCAACCTTTTCACGGACAAGCTTGATGGCGTAGTCCACTTCTTCGTCGGTGGTAAAACGGCCAATGGTAAAACGGATGGAGCTGTGTGCCAGCTCGTCATTGCGGCCAATAGCGCGCAATACATAGGACGGTTCCAGGCTGGCCGAGGTGCAGGCGGAACCGCTGGAAACCGCGATATCCTTCAGCGCCATGATCAGCGATTCACCTTCGACAAAATTGAAGCTGACGTTCAGGTTACCGGCGATACGGTGCTCCATGTCACCGTTGATATAGACTTCTTCCATATCCTGGATGCCGTTCCAGAGACGGTCGCGCAGGGCCTTGATCCGAACCGTGTCGGTCTCAAGCTCCTCGCGTGCTATGCGAAAGGCTTCACCCATGCCAACGATCTGATGCGTCGCCAGTGTCCCCGAACGCATTCCGCGCTCGTGACCACCGCCATGCATCTGCGCCTCTAGGCGAACCCGTGGCTTGCGGCGAACATAGAGCGCGCCGATACCCTTGGGGCCGTAGACCTTGTGCGCCGAGAGTGACATCAGGTCGACGTTCAGTTGCTCAACATCGACTGGAATCTTTCCAGCGCTCTGGGCAGCATCGGTATGTAGCAAAATGCCCTTCTCGCGCGTCAGCTTGCCGATGGCGGCGATATCCTGGATTACACCGATCTCATTATTGACCTGCATGATGCTGACAAGAATGGTTTCCGGACGAATTTCCGCCTCGAGTTTTTTCAGGTCAATCAGGCCATTGGTCTCGGGATCGAGATAGGTGATCTCGAACCCTTCGCGCTCCAGCTGGCGACAGGTATCCAGTACTGCCTTGTGTTCGGTCTTGCAGGTGATGATGTGATTGCCCTTCTTGCGATAGAAGTGGGCCACGCCCTTGATCGCGAGGTTGTCGGATTCGGTCGCGCCGGAGGTCCAGACAATCTCCCTGGGATCGGCGCCGATCAGATCAGCAACATTTTTTCGGGCGGTTTCAACCGCTTCATCGGCATGCCAGCCGTAGGCATGCGAGCGCGACGCCGGATTACCAAACTCGCCGTCAGGCGTCAGGTACTCCATCATCACCTTGGCGACGCGCGGGTCTACCGGTGTGGTCGCAGAATAGTCAAAATAAACTGGTTTTTTCATGTTCGCCATCTCTTGTGCGCCCGGCAGCACTACGCCGAGCCGAATATTTTAGCTCAGGAGCCCCGAAAAAGTGCTCAAAAATTTCAGTTTCTACGAGTTACTGAGAACGATTGCCGTTTACGTCGCCAGGTCACGGACGTAGCCGTGACTGACCGCGCGGGTACTACCGGCAACTAGGCGTTGGCCGACTGGAATCGCGCATCCTGACGAAACGCCACTTCACGAACATTGGGTTGATTCACCAAATCCGCGAGCGAGATACTGTTCAGGAAGCTGTGGATACGATCACTCAACTCTTCCCACAGCTCGTGCGTCAGGCAACGCTCATCCCCGTGGCAATTGGCCTTGCCGCCGCAGCGTCGGGCATCGATGTTCTCGTTGATTGCGACCACGATGTCCGCCACCGAAATCTTGGCCGGATCGTGTGCCAGGTTGTAACCGCCACCGGGGCCGCGGACACTATCGACCAATCCGTTGCGACGCAAACGCGCGAACAGCTGTTCGAGATAGGAGAGAGAAATACCCTGTCGTTTAGCGATTTCGGCCAGTGTCACCGCGCCCTGATCGTAATGCAGCGCCAGATCCAGCATTGCCGTTACGGCGTAACGCCCTTTTGTGGTCAACCTCATTGCCAGTCACCTTTCGCTATGTCTATAATGCACGCGATTTTACATTCCTGACAATTTTAGTCAACTATTTTTCCCGTCACCCTCCGGGGTATTTTCTTCTGGGTTTTCAGTGACTTTCTCTGAATCACCGAGATGCGGTAATTCCAGTTCCGGCAAGGGCATTTCCGCCAGGTTGATACCGGATTTTTTCAAAACAGCGCAAATCTGCTCAAGTCGGCTATCGACTGCGTGCAGGTGGTCGAGCATCACATCCACGGCATTGGCTACCGGATCAGGCATATCGGCGGTCTGGCCGTAGGCATCGAAACCGATCTTGGCCGCCATTTGCTTCCGACGTTCGCTTTTCGCGTCGTCCCGCGGCACCACGATTCGCCCCGGGATACCGACGACCGTCGCCCCCGCGGGCACATCCCGGACGACTACCGAATTCGAGCCAATCCTGGCGCCATCGCCAACCGTGATCGGGCCCAGGACCTGGGCCCCGGCACCAACCACTACATTATTACCCAGGGTGGGATGGCGTTTTTCTTTCTTCCAGGTGGTGCCACCCAGGGTGACACCATGGTAAAGCGTGCAGTCATCACCGATCTCGGCGGTTTCGCCAATGACCACGCCCATGCCGTGGTCGATAAAAAAGCGCTTTCCAATCCGGGCGCCCGGATGAATCTCGATACCGGTCAGCCAACGCATCAACTGGGAGACAATTCGCGCGAGAATACGAAGCCGGATGCGCCACAATAAATGTGAAACCCGGTGCACTGCGACGGCATGCACACCGGGGTACGCAATCAGAATCTCGATTACTGAATGGGCGGCAGGGTCCCGCCGAAAAATGCTGGCGATATATTTACGCATGACTGTCTCTTGACCTTATAACAATAAGACTACCACTACTTCGGCTTACGCCAATGTTCCGTTTGCCGAATGGCGGTGAGAATTCCCCGCAAAATATTGAGCTCAACCTGATCGGGGCCTGCACGCCCATACAGGCGCCTTAGGCGCCGCATCAGCTTGCGCGGATTCTCCGGATCCAGAAAACCGATCTCAACCAGCACTTGCTCAAGGTGTTCGTAATATAACTCCATCTCTTCGCTGCTACTGGCCGACCCGAGCCCGCGTATATCCGTCGGCTCAATTGCCGCTTGCAGGCTTGCCAGGTGCACCTCGTAAGCAAGAATCTGCACAGCGCTGGCAACATTGAGTGACATGTACTCAGGGTTGCCGGGGATCGTTACCAATGCCTGACATTTGTCCACCTCTTCATTGGTCAGCCCCATGCGTTCACGGCCAAACACCATTGCCACTTTTCCTGACGTGGCTTTCTCTACCAACTGACCGGCGCACTCCCTCGGTGTCAGTGTCGGCCAACCGATGGTGCGCGGCCGTGCCGTGGTGCCGACGACCCAGTGGCAACCTGCGATAGCTTCTTCCAGCGTCTCCGCCACCGACGCTGACGCCAACAGGTCATCCGCGCCCGATGCCCTGGCGGTCGCCTCATCGCTCGGAAACTGTGCCGGACTGACCAGCGCCAAATCCGACAGGCACATATTTTTCATCGCCCGCGCCGTGGCACCAATGTTGCCAGGGTGAGTCGTATTAATTAGTACAACGCGAATGTTTCTGGTGGTCATTTTTTTCGATATTAAGGCCAGAGTACCAAAGCTTTACTTTTCTCCGGCGGGACACCTCTATACAATGCCCCGCCTTGTACCCATAGCATACCCCGATTCCCATGCACCCAATGCTCAATACGGCCATTAAGGCAGCGCGACAGGCCGGCACAGTCATTATGCGCTACAGCGATCAGCTTGATCGCCTTGCCGTTGAAACCAAGGGGCACAACGATTTTGTTTCCGATGTCGACCGCGATGCCGAGGCGGAAATTCTTTACGTCATCCGCAAGGCCTATCCGGACCACGCCATCCTGGCCGAAGAAAGCGGCGCCCAGGACGGCAGCAGCTACCAGTGGGTAATCGATCCGCTTGATGGCACCACCAATTTTCTCCATGGATATCCCCAATATTCGATATCCATCGCCCTGCTCGACCGGGGCAAACTTGACCAGGCGGTAGTATTCGACCCGATTCGCAATGAACTTTTCACTGCCAGTCGCGGCGCCGGCGCCCAGCTCAACGATCGACGTATTCGCGTCAGCCGGCTGACGCGCTTGAACGAGGCCCTGCTCGGCACCGGATTTCCGTTCAAGGATTTTGACAACCTGGAAACCTGGATCGACGGCTTTCGTGCGCTGCTGCCGTTAACCAGTGGCGTCCGCCGTGCCGGCTCCGCGGCACTGGACCTGGCACATGTCGCCTGCGGTCGCCTCGACGGGTTCTGGGAAATAGGCCTGAAGCCGTGGGACATTGCTGCCGGCGCGTTGCTGATTGAGGAGGCCGGGGGACTGGTTAGTGACTTTGCCGGGGATCAAAATTTCCTGGAAAGCGGGAACATTATAGCCGGCTCACCAAAGATACATCCGGAAATCCTGAAACAGCTGACACCGCACCTGCCGCAGCGACTGAAGCGCTAGCTATCCGCTTCCATTAGATCGGCAAAGTAAACCTGTTCGAACGACCCGGAACGCTCAACCAGTTTGAGCGGACGAACGTTCCGAACCTTGTCCCCTGAAATTATCGATAACTGCAATCCGGCCGGGTCACGAAAGGCACCACGACTGAATACCAGCGACTGCGGCCGACGATGCTCTGTCGTTTCCAGCGGTGGTAACAACAGCGCCGGTCTGAAAATGGCGCTGCCGTTAGCAACCCGAACCGTCACCGGCTCGTAGTGGGACGCCAGCAGTTCAACACCCACCTCGACGATCCCCTTTGCGTCCCCCTGTAGGCGACGCACCACCGCCGGCCACCAGACGCCATCGGCAGCGACATCGAACTGGATACCGAGTATGTCGCCAACCCGGACTTGCATTCCCGGCGCCTCCCGGCTGCGCAATAACATGCCACTGGCGCTCTGATCTACTACTTTCCAACGGGTAATGTGGAAATTGTCTTTCACCACCGCCTCAGCAGATTCCGGTTTTTCTGTGTCGCTCTCTATCGGCAAATCAAAATCAATATAGGAATGTTCATCAGAATCGGTGACACCACTGTCACCCATATCCTCGGACGCTACGACAATCTCTTCCGGCGGCAGAAAGGGGCGCTGACCGTCGGCGAAAAAATGTGCGGACTCGATGCCAATACAAACAGAAACCAGTCCCTTGCCGCGACTGCGATTGTGCTGGCGCAAGCTAGCTTCATCCCAACTACGAAGCACGCGTCGAAACATTTCCAGACAGGCGCTGTCCAGACATTCAGTACCGAGCGGCAGTTGGGATGCAGGCTCGCCCTGCTCGAGGCGACGAATAAACGACTTGGTCTTTTCCACCAGGCTGCTGGCATCTAGCACGCGGACCCGTTTTGCCATACCGGCACTTACCGGTTGACGCGACTTCATCGGGGGGCCGTCGCGCAAGAGATCGATGGAAAAGTTACCGGATTGTGACTCCGCACCAGCGGGAACCTGGATATCCGCCATACCTGCCCACTGGTACAAAAATGTGTGAACTTTTTTCGCCTCGCCTTGCGGCAATCGATAGGGATTGCATAAGCCCAGCAGGCAAATCTGGCTATATCGCTCCTTGATCGATGTGGTCCCTGCGCCTTCACGCGAAGTGATCTCGACAGGGACGCTTTCCAGCTGCAGCTGTTGGGCATAGCGAAACAGCTCATGCACCTCGAGCCAGACCAGCGGCGGATAGGGCATGTAGACATGGTAGCAATGCACCAGAAGTTCACCGAGATAGCGTAAGGCTCGTTCGATTGGCAGTGCAGTTGATTTGCGAAACAGGCGCTGGCGCCAGCTTCCGTGCAGCCCGACAACCACCGTCTTGTAGCCAACGGCCATTTCCCGGTTCAATTCACGCACGATCTTGGCACTACGCCGGGAATTCTGCGACAACGGCAGCGGTTGTTGACCAAGGTGTGACTGGAGACTGGCGGTTACCGTATTGACCGGATTGCGATAGACCTCGAGAATTTTTTCCCTTGTACCTGGCTTGAGTTCAGTACGATTGAGCGTAAACAACGAACGGTATAGTTCGCCGGCAGCCACGTTGCTGTCGGCAAGGGACAATGCATTCAACCAGGAACGGGTTGCCTCGACGGCGGTCTCGGTCACCCACGCCGTGGCCTGCTTCTCGGGAAGTCTGATTGCTGGTGCTAGCACGTAATTCGCTTCGTTTTCATGAATATCTGGTTAAATTTCAATCAATCAGGGCTTGATTGTAAAGTAATTTGTTTGCAATTAACGTATGTATGTCGCGGAATCCAGCCAACGGTACACGTGAGCCCGGTGGAAAGTGTATTATTGCGCCCGCGTATAACCAGCTAATTTGAGGAATTGTGCTATGGCCTACGTGGTCACCGAAAACTGTATCAAGTGTAAATATACGGACTGTGTGGAAGTCTGCCCGGTTGACTGCTTCCATGAAGGACCGAACTTTCTGGTGATTGACCCGGAAGAATGCATTGACTGCACCCTGTGTGTCCCGGAGTGCCCGATCAACGCCATTTACGCAGAAGATGACCTGCCCGCAGACATGGCCAAGTTTCTGAATCTCAATGCCGAACTCGCCGCCGAGTGGCCCGTGATTACAGAGAAAAAAGACGCGCCGGCGGACGCATCAGAATGGGAAAACAAGCCGGACAAATTGCAATACCTTGAACGGTGATCCTTATACCCACTTAATTCCCTATCACGAGGATCCACTCGTACGACTGGCTCAGCTGCTGCTCGAGCGAGAAAAAGACCGCCTGCCCGACCTGAGTAACGCTGTCATTCTGTTCCCGGGCAGCGGTACAAGTCAGCGATTCCGCCGCATACTGCTCGACCAGGCGCGGGCGGTCGCCATTGATGCCGTCATCCCACCGGTCTCATCCAGCCTGCAAAGCTGGATGGTCCGGCAGTACCCCAGTGAAATTCGCGTGCTCGGCCAGACCGAACGCGAATTGCTACTGCTTTCAGCGTTGTCCGATTTCCCGGATCTGACCGAGCGCTACGGCACCTGGCCGTTAATTGATAGCCTGTTCGACCTGTTCGACGAACTCAGTCTGAACCGTTTCACCATGCCCGAAGATCGTGAACGTTTTCACAATACTATCGAACAGGCCTATGGGAATGAAAAACTGGCACCGCTCAATATCGAGGCTCGGCTAGTACATACACTGTGGAGTGCATGGCAGCAGCGCCTGCACGAGGCCGGTGCCCGCGACCAGGTGGGCGCATATCTGAATGCCCTTGCCCGATCGGTAATGAATATCGAACCCGCCCGACACTTCTACCTGTCCGGATTCCTGAGATTTAACCGTGCCGAAATTGAATGGATTACACGGCTGAGGCAAACGCAACAAATTGACCTGCTGATTCACGGAAGTACCGGCACCATCGGAAATCATCCCGATTCTCCTGTCACCGAAACCCTGACCGCTCTTGGCATCGAGTCCACTCCGCTTTCGTCGGGCAAGGACTACAGCAGGCTGCTGGACAACGTGTTTGAAATTGGCGATCAGCCGCTGCTTGAGCGAGCGCGGCAGCAGGCTACCGATGCGCCGGAAAGCCCGGCAACAGAAAAACTGCGGGTGTGTACAGCGGTAAATCCGGAACAGGAAGCGCGTGCTATCGATGTGCAGGTTCGACGCTGGTTATTGGATGGCCTGACTGATATCGGCATCGTTACCAATGATCGCCGTCTTGCGCGACGGGTGCGGGCCTTGCTGGAACGGGCTGATATCAACCTGCTCGACAGTGCCGGCTGGACATTGTCCACGACCAGTGCCGCCAGTGCCGCCATCCACTGGCTCGATTGCATTGAGAACCGATTCCGTTTCAACAAACTCCTGGATTGCCTGAAATCTCCGTTCCTGGCGGGATTTGTAAACACGTACGGTGGCCTGGAGCGCGTGCAGCAGCTTGAGGAAGCACTGGTTTATCGCTATGGCATTAATAATGATCTGCAACGCTACCTGGACACTGTCGCGGCAAAGAGCGTCGAGCTTAACGAACGCTACGGCGAAAACTCGACCGATCAATTCCATCAATTACTTGAAGCGGTAGCAAAGGCGACACAATCGCTGGCAAACCTCTACTCGACCGGTTCGGCAAGTTCAGAAAAATTTTTTGACGCATTTTTTGAAATGCTGACCGGGCTAGGGCTTGACCGTTCGCTTGCCGATGATTCAGCAGGCGCAGAGGTAGTAGCAGAAATCCTTGAGTTACGTCGTTGCACGACCCGCAGTCGACTGACAAGCGATTGGCGCTCGTTTCGTGCCTGGACGGTACGAAACCTGGAACGACGTATGTTCAAGCCACCGTTGGCCGGTAGTGGTGTCGAGCTGATGGGGTTTGCCGAGAGTCGACTCTATCGCTTCCAGGCGCTGATTATTGCGGGCGCCAGTCGTGAACACCTGCCCGGCAGCTCCCACGAATCGCCATTCTTTAACGAAGGCGTGCGCCATCAGTTACTGTTACCCAGTCGGTACGAAGCGCAGCGGGTACGGTTGGCCGACTTTCGCCGTCTGCTCGAGGCGGCCCCGGCAGTCGTACTTACCCTGTCTTCGTCAAAAGACGACAAACCGGTTATCCCGAGCCCATGGCTACAGCGCCTGCAGGCCCTGCATTCACTCGCCTACGGAAGTGCGCTGGACGCGCCTGAATTACTCGGCCTTGCAAGCGCACCCGAGACCCTGATCCAGCGAGATGACATGGCATTACCGGCAGCGGAAAATGCCCCGGCGGTCAGGATAAATCCTGCGCTGTTGCCGACGCGATTGTCCGCTACCGGCTACCAGAAACTGGTGGACTGTCCTTTCAGTTTTTTCGCCAACTACTGTCTCAACCTGGTGCCACTGGAGGAGATCGCAGACGAGCTGGAGAAATCCGACTACGGCTCACTGATTCACCGCATACTGCAAACGTTCCATGCGCGCGAGAACAGTGAACTGCCTGAAGAAAATCTGGCGCAGGCCGAAGCGGTATTGCGGGAAATCTCTGATTCGATCTTCAATCCCCATATCCGGCGCCAGCCAAGCGCCCGCGGTTGGCTCTATCTGTGGCAACGCACCATCCCGGCCTATCTTGAATGGCAGCGCGAGTGGTCGAAGGAGTGGCGCGTTATGGAAACTGAACGCAGCTGTCAGACCGAGTTAATGCAATCCCCAACCCTGAAACTGGTCGGTCGCCTCGATCGTGTAGATCGCAACAACGATGCGTACGCCGTTATCGATTACAAGACCGGCAAGGCGCCGACTGGTCCTGCGGTGAAAAGCGGCGAATCAGTTCAGCTGCCGTTTTATGCCAGGCTGATGGGAAAGAACGTTGCGCAGACCTGCGCCCTCGAGATTGGTGATGGTGTCGTAGCAGTACGCGCACCCATCGACAACAAAGAACTGGATGAGCTGGTGGCGGAACACGATCACAGACTGGCGGAAATTTTTAGTGCGCTGGCGGAAGGTGCCATTCCGCCAGCGTGGGGCGACGCGTTGACCTGCGGTCAATGCCATCATGGCGGCATCTGCCGGAGAGATTTATGGGAACAGGATTATGACGGTAACCGGATCTAGTCGTTACCCGGCACCTCGGGCGAAGAAACCCGGGCAAAAAAAAGGGCGGCCATACGGCCGCCCATGCATAGCATTGGACTGCTGCGCTCCTTATATGCATCCATGCACACCGGAGACTTCCTTGCAGCTGGCGCTTCCTTCGCCAATCAAGCGTATCGGTACTTCCTTGTCAGCATCCTTGCTGAAAATAAATATATGCCAGCACCAAAATAACGTCAAGCAAATATTGAATTTTTTGATTATTTCCCTGATTAGTTATTTTTTATTATTTAATAACAATGAGTTATATATTTGTCAATTTTTCAAGATTTTGAAAAAGAACATGATTTCTGCCCCAATCGGGCGCCAAAATTGGTTGGCGCCCGCAGGATGAGCCATGTCTGATATCCGCCTGGCAACCTCGCCATTTGGCAATTTCGTCGTTCATGCGGCCGCAGGGACAGGGAAAACCTGGCTCCTGACAAGCCGCATCATCCGACTGCTGCTGGCGGGCGCGGAGCCCGGTGCAATCCTCGCTATAACGTTTACCCGAAAAGCAGCGGCGGAGATTTACGAGCGCCTGTTGTCGCGCCTACTGCGACTGGCGGGGGCTGATGAGCCGGAAATTGAGCAGCTGCTACGGGAAATCGGGGCGGACACCGATCTCCCGACGCGCCGCCTGGCCAGGCAACTCTACGAGGGCGTGCTCACGGCTGACCAACCGATCCGAATATCTACTTTCCACGCCTTCTGCCAGGAACTGTTGCAGCGATTCCCGCTGGAAAGCGGCTTGCCGCCCGGATTTCAATTGATTGAAACGACTACCGAGCTTGAACACCTCGCATGGCAGTCGCTGGAAACCGGTATCCGACTACACGAGGACAGCCCGCTGGCCCGATCCATGGACACGTTCTTGCGGCTGACTGGAAGCCCGAATGTCGCGAGAACGGCACTCATGCAGTTTCTCGGCCAACGCAGCGACTGGTGGGCTTTTACCGCGGGCTACGCCGACCCTGTCGCCTATGCGCATGAATACGCGGCCAGTCTGCTCCCGGTGGCATCCGAGACACCTGAAACCAGCGAGGCCGCCAGAACTGCCCTGGTCGACCTGTTAATCCGCTACGCCCGCGAGCTGGGCAAACATCCGATCAAGACCAACCTGGCCAGTATCGCGCGAATCGAGCAGGCGACGCTGCACCCCGGCCCCGTCGACAATTTATTGTCTCTCCAGCCGGGACTTTTTGTAGGCAGCAACGGGAAGTACAAGCCCATCAAACCAAGCGCAACGCTGGAGAAAAAACTTGGCGCGGGCGGAGTAACCGAATTGATTGCGCTGCATGAGAATATCGCCGACCGACTTGATCAGTGGCAGCAACAGCGACTCGCGCAACGCAACCTGGAGCGTAACACCGCCTGGTTTACCTGCGGCCAGGCGCTGCTGGACAAGTTCCAGGAAATTAAGTTACGGCGTGGACAGCTGGATTTCTCTGACCTGGAATGGCGCGCCTACAAATTGCTAACAGATGCTGACCAGGCGCAGTGGGTACAATACAAGCTGGACCAGCGCATTGATCACCTGCTGGTGGACGAATTCCAGGATACCAATCCCACCCAATGGCACCTGCTTCATCCGCTTCTGGATGAAATGGCGGCAGGCCAGGCAGACAGGCATCGCAGCGCCTTCATCGTTGGCGATATCAAGCAATCGATCTATCGATTCCGGCGCGCCGCCCCTGATTTGTTCCACCACGCCCGCAACTGGCTAACGCTGCACATGGGCGCCGAGGCGGCCAGCCAACAAAAATCCTATCGGTCATCCCCGGCCATTATTGAGTTCGTAAACCTGTTGTTTGACGCGACCGATGCGCAGGATGACAGCCACTACCATTTGCACGATTTCACTACGCACGAAGCCCACCACCGAAACCGCTGGGGTCGGGTTGAGATTCTGCCATTGGTAGAGCGGAATACTGATGCGCCGGCAACAATGGAGACTGGCTTTCGCAACCCGTTGCTGGCACCACGAAACCAGCGGGCGGGCACCACCGAACAACAACATCTGACCGAAGCCACGATCATCGCAGATCGCATTCGCACACTTGTCGGCGAACCGATCGTCGCTGACGATGTGGTTCGCCCAATGAGGTTCGGCGACATCATGATCTTGCTGCGTAGCCGGACACACGCTGCAATTTATGAAAACGCGCTGCGCCAGGCCGATATCCCGTTCAGTGGCATCGGCAAGGATCGATTTAACCAGTCGATCGAGGTCCAGGATATTGTATCTGTGCTACGCGCCCTGCTGGCGCCGTTTGACAATCTGGCGCTGGCAGCCGCCCTGCGCTCACCGGTGTTTTCATGCTCCAACGAGGATCTGGCCGCTCTTGCGGTGGGCGAGCCCCGCTGGTGGCGGCATCAGCTGGCAGGGTTGCAGGGATCGTTGGCTGACTCGCACCCACTATCCCGTGCGCATCGCCTGCTGACTGTATGGCAACAACTTGTTGACCGCATCCCGGTGCACGATTTACTTGATCGTATCTACGCAGATGCCAATATCGTGGAGCGCTACCTGCATGCGGCGCCAGTTTATCTGCGTCAACGCATCGAAGGTAATTTGAATACCTTGCTCGAACAGGCGCTTGAGATTGATGGCGGGCGCTACCCAAGCCTGTCGCGCTTTGTCGAACTGATTGCTTCACCCGGCGCGGATGATATTTCTGTCAGCCCGCCAGCGTCGGAAGATCGCGTACGAATCATGACCATTCACGGAGCCAAGGGTCTGGAAGCGCCAGCGGTGTTTGTCGCCGATGCGGCCCGGCAGGCGAGCGAACCGCCCAGCAGCTACCGCGCCGTGGTCGACTGGCCTTCGACCAGCGATACGCCTGAACATTTTCTGCTGGTTGGCAAGGCCGCCGAGCGTGACCCGGTCTCCACGCGATTGATCAGCAAACAGAAAGAGGCCGACAGAAAAGAAGAAGCCAACCTGCTATACGTTGCACTCACCCGTGCTGGCCAGTATCTTTTTATTTCCGGATGTGAGCCGAAGAACGGTAGCACCGGCTGGTATGGTTTTGTTCGCTCAAGACTCGATGCTGAACGAGAGAGCCTGGCTCAGGGCCGCAGCAACTTTGATATCCGGTACCGCGAAACGGATGAGGCTGATAATGCTGACCCGGTCCTTGTTTTTGCGTATGCGGAGCCGGAATCGTGCAGTCTGGCGCAGGACCGACAAACAATGAACGAACTCGAAATCGATTCGAGGCTAAGTCAACCAATTCCCGCGTCGCCGTCGCTTTCAATTATTAATCCCAGTTCCGTCGATGAAGAATTACCGGTTCATGGCCCTGGAGCAGGTATCCGGGCGCGCGGGCGTGGAATCTGGATTCACCGGGCACTCGAGATGCTGGCGACAGATTGCCAACGAGATCAGGTCTACCAGCAATTCAGTCGTGAAGCAGAGGTGGAACTGGAGAGTGACGTCATCGAGCACTACTGGCAGGAAGCAGTCGGTATTGTCGACGACGAACGTTTTTCGGCCTTCTTTAACCGGTCCATGTTCGTCGAATACTTCAACGAAATGCCGCTGCTGTATTTCCGGGGAAATGATCCGGTTTACGGTATCGTCGACCGTGTTGTGTTAACGGGGGAATCGATCGCCATTCTCGATTACAAGACACATGAAGCCGCCACACCGGAAAACATCAATGAACTGGCCCGCTCCTATTACAGCCAGATGCAGTTCTACGGTGATGGCGTGGCCGCGCTCTGGCCACAAAAGAAGATATCGCTGATCCTGGTGTTTACCGCCTGCAGCGAAATAGTCGAGGTTCCCTACCCGGCCGAGACCTGAGTTTCATGCGCAGCGACGACGACCCGGTTGCGGCCAGAATTTTTTGCCTGGTACAAGGCGCTATCAGCCTGCTGGAAAAGCCACTCTCCCGGCGCCTCGCCACCCTGCATCCCCTGCGGCTTCAGGCTCGCCAGCCCTAATGAAACGGTGACCTGAAACCCGTCCAGCACCGCTTCATCAAACACCATGGCGGCGACATCGTGCCGCAGGCGTTCGGCGATTTCACAGGCTACCGTTACCGGCGTCTCGGGCAACAATAGAACGAACTCTTCGCCGCCATAACGTGCCAGTACGTCGCTGCTGCGCAGCACCTTGCCCAGCTCGCGCGCCACCCGCTCAAGGATGACATCACCGATATGATGACCAAAGCGGTCGTTGACCTGTTTGAAATGGTCGATATCCACGACCACACAACAAAGGTTACTGGCAGAGCGGCGCCAGCGCTCCACTTCTTCTTTCAGGCGGCGCTCAAAGAAGCGCCGATTCGAGATCCCGGTAAGCGAATCGGTGAGGCCATCGAGTTTCAGTCTCTCGTGGCTGACGGTGTTGTCGACACACATCGCGGTTACGGCCGCCAGATGTTCAAGCAGGTCCGTTGCGGCGCCACTGGTAAAGTGCGCGGGCTTCTGACTGCCCTGATTCAGACTGCCGATCAGCTGGCCGCGGAACACCAACGGTGCAATCGCGACCGAACCAACCGAATGCTGGCCCGGAAACAGCAATCCATGCTGAACCGGATCGAACTGGCCGAGCCACGGCTTGTAAGGTTGCTGATAAATGCCATCGAAGGCCGCTTGTTCAAGCGGCACGAATGAACGATTAAATTGATGGCTTTGCTGGCCGCCCTCGAGGAGCCGGGTTAATTCGTATTCCGGGTCAAGACAGGCGAGGGTGACGCATTCAACATTATGGAAGGTCTCAGGTATGGCGTGCGACAGCACGTCGATTAGTTCGCCCAGCGAATGCGCGCCTACCATATCGATTTCGATTCGGCGAAAACCGGACCAGATATGCTCATTGCGACGAATCTGATCCTCGAGCATCGTCATGCGACGTCTGCACTGTCGCAATTTGATCAGGTCATCTTCCATGCCTCTACCAGACTATCTCGCCTTTGAAGAACTGTTAATTTCCGGTTGCAGTCCCAGGGCCGTCAGTAAGCGTGCCGCCGGCACGTAACCGCCAATACGGGTGCCATCTTCCAGAATCAGCGTTGGAGTCCCTGTAACGCCAAGGCGCGCTCCCAGCCGGTAGTGATCCGCGACCGGATTCTTGCAGGTCTTTTCCGGCAACCTGCCTCCTGCCTTGGCGATACCAATCGCCTCGGCCCGGTCAGCGGCACACCAGACAGATACCGATTTTTTGTACGTCGGTGAATTCACGCCATTTCGCGGATAAAGCAAATACCGGATCTTTACCCCCTGCCGGTTCAACTCAGGGACTTCTTCATGAAGTTTGGAGCAATAGGGGCAATCCACATCGGTAAACACGGTAATCGTCGCCCTGGCATTGGCGGGTCCGATAACCAGCATTTGTGATTCGTCCTGAGCGGCAACAATCTTTTTTACGATTGCGCCACGGCGTTTGAGGGTGAGGTTGTCACCGGACTCGACCGAGATCAGATTGCCGACCACGAGAAAGTCTCCCTTTTCGCTGACGTAGAAAACCTCGGTATCGATCTGCGCCTCACATAGCCCGCGCACGGGTGCCTTGCGCATTTCGTCGAATTTAACGTTTGGCAGTGATTTTGAAACAATGCGATTAATCGCATCGACATCGCACGCCGCATGCGCGGTATTGGCAAGCAGCAGAAACATTGAGCCGAAAATCAGGTTCGAGCGTCTCATTTCAAATTCCAGTAATTATTTACGTTAACGAGCTAATCGCCCGGTTGACCGGATGCCTTGTCTCTTGCGAGCAGAGTTGCTGCAATTCGTGACTTCAACAATACGGCATTAAATGGCTTGATCAAATAGTCTTCGGCGCCGAGATCAATGCAATGCTTTACACTTTCGACTTCGTTTACCGCGGTCAGCATGATCACCGGGAGCTGCCGGGTTGCGTCATTGCTTTTTAGTCTCTCCAGAACCTCGTAGCCATCCATGTCCGGCATCAGAATATCGAGCAGTACCAGATCAAATTTTTCCTGGCCAAGCAGCTCCAGAGCCTGCAAGCCACCGGCCGCAGTGGTGATATGATACCCTTCGCGCTCCAGGCGTCGCGCCAGCATGTCCCGGTTCATGGCATTGTCATCCACAATCAGCAGGCGCTGCTGTGCAACTTCAGGCCGCGACCGCTCACCGTCTTCTTCCTTGATTTTGCTGCTTCGCAAGCATGATGCAATTCGTGATTTCACGAACGGAATATTGAAAGGCTTGGTCAGGTAATCTTCTACACCCATCTCGAAACAGCGTACGACGCTGTCCATTTCGTGCACTGCAGTCAGCATGACGACAGGAATTTCGCGCGTGCTTTCATCTGCTTTCAGATGCTCAAGCACTTTGTAGCCGTCTATGTCCGGCATGAGAATGTCCAACAGGACCAGGTCAAACTTCTGGCTGGCAACCAGTTCCAGTGCCTCCTTGCCGCCCGATGCCGTTGTAATGCCATAGCCTTCACGCTCGAGACGTCGCGCCAGCATGTCACGATTCATCGCGTTATCGTCGACAATTAACAGGGAGAAGGTCTCTTCAGTCATGATCAGCTACAGTCAGATAGCGGTGCTTTTTTTCAGCCTTCAAGAATCGTCGCAATCTTGTCCAGCAGGCGGGGCAGTTCTACCGGCTTGGTGTCATAGTCATCGCAACCGGCGGCCATGGCTTTTTCCCGATCCCCGGCCATGGCATGGGCCGAAAGCCCGATCACCGGGATCTCCCGGGTTTCGCTCCCGGCCTTGAGCAGGCGGGTGGCTTCCCAGCCATCGAGCACGGGCAGGCTCATGTCCATCAGGATGAGATCGGGTGAGTCGCTCCTGGCCATGGCGACGCCCTGTTGGCCGTCAATAGCAATGACCACGTCGAATCCCTTACGCTCCAGGCGCCGTGACAGCATGTCCCGGTTCATTTCATTGTCCTCAACCAGCAGGATTTTTGGCATCT
>Ga0209742_10000743_pt1 | contig 16539 bp, 15 predicted proteins | sample DeeMarSeWOR38_10_FD_187462 | JGI IMG/M metagenome (GOLD analysis project Ga0209742, IMG submission 187462) | Marine sediment microbial communities from White Oak River estuary, North Carolina - WOR-3-8_10 (SPAdes) (version 2) | ecosystem: Environmental > Aquatic > Marine > Intertidal zone >... | reverse complement strand
CTGAAGGTTATCGTCGTGGATGTACCTGCAATAATGTCAAAGACACGGTCGGACACCAGCGCAGAGGCATCGATGATGGTTGTTGTAGTCCCGGCACCACTAATTATTATTGATCCACCGCTACTACTAATATCCAGGTCACCGTCAGTCGCAAGGGTGTCCGAATCTCCAGTTTCAGTGAGACTATATGTCCTGGCATCTAGATTTACCGTTCCACCATTGCCGTCCGCGTTCAGCTGCTGAATAGCTGCTCGTAAAGTACAAAACCCAGAGATACCCTCGCAGGTGCCGTCGAGCAGGTTCGAATCCGGTTCATCAAAGATTGAATTGACAGTATAGGGCGGTGCTGCCTGAACTGAAGTTACGAATCCCAAAAACAATGTTATCAGCAGCAAACTATTGATCAGTCGCTTCATAATGAATCACTCGCTCTGATATCTAAATTAATGACGATTATCTGGCTTCAGTGTCTGATTTTTTATAGTCATTATCAAGTAGTTAACAGAACTGACCGCCTGTCGAGAAAGACAGGTTTTTGGTCGGGGTTTGGTTGAATTGGGGTAATTGCATGAGCTACAAATGCCTTAGTGAACCTGACTAAGAAATGCCAAAACCGTGAATAGAGCAACTTATTACCTGCTGACTGACGAGAACGGACGCTGTTTCCGCGCAAGCACATTGCTCGCGGGCACCAGCTGGCAGTACGCCAATGACGGGTTGGACGTGATCTCGCAGAATATCTGGGAATGCGGCACCACACCGGTACTGGCCGTGATGAAAAATCCACTTCATGCGGAATGCGCAAAGCCACGATTGTATAAAGTGGCGCTACGGGAGCGGTACGTTGGAGCGTCGCGGACACGCGAATTAACTATCGACGAAAACGAAATGCCAGCCGTGTCTCCGGAACAGAAGCTCGCATTTGCCATGTACGTCGTACGGCAGCTTGCGCCCGAGCATTCGTTCAGCCACTGGGCCGAGCGCTGGCTCTCACGTATCGACCGCTCGGTGACCGGGGCGCGCATGGCGATGAACAGTCTGGTCGAAACGGTAAAAGAGGTGGATGTCTCGATCGCCGAATTGAACCGCCTGGGGCTCCATGGCCCGGGGGCTTCCGATTATCACGACGCCAAGTATGATTTTCTCTGGCGTGCCTACGAGGTTGTCGAAGCCGCTCTTGCGTCAATTCTTAAATCGGAACACTGGCAGCAGGATGTTGCGGAAAAGGTGGCGACGGCAACCAGGGGAGCGTTAACCGAGGAGCAACTGGCTGATCTGGCCGATCTCGCCATGCACGTTGCGGCAGATTCGAATATGGTTTCCTACGTTTCGTCGCCCAAAGTCATTTTGCGGCGCGAACGCGATGCGAATGTGCCGGCTTCGTATGCGGTGTTTGAGTTTAGTGATACCGGGCTACAGATCGAGCAATACGACGAGGCAAATGAAAACCACGGCTAACTCGCGTCCCACTGTCCCAGGGTCACCCGCTCCTGATCAGCAAGATCCCCGATTGTTTCCACTCCTGAAAAACCAGCCGAATGCATCAGGCCTTGAACCGCCTCGGCCTGATCATAGCCATGCTCCAGCAATAACCAGCCGCCGGGCTTGAGGTGTGTTGTCGCCTCGCTGACGATCTCACGTATGGCATCAAGGCCATCACCACCACTTACCAGTGCAGTTGTCGGTTCGTATCGTACGTCTCCCTGCGAAAGGTGCGGATCGCCTTCCCGGATATAAGGTGGATTGCTGACAATGACATCGCAGAGGTCCTGCCCCACAGCGCCCAGCCAGTGCCCGAGGCGAAGCTCGACATTGCCGATGCCGAGACGTTCTTCGTTGACGCGTGCTGTCTCCAGCGCCAGGCGCGAGGCGTCGGTGGCAATCACTCGTGCGTGCGGTCGCTCATAACCAATGGCCAGCGCGATTGCGCCACTGCCGGTGCCCAGGTCTGCCACGGTCACCTCACTCTCGTTGGGAATACGCAATAATGCCTGTTCAACCAGTGTCTCGGTTTCGGGCCGGGGGATCAGCGTGTCAGGCGTGACCAGAAAGTCCATCGACCAGAACTCGCGCTGGCCGGTGATGTAGGCAATCGGTGCGCCGGATTCCCTCATTGCCACGAGTTCATCAAAGAGTGACTTCTGTGACTCGCTTAGCGGTTGTCGGTCCTTGGTGATGATATCGGCGTGACTGAAACCGGTGACGTGTTCCATCAATACGCGCGCGTCGATTGCGGCGCTGTCACTGCAATGGCTCAGGCGCTGTTCCGCCTCTTTTAGTGCCTCGGCGATAGTGATTGGTGGCGTGTTGATCGTAGCGTTCAAGCGCCCAGGGCAGAGAGTTTGTCTGCCTGGTCGGCATTGACCAGCGGTTCGATGACTTCATCGAGATCGCCGGCCATCACCTGGTCGAGTTTGTAGAGGGTGAGGTTAATGCGATGGTCGGTGATGCGACCTTGCGGGAAATTGTAGGTGCGGATGCGCTCGGAACGGTCGCCGCTTCCGACCAGCAACTTGCGTGTAGCCGCCTCGGCCGAACGTTGCTTCTCCTGCTCGCCGCTAAGAATTCTTGTCTGCAACAACCCCATGGCACGTGCGCGGTTTTTGTGTTGTGAACGTTCGTCCTGGCATTCGACAACAATGCCCGTGGGCAGGTGAGTTATTCGGACAGCCGAATCGGTCTTGTTGACGTGCTGTCCGCCGGCGCCGGAGGCGCGATAGGTGTCAATGCGCAGGTCGGCGGGATTGATTTCGATCTCATCGATTTCCTCAGCTTCCGGCATCACTGCGACGGTGCAGGCAGAAGTATGAATACGACCCTGGGTCTCGGTTTCCGGCACGCGTTGCACGCGGTGTGCACCGGACTCGAATTTGAGCTTTGAATAGGCGCCATGGCCGATGACGCGCGAAATGATTTCCTTGTAGCCACCCACGTCGCTCTGGCTGCTGCTGATGACTTCCACTTTCCAGCCACGATTCTCCGCATAGGCGCTGTACATGCGAAACAGGTCCGCGGCAAACAGGGAGGCCTCGTCGCCGCCGGTGCCGGCGCGAATCTCGAGGTAGATGTTGCGGTTATCATTGGGATCTTTGGGTAACAGCAGCCGCTGCAGGTTCTGCTCGTGCCGCTCGAGACTCTCCTGAACACGCGGTAATTCATCCTGTGCCATCGCGCGCATGTCGCCGTCGTCATCTTTAAGCATGGTCTCTAGTGAGGTCAGCTCTTCGCTTGCCTGACGAAACTCGTCATACTCGTTCACCACCGGCGAAATCTCGGCATACTCCCGCGACAGTTTGCGAAACTGGTTTTGATCACTGATCGTACCGGGATCGCTGAGCAGGGCGTTCAACTCCTCTGCCCGCTGGACCAGGTTGTCCAGTTTGGCCTGGATGGACGGATTCATGGGTTAATCGTCGCTGAGGTTAAACAGACGGCGCGCCGCATCCAGTAGCTTGGCGTCGCCGTCGTGATCCGCCTGCCGCAACACGGCCGTGGGATCGTGGGTCAGTTTATTCGTGAGCGTTCTGGCCAGTTGCTCCATTACTATTCTAGGATCTTCGCCCTTGTCGAGCAGGCGCGCGGCGCGCGCCAGTTCCGTTTCGCGAATGGCGGTGGCAGTGTCACGTAGCGCGCGAATTGTTGGCACCGCGTCAAGCGAATGGGCCCAACGCATGAATTCAACAACTTTCACATCGATTATCTTTTCGGCTTCCGCCGCCGCCTCCTGGCGCGATTTCATATTCTCCTGAACCACGTCTTTCAGGTCATCGACCGTATACAGGTAGATGTCGCGCAGGTCGCCCACTTCCTTTTCGATATCACGTGGCACGGCGATGTCGACCATGAACATCGGGCGATGCTTTCTCTCTTTCAGTGCACGCTCAACCGTACCCTTGCCCAGAATTGGCAGCTGGCTCGCAGTAGAAGAGATGACGATGTCGGCATCGCTTAACCGCATCGGCATTTCGGTGAGCGAGATGGCGTCAGCGCCAAATTCACGTGCCAGCAATTCAGCACGTTCGACCGTGCGATTGGCGACGATCATGTGACCGATTTTGTTTTCGGCCAGGTGGCGCGCGCAAAGCTCGATCATTTCGCCGGCGCCAATCAGTAGCACGGTCTTTTCCGACAGATCGTTGAAGATCTGCTTGGCCAGTGTTACCGCTGCCGACGCCACCGAGACGGCGCTCGCCCCGATCGCGGTATCAGTTCGTACCACCTTGGCCACGGAAAAGGTCTGTTGAAAAAGTCGGTTCAGGATCTTGCCGGTGGTGCCCGCCTTGTGCGCGGCGGCAAAGGCATCTTTCATCTGCCCGAGAATTTGTGGTTCGCCCAGCACCATGGAGTCGAGGCCGGAGGCGACACGAAAAGCGTGCTGTACTGCAAGCGCATCCGGGTGTTCGTAGAGGTACGGCCTGACCTCGTTGGTGTCGAGCTTCAGGTAGCGGCAAAACCAGTCGATTGCTGCCGCCTCTGTTTCGGGTGAAATACCACAATAGACCTCGGTGCGGTTGCAGGTAGAGACGATGGCTGCCTCGTTGGCAACACCGCAGGCAGTGATGTCGGTAAGCGCCTCGGTCAGGATTTCCGGCGCGAACGCAGCCTGTTCCCGGAGTTCCACGGGAGCAGTCTTGTGATTAATGCCTAGCGCCAGTAATTGCATGTGCATCTTGATCGTTGTCGGGCGAGGGATTTTGCTTACTGGTTGCCCAGAGTCAAGTCTCGTCGCCTGTATTACCGGGTTTCCATAATATCTGTACGGTCTCGACCAATACCCATAGGCCGAACGCGAATAATAGCAGCGACAATAACACAAGGCTCCAGGCATCCTGCGTCCACCAGGCGCCCAGCTGCAGGCCGATGGCCCACAATATGGCCGGTAAAAGGACCAGAGTTAGCCCCAGCAGGAGTTGCCCGGGCCGCTGGCGGCGCTCCAGGGCCACTACCAGCAGCAACATGCCGAAGGCCGCGAGTAGCTGATTGCTGCCGCCATACAGGGGAATCAGTGCCGAAGCCTCGCCGCCGGTCGCACCGGCGGTAATCAGGACGATAACGACCAGAATGAAAAGCAGTGACGCGCGGCCATTCTCCTCGATCGGCAGATCCAGGCTGTTGCCGACCTCGCTGAGTGCGACGCGTAACAAACGCAATACGGCTTCCAGGCTGGCGACAGTGATTGCCAGCAGGGCAAGCGCCGCCAGGTTGGTTGCGAAGTCGACGCCAAAACCGAGAAAACTGGCAAAATAAGCGAAACCGTTGATGTAGAGCTCGAGTAGGTAGGCCGGATCCTGCAACGAGGCCCAGGAAAGATAAAACTCGTCCCATTCCGCCGCCGAGGCGAAGCCGGCGGAACAAATGACCACAGCGGAGATCGCCGCCAGGCCTTCAAGCACAGCGGCGCCATAACCGACCTCGCGACTATCGGCCGCGGTACGAAGTGCCGGCGCTGTAAATTGATGGGCGTAAAGCAGATAGATGCCGGCCAGGGCGCCACCGCTGACGGTAACCAACAGCCAGGGTAGGGCGGTGGGTGAAGTGCCTGCCGGATTAAAACCGGGTGCAACCAGTACCGGATGGGCCACGGTGACGCCGACAAAAAAGACCAGCAATAAAAGCAAGAACAGGGCGGCCGCAAAACCCGCTCGTGGGCGAATCAGTGATGCGAAACGCTGGCGCTGTCCGTAATAGAGATAGACCGCCAGCAATACGATCCACGCCAGGTCGGCGTCCAGCGTTACCCGGGAGCGGCCGCTGAAGTCGAAATAAATGGCACCGGAAAAGCCGACGGAATAGGAACTGAAGATTAAAAGAAACAGGATCACCAGGACCAGGGCAGCCGCGAACGCTGGAAGGATGGTTTTATCACTGCGGTGTTGCAGAAAAATTCCTAAGCCGGTGGCCAGTATCACCTGTAACCCGAACGGAAGGGCAATGGACGGGTGATTCACCAGCAGGCGGATCGAGAGCAGGGCCAGCAAGGCGGCGGTTACAATAAGCAGAAGTAGTAACAGCGCCAGCAGGCCGTTCCACAACCGCGGCTTGAAGTAGTGCTTCACCACTTCTGCAAGCGACTCGCCCGGATGGTGCGCAGATAACCACAGCACTCCGATACCGTAGATTCCCGCCGCGAGCGCGGAGCCCACGACTGCCCACAGGAAGGCGGGCACCCATCCCCAGAATGTGGCCAGTGCGGCAGTACTGAGCGTGGCGGCGGTGGCGACCAGGCCAAAGTGCTGGAGCATCAGCAGGTAGCGGTGGGGGCTGGCACCCGTCGCTTCGGGCCCAGTGTCGATGGCTGCTATACTATATTTAGTATCAACACGGAAAACGACGCTGGCGATCAGCTTCGAGTAAAAGCGGTAGCCGAAAATGAAGGCGATCGCAGCGGTGATCAGAAGAAAAAGGGAATTCATCAATTAATCCGGCCGATAAGCCAGTGTATTCTAAAGTCAGGTCGAGGAGCATGGAAGTTGAAACGACTGGTCGATTGTATAACACTGGCCTTCCCGACATGGCTTGTATAAGTCAGTAAATCCCCCAGATACCCTATATGAGCCAATTTCCACGATTTCACCGTATTCGCCTGCTGTTCTCGGTAGTGCTGGCGCTAATAGTGTCTGCCTGCGGAACGACACCGGTAACGGAGCAAGCCGCCGCCCCCGACGTGCCCGTTGAGACTGCACCGGTTTTGCCGAACGCCGAGCTTACCCCGGAGGTGCTGTACAACGTGCTGGTTGGCGAGATAGCCGGCCGCCGCGGTGAGTACGGCCTCTCCGTCCGCGCGTTGTCAAACGCGGCACGCGAGACCGGTGATCCGCGACTGGCTGAGCGCGCCACACTGGCCGCGATTTTTGCCAAGCGTTATGCCGAGGCGCTGGATACCGGCAGGATGTGGGTAAAGCTGCGACCCAACGATGCCCACGCACGTGAGGCGTTGGCCACAGTCATGCTTGCGCTCGACCGGCCGGAAGAGGCCAGGGAGCACTTTGAAAAAATGCTGGAGCTGTCGAAGCAGGATAGTCAGCTCGGGCACACCTATTTGCGTATCGCTGCCGTGCTGGGGCGACACGACAACCGCACCGACGCGCTCTCGTTGATGACGTCGCTGACGCGGCTGAACCCGGGCAACGCAGAGGCCCAGTTTGCTCTGGCGCACATGGGTATGCGCGCGGGCGATCTGTCAGTCGCCAGCGGTGCCATTGACCGTGCGTTGATTATTCGCACAGGCTGGGAAGACGCGGCCTTGCTCAAGGCGAGAATTCTTGGCGCCACCAATGATCACAAGCGAACGGTTCAGTTTTACGATAAGTACCTGGCGACCTATCCCGGGTCGTCCAAGGTGAGGATGAATTATGCGCGCTACCTGGTGGACCAGAAGAACTGGGAGGGTGCGCTTGGCCAATTCAAACTGGTTCTCGAAACCAGCCCGGAAAATACCGATGTGCTATATGCGCTTGGGTTGCTGTCGCTGCAAACCGAACGGCTGGAAGACGCGGATGTCTATTTCCGTCGCGCCCTGGATATCAATCCTGCCAATGACCAGATGCGGATATATCTTGGCCAGACTGCCGAACGCCGGGATCAGCTGGAGACGGCGATCAGCTGGTACAAGTCTGTCAGCAGCGAGAAATATTTATTTGAAGCGCGCACTCGTCTGGGGGTGGTAGTCGCCAAGCAGAGTGGTCTTGCCGAGGGTCGCGCGATTCTCAACAGCATCAAGCCGAGTACCGATGAGGAACGGGTACAGCTGGCGCTGGCCGAAGAACAGGTATTACGTGATGCCAAGGAATATACCGCGGCACTCAAGGTATTGAGTGATGCATTGAAGGCCTTGCCGAAACACAAAGACCTGCTTTATGCGCGCGCCCTGGTAGCGGAAAAACTGGACAACCTGAGTTTACACGAGCGCGATTTGCGGCTGGTGCTAAAACTGGATCCGCAGAACGCCCACGCGATGAACGCCCTCGGCTATACGCTGGCTGACCGCACCGATCGTCATCAGGAAGCTTATGCGCTGATCAAGCAAGCGCTGGAACTGCGCCCGGATGATCCGTTCATTCTTGATAGCATGGGTTGGGTGCAGTATCGGCTCGGCAACAGCGCTGAAGCCATTCGTTATTTACGTCGCGCACTTGAGATCCGGTTTGATGCGGAAATCTCGGCGCATCTGGGTGAAGTGCTGTGGGTCTCCGGCAAACAGCGACAGGCAGAGCGTGTCTGGGGCCAGGCGCTAAAGCGCGAGCCGGACAACGAGTCAGTTAAAAACACGATCAAGAAATTCAAGCAGTGAAGACCTTCCTGGTTTTGCTGTCAGCACTGGTGCTGACAGCGTGCGCGACTCAAGGCGTGCGCCTGTCACCGGAGCAACGGCAGGCCGTATGGCAACAACACAATCTGCAACTTGCCGGACTTCAGAACTGGAGCCTGACCGGACGCGTGGCGGTGCGCGCTGGAGATCAGGGCTGGCAGGCCGGTATGCGCTGGTCGCGTCAACCGGAACTGCAGGAACTGCAGCTAACCGGCCCGTTCGGCGGCGGTGTGGTACTGCTCCGGCAGGATAACGCTGGTGTTGTTCTGCGCGACAATCGAGGTGACGAGTACTACGACACCGATGCCGAACAATTACTGGAACAGGTGACCGGCTGGCGATTGCCGGTAAACGCCCTGGGCTACTGGATACGCGGCCAGGCGGTCCCGGAGACTCCGAAGGAGCTGGAGCTGGATGAGCACGGCAGGATCAAGCGCTTGTCACAGCAGCAGTGGCAGATTACCTATCAGCAGTTCGGTGACTACGACGGCCTGTCCATGCCCCAACGCATTTTGCTGCAGCGTCCGGCCGACCAGGGTGAGGACAACGCGCTGGCAGTGCGTCTGGCGGTAAACGGCTGGAAGTTGTCGCCATGAGCGTTCAGCCTTGGCCTGCACCAGCAAAGCTGAACCTCTTTCTACACATCACTGGTCGACGCAGTGATGGCTACCACGAATTGCAGACCCTGTTTCAGTTTCTGGATTACGGTGACGACCTGGAATTTCGAGTGACCGATAACGGCGTCATTCGTCAAACCCGGCCGATCCCGGGCGTGGCCGAGGAGGTTGATCTGTGTCTGCGGGCGGCGAGACTGCTGCAGCAACAAAGCGGGGCTTCACCCGGCGCAGACATTACCGTTCATAAACGCTTGCCTGCCGGGGGCGGTCTGGGTGGCGGTAGCTCGGACGCGGCCACCACCCTGGTGGCGCTGAACCGGCTCTGGGGGCTTGGTCTGTCTGTCGACCAGCTGGCAGTGCTGGGCCTGCAACTGGGTGCGGATGTGCCGGTATTTGTCCGGGGTCACGCAGCCTGGGCCGAGGGGGTTGGAGACGATTTGACGCCGGTCACTGTCGACGAGTCCTGGTGTGTGGTGATTTGCCCACAAGTACATGTCTCTACAGCGGAAATTTTCGGCCGTCCTGAATTGACACGTGATAGCCCTCCCATCACAATACGCGCCTTTCGCGAGGGGCAAGGCAGAAATGACCTTGAGCCTGTCGTCAGAACGCTTTACCCGTCTGTAGATAATGCCCTGAGTTGGTTGGCTGCCTTCGGTGATCCGAGGATGACCGGTTCCGGTAGCTGCCTGTTTTTGCCGGTAGCAGATCGCGTGTCGGGAGAAGAAATACTGGCGCAGCGGCCTGATAAGTGCGACGGATTCGTCGCCCGGGGGCTCAACCGGTCGCCGCTCGTAGAAAGACTTGAGCTCGAGGTGTAGTGCAGGTGTCACGGCCAGACAAGGTTTGGTAGCTCGAGTCCAGTTTTGGGGCGTCGCCAAGCGGTAAGGCACTGGATTTTGATTCCAGCATTCCCAGGTTCGAATCCTGGCGCCCCAACCAGTTGCATGAACGTGATCTTGGATCGAAGTAAATTGCCCATACTCTGGAGAGATACAGGTGTCACTGGATAACGTTGTCGTTTTTGCGGGGAATGCCAATCCGGAACTGGCGACGCTGGTTGCAAACCATCTCGGCATCCCGCTGGGCAAGGTGGTGATCGGTCGCTTCAGCGACGGCGAGGTGATGGTTGAGATCATGGAGCATGTCCGCGGCAAGGACGTGTTTATCCTTCAGCCCACCTGTGCACCGAGCAATGACAACCTGATGGAACTGCTGGTGATGTGTGATGCCGCTCGCCGTTCCTCGGCAAACCGGATCACGGCGGTGATGCCATATTATGGTTATGCACGGCAAGATCGTCGCCCACGCACCAATCGCGTTGCGATTACTGCAAAACTGGTGGCGGACATGATTTCGGTAGCGGGTGCAGATCGGGCGCTGATCATGGATCTGCATGCGGATCAGATCCAGGGATTTTTTAATATCCCGGTCGACAATATTTACGCGGGTCCGGTTCTGCTGGGCGATATCTGGAAGCACGAATATCCGGACCTGCTGGTGGTATCACCGGATGTCGGCGGCGTGGTTCGCGCGCGCGGTCTGGCCAAGCACCTGGAAGCGGATCTGGCGATTATCGACAAGCGTCGTCCGCGGCCGAACGAATCGAAGGTGATGAATATCATCGGCGAGGTCAAGGGTCGCAGCTGCGTGTTGATGGACGACCTGGTGGATACCGCTGGCACCCTGTGCGAAGCAGCGGGTGCCCTGAAGAAAAAAGGTGCTGCGCGGGTATTGGCATATTGTACCCATGCAGTGTTGTCCGGAAACGCGGTGTCGCGTATCCAGAACTCGGAACTTGATGAGCTGGTGGTAACCAACACCATACCGTTGAGCGATGAGGCCAAGGAATCAAGTAAAATCAGGCAACTCAGTATTGCCGAGTTGCTGGCGGAAGCCGTGCGCCGGGTGGCATTGGATGACTCGGTGAGTTCGTTGTTTATGGAGTAACGATCCGTTCCGGATTGTTGTTCCAATCGTTGGGGAAGTCGCATCGCTTGAAGATGTCGCTTTCCTGTTATGCAAGTGGTCTGACCGAACCTGGTCGCGGGTAAGGTCGATGTTTATTCAGGAGTAATTTAGATGACTACCAATTTTGAACTGAGTGCTGAAAAGCGCGACGCGAAGGGAACGGGTGCGAGCCGCCGTCTTCGTCGTGCCGGCAAGGTGCCGGGTATTATTTATGGTGCTGGCAAGGAACCCGAGATGGTCAACTTTGACCATGACAAGGTTTTCCATCTGCTGGAAAACGAGGCATTCCATACCTCCATCATCAACGTAAAGACGGATGGTGGGTCCGAGAAAGCTGTAGTACGTGATGTCCAGCATCACCCGTTCAAACAACTGATCATGCACATGGATCTGCAACGCATCTCGGCCTCTGAGAAGCTGCACATGATGGTGCCGATTCATATTATCGGTGAGGACGTGGCCCCCGGCGTGAAACTGGAGGGCGGTATCGTTTCGCATCTGATCACGGAAGTGGACGTTCAGTGTCTGCCATCCGATCTGCCGGAATACCTCGAGGCCAATGTCTCCGAGCTGAAGCTGCATGACTCCCTGCACCTGTCTGATATCAAAATCCCTGACGGTGTTGAGCTTACCTCTCTGGCCCATGGTGGCGACGATCTGGCGATCGTCACGATTGCTGCAGTTCGTGCTGCTGTCGAAGAAGAGGAAGAGGCAGAAGGCGGCGAAGAGGCAGAAGGCGGCGAAGAGGCAGAAGGCGGCAAAGAAGGCGAGTAAGTCTTCGCCTGTTCCCGACCAGGGGGTTTAACCATGACCCAGGGAATATCCCTTATCGTTGGCCTTGGCAATCCAGGCAGCAACTACGCGGAAACCCGGCACAACGCCGGGTTCCGTTTTATTGATGGCCTGTTGCGACGCCTGGGTGCAAGTCTCAAAAACGAATCGCGGTTCGATGGCGAGGCTGGCAAGGTCGTCATTGCCGGTCGCGATGTCTGGCTACTGATGCCACAAACCTTCATGAATGCCAGCGGGCAATCGCTGGCACGACTGGCCAACTTCTACAAGATCGCCCCCGAAGAAATTCTCGTGGTTCATGATGAGCTCGATCTGCCACCCGGTAGCGTGCGCCTCAAGCAGGGCGGTGGTCATGGCGGGCATAACGGGTTGCGCGACATTATCAGTCGCCTGGGATCACGCGAGTTTATGAGATTGCGTATCGGGATCGGTCATCCCGGCAGCGCACCGCAGGTGGAGTCTTACGTGCTAAAGAAGGCGCCCAAAGCGGAGCAGCAGCAGATCGATGCGGCGATCGATGCGGCGCTGGCACAAGTGGACGAGATCGTTCATGGCAACTACGAGCAAGTGATGAACGATTTGCATACGCACCGTGCCTGACGTAGTTGGCATCAGGCAAAAACCGCAAGCATTGTTACACAGAAAATTGAGATCAGAGGCAAACTCAGGAAATGGGAATCAAATGTGGCATCGTCGGCCTGCCAAACGTTGGCAAATCGACACTCTTTAACGCCCTGACCCGGGCAGAGATCCAGGCCGAAAACTATCCGTTCTGCACCATCGATCCTAATGTCGGCATCGTTGAGGTGCCGGACCCGCGTCTCGACAAGCTCGCCGAGATCGTCAAGCCACAAAAGGTAATTCCGACGACCATGGAGTTCGTCGATATCGCCGGGCTGGTTGCCGGCGCATCAAAAGGCGAAGGCCTGGGTAATCAGTTCCTTGCCCATATCCGCGAAGTTGATGCCATTGTTCAGGTTGTCCGCTGTTTCCAGGATGACAATATTATTCATGTTGCCGGGAAGATTGATCCGTTGGCGGACATCGAAGTCATCAATACCGAACTGGCGCTGGCAGACATGGATGCCGTGGAGCGCTCTCTGGCCAAGGCCGAGAAGGCAGCCAAGGCCGGTGACAAGGCGCAAATCAAGCTGAAAGATTTGCTAAAGAAGGTGCAGCAGGCGCTGGATGAAGGCAAACCGGTGAGGACGTTGGAGCTGGACAAGGATGAGCGCGCGACGTTGCGTCCACTATTTCTGCTCACCGCAAAGCCGACGCTGTACATCGCCAATGTCGATGAACAAGGCTTCAACAATAATCCGCTGCTCGACCAGCTGAACGCCTATGCCGCCCAGGAGGGTGCCGACGTGGTGCCAGTCTGTGCCGCGATCGAGGCAGACCTGATCGATATGTCCGATGATGAGAAGCGTGAATTCCTGTCGGAAATGGGCCTGGAAGAGCCGGGGTTAAACCGCGTCATTCGTGCCAGTTACAAGTTGCTCGGACTACAGACGTTTTTTACCGCCGGGGTTAAGGAAGTGCGGGCATGGACTGTGCGTAAGGGCGCGCTGGCGCCGCAGGCAGCTGGCGAGATCCATACTGATTTCGAGCGCGGTTTTATCCGGGCAGAGCTGGCGGCCTATGACGACTTCGTTGCTTGCGGCGGCGAGCACGGCGCCAAGGAGGCCGGCAAGCTGCGCCTTGAAGGCAAGGATTACGTGATGCAGGATGGGGATGTGGTGCATTTCCGCTTCAATGTCTGAGTGACAGGTCGTGGTCTAAATCACGGTTTTTACTGTCCAATCTTGACAAGGCGGGATCGAAAACCCAAAATCCCGCGTCTCTCACGGTCGGCCATATTCGGGAGCAGGTCATTGGAACGCCGCTTGGCTGCGGCAGGCCAAAATGGACCACTCCGGGCCGCTCCGGAAAATCAATGGCGACGTAGCTCAGCCGGTTAGAGCACAGCATTCATAATGCTGGGGTCGGTGGTTCAAGTCCACCCGTCGCTACCATTTCCCTTCACGTGCTTCGTTTCTCCGCCGGCGCGCGACTCGGGTTGCACGAGAATGGTATGCTCAGTCTGTTTGTGACCCGAACCGGCCGCTACCCATGGCTCAAAATAAAAAACAACGTCGCTTGAAAGTCGGCCTTGCGCTGGGCAGCGGTTCCGCGCGCGGCTGGTCACATATCGGCATTATCCGTGAACTACTGGAACTGGGCATCAAGCCCGATATTGTCTGTGGTACGTCAATCGGTGCGCTGGTGGGCGGTGCCTATGCATCCGGCAATCTCGATATGCTGGAGAAATGGGTGTGCGGCATGGATCGCATGGATGTTGTGCGCTATCTCGATGTCACGCGTCTGGGCAGTGGCGGCGCAATTAAGGGAGAGCGCCTGTTTGAGTATCTGGAGAGCCAGGTAGGCAAACCGGTCATCGAAGATCTGGAGATTCCGTTTGCCGCCGTTGCGACCAAGCTCGCCAGTGGCCAGGAGTTGTGGTTTCAGGACGGCCCATTGCTGGAGGCCATTCGCGCCTCAATTTCCCTACCAGGATTGTTCACCCCGATTCAGATTGATGACGAATGGATTATCGATGGCGGTCTGGTCAATCCGGTGCCGGTGTCGCTGTGTCGTGCGATGGGCGCCAATATTGTTATCGCGGTAAACCTCAACGGTGATTTGCTAGGTCGCCGATTCATCGGTGAGGACGATAAAGAGGTAGAGGAGCGACCTGAACTTGCTTCGCTGCCGTCTATTGAAAAAATGGCCGAGGAGTTGAAACTGCGAGCGAATGCATTCCTGACCGAGTTGTTTGATTCGGAAGATGACGCGCCCGGAATTTTTGATGTATTGGCTGCGTCGATTAATATTATGCAGGACCGCATTACACGTAGCCGAATGGCCGGCGAGTTTCCGGATATCATGCTGGCGCCAAGATTGTCCCAGATCGGATTGATGGAATATCACCGTGCCGATGAGGCTATAGAAGAAGGGCGGGCTACGGTGAGACGCACCCTGCCGGCATTCCAGGGCTTGTTGCTATAAGCGTTTCTTTTTATTCCATCTCGTAACTGTTTCGACGATTGGCCTGTTCTTCCAGTATTGCCTGAACCCGGGCCTTCTTTTTAGCAAGTGCTTCCTGCTGTGCCTTCTCTTCCACAGCGGCAGCACGTTTCCTGTCCTCCGCTGACGCTTCCGCCAATGCAGCCTCGGTTCGGCCAGATTCCCTGGCAGCGTTTGATGCGCGGCTGGTCAGTTTGTGTTTGGCGCGTACATCGCCTTTGGCAGCGGCTTTTTCGTACCAAATATAGGCCTGCTGCAAGTCTTCCTCGGTACCCAGGCCCTGCTCATACATTTCGCCCAGCGAATACTGCGCGCCGGCATTACCGCTATTCGCCAGCTGCACCTGCATCTTGAACAACTTGACATAGGAATCGCCGAGTTCTGCGGCGTAGATCGGCGCGGTCAGCAGCGCGGCAAGAAACATCAGTGTTCTGGTCATGGAAGTCTCCCTCTCCACATGTCGATCGCATCGGCTGTTAGATACCTTTGCGATCGGGTGAGATCCAGACATGGAAATTGCAGCAAGTATGACAGTAAGCAGCATTAACGGCTTTTCTGCTATTAAGCGCAAAAACCGGGATCAATGCAAAGTATAGCAGGTGCGATTACGGCTAACCGCCTGCCGGGGCGCCAGGAATGGCAGCGAGACCAGTCGAAATCGGGTATTCCGGTACCGGTGTTCATTTTGATTCAGCGGTCAAAAAGCCTTGCTGCTGATTAGCCAGAGATCACGATTTTTTTAAAACCGAATTCCTGGTATTGACGAATCTCCGCCGGTCCGGTCGCCGAGACGTCGACATAATCCGGAAACTCTTCCGGACTGACATTCTTCCACGAGGCATAGGCACCGCAGACATGAAATGGGATATCGCTATCCTGTCTCAGTGACACGATTTCGCTGTGAAGCTGTTTGTATTCGCCCTGATTCTTTTTCGTCAGAGCGAACTGCTCGTCACCATGGCTAACGACGGCGATAGAAAGACCGGGAAATTTCTTGCGCAGGCTGATGATGTGTTGTTTTACTACGGGGATCGCCCGCTTGAGAAAATCAGGCTCACCACTGACGATTTCAAAAACCACCCCCTCGGGTGGTTTTTGCTGCCGCAAAATTTCTTCAACCGCCTCTTTTGCGCTGGCCTGGGACAGCACTGGAAGAAGTAGAAAAATCGAGAGTATTAATATCAGTTTTTTCATAAATCAGAATCTCTGTGCGGCTGCAGCGACAGCTGTCATATTAACAAACACTTGCCACTGAATAACCATGCTCTATCCTTGATTAAAGCAGGGGAAAAGTCCAAGAATGGAATTCCCGAAGAATAACCATGATGCAAGGGATAGCTGTGATCGCCGAACTACTTAATCCAGATTCCTACTTCCTCAATGTGTGGGCGATTCCACCACTGTTTACCGCCGTGGTGATACTGCTGCTGGGCGTACTTGTCGCTGTGAGGGAAAGCTTCTCGCGCGTCAGCCGTTTCTTCCTGTTGTACACGGTTGCGCTGGTGCTATGGCAAGCCTGCAATGCGCTAATGTACCTGTCCGCGGTTGAGTCCGTGGCAACATTCTGGGCCAAGTTGGGCCAGGCGGGCGTGAATTTTATCTATCCCGCGGTTTTTCATTTTGGTGCTGTGATCGGCAAGATAGACCCGAAAAAGTTTGTCTACGTTCGGGTGGGCTGGATTTCAGCAATCCTTTTCGTGGCGGTCGGGCTTTCGACTGATTGGCTGGTGCGCGGTACCTATCAATACTGGTGGGGTTACTACGCAAACTACGGTTGGTTCGGTT
>Ga0209742_10000742_pt1 | contig 16575 bp, 11 predicted proteins | sample DeeMarSeWOR38_10_FD_187462 | JGI IMG/M metagenome (GOLD analysis project Ga0209742, IMG submission 187462) | Marine sediment microbial communities from White Oak River estuary, North Carolina - WOR-3-8_10 (SPAdes) (version 2) | ecosystem: Environmental > Aquatic > Marine > Intertidal zone >... | reverse complement strand
TCCAGACTCTGGCGATGCGCTGGGTGATCGACGCCGCCCGCAAGCGCAGCGAGAAATCCATGGCCCAGCGGCTGGCCGGCGAGCTCATGGAGGCCGCCGACAACCGCGGGACTGCGGTCAAGAAGCGCGAGGACACCCATCGGATGGCCGAGGCCAACAAGGCCTTCGCTCACTATCGCTGGTAACAGCGAATTCTTTACCTGAGGTACTGATCGTGGCACGCACGACGCCAATCGAGCGCTATCGGAACATCGGCATCATGGCCCACATCGATGCCGGGAAGACGACCACTACGGAGCGCATCCTGTTCTACACAGGTGTCTCGCACAAAATCGGCGAGGTGCATGACGGTGCCGCCGTGATGGACTGGATGGAGCAGGAACAGGAGCGCGGAATTACCATTACCTCCGCGGCGACGACCTGCTTCTGGGAAGGCATGGACCACCAGTACCCACAGCATCGGGTCAACATTATCGACACGCCGGGGCACGTGGATTTCACGATCGAGGTGGAGCGTTCCCTTCGTGTTCTGGACGGTGCGGTGGCGGTGTTTTGCTCCGTCGGCGGAGTGGAGCCCCAGTCCGAGACGGTCTGGCGCCAGGCGACCAAGTACAAGGTCCCGCGCCTGGCCTTCGTCAACAAGATGGACAGGGCCGGCGCAGATTTCCTGCGGGTCGTGCGGCAGATCAAGGAAAGACTGGGGGCCGACCCGGTTCCGCTGCAGCTGCCGATCGGGGCCGAGGAAAATTTCAGGGGCGTCGTCGATCTGCTGAAAATGAAGGCCATTCTCTGGGATGACGAAACCCAGGGCATGCGTTATGAAGAAGCGGACATTCCCGATGACATGCAGGCCGACTGCGCCGAGTGGCGCGAGAAGCTTGTGGAGGCCGCCGCAGAGGGCGACGAGGAGTTGCTCGAAAAGTTCCTGAACGACGGGGATCTGACCATCGAGGAAATCCGCCGCGGCATTCGGGCCCGTACCCTGGCGAACCAGATCGTGCCCGTGCTATGCGGATCGGCGTTCAAGAACAAGGGCGTGCAGGCCATGCTGGACGCCGTCATCGAATACATGCCGTCGCCCATCGACGTGCCGTCGATCCGCGGTCTGCTCGAGGACGAAAGCGAAGGCAAGCGTCAATCGGACGACGACGAGCCCTTCGCGGCTTTGGCCTTCAAGATCGCCACCGATCCTTTCGTGGGCAGCCTGACCTTCTTCCGGGTCTACTCCGGCGTGATTCACTCGGGAGATACCGTCTATAACCCGGTCAAGGGCAAGCGCGAGCGTATCGGGCGGATTCTCCAGATGCACGCCAACGACAGGGCCGAACTCAAGGAAGTTCGCGCCGGAGACATTGCCGCCGCGGTGGGTCTGAAGGACGTCACCACCGGCGACACGCTGTGCGACATGAAAAACGTGATTACGCTGGAGCGTATGGAATTTCCGGAGCCCGTTATCTCCGTGGCGGTGGAGCCGAAGACCAAGGCCGACCAGGAAAAGATGGGCCTGGCGCTGTCGAAGCTTGCTCAGGAGGATCCTTCCTTCCGTGTTCACACGGACGAGGAGTCCGGTCAGACGATCATTTCCGGGATGGGTGAACTGCATCTGGAGATCATCGTCGATCGCCTGCGGCGGGAGTTCAGGGTCGAGGCCAACGTGGGTAATCCGCAGGTCGCCTATCGTGAGACCATCCGGTCCTCGATCGAGCAGGAGGGCAAGTTTGTCCGGCAGACAGGTGGTCGTGGGCAGTATGGCCACGTGTGGCTTCGTATCGAGCCGTCGGAAGCCGGAAGCGGGTACGAGTTCGAGAACGCCATTGTGGGAGGCGTGGTTCCGAAGGAATACATCCCCGCCGTGGACAAGGGCGTCAAGGAGCAGTTGACCAACGGCGTGATCGCCGGCTATCCGGTGGTGGATGTCAAGGTCACTCTGTACGACGGCTCGTACCATGACGTGGACTCCAGCGAGATGGCCTTCAAGATTGCCGGTTCCATGGCATTCAAGGAGGGGGCCCTCAAGGCCAGCCCGGTGCTTCTGGAGCCCATCATGGAAGTCGAGGTCGTGACGCCCGAGGACTACATGGGGGACGTCATGGGTGACCTGAACCGCCGACGGGGTCTCGTGCAGGGCATGGAGGACGCGCCGGCCGGCAAGATCGTGCGGGCGGAAGTGCCGCTGGCCGAGATGTTCGGGTACGCGACCGACCTGAGGTCGATGACCCAGGGACGTGCGACCTACTCCATGGAGTTCGGTAAGTACAATGAAGCGCCGAACAGCGTCGCCGACGCCGTCATGAAAAAGGCGTCCTGACTTAGGTTTTTTACAGATTCCAGCATTTTCGCCGAGGGGTGAACAGCCGTGTCCAAGACAAAATTTGAGCGTACGAAGCCGCATGTAAATGTGGGGACGATTGGTCATGTTGATCATGGCAAGACGACGTTGACGGCGGCTTTGACGAAGGTGATGGCGGCGAAGCATGGTGGTGAGATCCGTGCTTTTGACCAGATTGACAATGCGCCGGAGGAGCGTGAGCGTGGTATCACGATTGCGACGGCGCACGTGGAGTACGAGTCGGACGCGCGTCATTACGCGCACGTGGACTGTCCGGGGCACGCGGACTATGTGAAGAACATGATCACGGGTGCGGCGCAGATGGACGGTGCGATCCTGGTGGTGAGTGCGGCGGATGGTCCGATGCCGCAGACGCGGGAGCACATATTGCTGTCGCGGCAGGTAGGTGTGCCGTACATCGTGGTGTATTTGAACAAGGCGGACATGGTGGATGACGAGGAGCTTCTGGAGCTGGTGGAGCTGGAGGTTCGTGATCTGCTGTCGACGTATGAGTTTCCCGGGGATGACACGCCGATTGTGATTGGTTCGGCGCTGAAGGCGCTGGAGGGTGACGAGGGCGAGCTGGGGACGCAGTCGATTCAGAAGCTTGTTGAGGTGATGGACGAGTACATTCCGGAGCCGGAGCGGGCGATTGACGGAGCCTTTTTGATGCCGATCGAGGATGTGTTCTCGATTTCGGGTCGAGGCACGGTGGTGACGGGTCGTATTGAGCGCGGCATTGTGAAGGTGGGTGACGAGGTTGAGATTGTCGGCATCAAGGACACCACCAAGACGACGTGCACGGGTGTGGAGATGTTTCGCAAGCTGCTTGACGAGGGTCAGGCGGGGGACAACGTGGGCGTGTTGCTGCGTGGGACCAAGCGGGACGAGGTGGAGCGGGGTCAGGTGCTGGCGAAGCCGGGATCGATCACGCCGCACACCAAGTTTGAGGCGGAGGTATACATCCTGACGAAGGAAGAGGGTGGGCGCCACACGCCGTTTTTCAAGGGATATCGTCCGCAGTTTTATTTCCGTACCACGGACGTGACGGGAGCGGTGGAGCTTCCGGAGGGCACGGAGATGGTGATGCCGGGCGACAATGTGCAGATGAAGGTGGAGCTGATTGCGCCGATTGCGATGGAGGACGGTCTGCGTTTTGCCATCCGCGAGGGCGGCCGCACCGTCGGCGCCGGCGTCGTCTCCAAAATCATCGAGTAATTCGTGCGACGCCCGGGCGGGCCGAGCCCGCCCGGGTTCGTCGTCGCTGGGATTTGTAAAACACGTATCACAGGCCAGTAGCTCAATTGGCAGAGCGGCGGTCTCCAAAACCGCAGGTTGGGGGTTCGATTCCCTCCTGGCCTGCCAGATTCAGGAAGCGCCTCACGGGGCGCTGCGCTGTCTGAGCAAGGATTAAATGAACGCCAAGACGGAAATGCCCGCCGGCGCAAGCGCGCTGGATTCGGTCAAGCTGGTTCTCTCGGCGGCACTGCTGCTCGGGGGGCTCGTCGGCTACTACTGGTTTGCCGATGCCTCCGTGGTATTGCGGGCCGTGGGCGTGGTCCTGTCCGTGGCGCTGGCGCTGGCCGTTTTCTTCACAACGGCCCGGGGCCGTGACCTCTGGCGGTTCATCCAGACCTCGAGGGTCGAGCTTCGAAAGGTCGTCTGGCCGACGCGGCAGGAGACCTTCCAGACGACGATGGCGGTCATCATCTTCGTCATCATCATGGGTGTGTTTTTCTGGGGTCTGGACATGTTCCTGCTGTGGGCGACCCGGATTCTCACAGGGCAGGGAGCTTGAGCATGGCGCTGCACTGGTACGTTATCCACGCCTACTCGAACTTCGAGCACCAGGTCAAGAAATCGCTCGAGGAACGGATCAAGCGTTACGGGCTCGAAGACAAGTTCGGGGAAATCCTGGTGCCGACGGAAGAAGTGGTCGAAATGCGTGAGGGCCAGAAGAGGAAGAGCGAGCGAAAGTTCTTTCCCGGCTACGTTCTCGTGCAGATGGAGCTGGATGAGGAGACCTGGCACCTGGTGAAGGAAGTGCCCAAGGTTCTCGGCTTCATAGGCGGCACCAGCGACCGGCCGGCGCCGATTTCCGACCGCGAGGCAGAATCGATCCTGCAGCGTGTGAAGGAAGGCGTGGAGAAGCCGCGGCCGAAGGTTTTGTTCGAGCCCGGAGAGGTCGTGAGGGTCATCGACGGTCCCTTCAACGATTTCAACGGGGTCGTCGAAGAAGTCAATTACGACAAGAGCAAGCTGCGCGTGGCGGTCCAGATTCTGGGACGGGCTACGCCGGTGGAACTGGATTTCGGACAGGTCGAGAAGGCCTGAACCGGCAGGGACGGTGAATTCGGAAAGGAAGCGGTGGGGAGCCGAAAGGCGCAGGTACCCGACATCATCAAGGTGTAACGATGGCTAAGAAAGTACAGGGTTATATCAAGCTGCAGATTCCTGCAGGTCAGGCGAACCCCAGCCCGCCGGTAGGGCCGGCGCTGGGTCAGCATGGCGTGAACATCATGGAGTTCTGCAAGGCGTTCAACGCCCACACACAGGGCGTCGAGCCGGGATTGCCCATCCCGGTCGTGATCACGGTTTACAACGATCGCAGCTTTACCTTTATCAGCAAGACGCCGCCGGCGGCGGTGCTTCTCAGGAAGGCTGCGGGAATCGCCAAGGGCAGCGGGGAGCCCAACACCAACAAGGTTGGCAAGGTGAACCGCGCGCAGCTGGAGGAAATTGCCAAGGCCAAAATGCCCGATCTGACAGCAGCCGATATGGACGCCGCCGTCAGAACGATCGCAGGCAGCGCCCGCAGCATGGGGCTGAATGTGGAGGGCGTGGACTGATGGCCAGGAAATCCAAGCGCGCGAAGCTTTTCGCGGAGAAGGTCAGCCGTGGCCGGCTGTATCCCGTCGACGAGGCGCTTTCCCTGATCAAGGAACTCGCCACTGCCAAGTTTTCGGAGTCCGTGGACGTGGCCGTGAACCTGGGCGTGGATCCGCGGAAATCGGATCAGGTGGTTCGGGGCTCGACCGTATTGCCCAACGGCACCGGCAAGACCGTCCGGGTCGCCGTGTTTGCCCAGGGCCCGAACGCGGACGCTGCCAAGGAGGCCGGCGCCGATATTGTCGGGTTCGAGGATCTGGCCGAAAAGATCAAGGGCGGCGAGATGGACTTCGACGTCGTCATCGCCACCCCGGACGCCATGCGCGTCGTCGGACCGCTGGGCCCGGTACTCGGTCCGCGGGGTCTGATGCCCAATCCCAAGGTAGGCACGGTCACCGCAGATGTGGCGACGGCTGTACAGAATGCCAAGGCAGGGCAGGTGCGCTACCGCACGGACAAGGCGGGCATCATTCACTGCCCGATCGGCAGTGTCCAGTTCGAGGTGGGCGCGCTGAAAGAGAACCTGGCGGCGCTGCTTGCGGATCTTTCCAAGGCGAAGCCGGCGGCGTCCAAGGGTGTGTACATGAAGCGGGTCACCGTCTCCTCGACCATGGGTCCGGGGGTGACGGTCGACCAGTCGACCATCAGTTACTAGGAGTCAGGAGCAGCTTTCCTCCCTTGTCGGGACCGGTCCCCCCGACAGTGCGAAGGAGGCAGTTGCCGCAATGGAGTGCGTTGGACCAGCCGGTGAATTGATACCGGCGATCGTCAGAGACCGCAGGCGGCTTCAGTCCCGGAAGGGCGGGGCCTTAATAACGGAGCCTGCGCAGATGGTGTTACCCGAGTCAGGCAGATCCTGGTGAAGGTCACCATCCAGGGGGGTGCGTCATGGAGGGGCACCCGTGGATAGATCAGGATCCAGGAGGAACCAATGGCGTTGAGGCTCGAAGACAAGAAGGCACTTGTCGCGGAGGTGGCGCAGGTCGCGGCATCCGCGCATTCGGCCGTAGCGGCCGAGTATCGCGGGCTCACCGTGTCCGAAATGACGGAGCTCAGGAAACAGGCTCGCGAAGGCGGTGTCTACCTGCGCGTCGTCAAGAACACCCTGGCGCGTCGTGCCGTCGAGGGCACCGACTTCGAATGCATGCAGGAAGGTCTCCAGGGCCCTCTGGTGCTGGCGTTCTCGCAGGAGGACCCCGGTGCTGCGGCCCGCGTGGTCAAGGCTTTCGCCAAGGATCACGACAAACTGGTGGCCAAGCTGATAGCCATCGGCGGAGCGGTTTTGCCCTCCTCCGATCTGGAGCGACTGGCCAGCCTGCCGACCCTGGACGAGGCCCGGGCAATGCTGCTGGGCGTCATGCAGGCGCCGGCGAGCAAGCTTGTTCGCACGCTGGCGGAGCCCGCCGCGTCCCTGGCCCGCGTTATCGCGGCCCGGCAGGAGCAGCAGGCGGCCTAACCCAGGCATTCGATTCGGAATTTGGATTTAACAGACGGGTAACACCGGAAATCATCAGGAGATTTTGAAATGGCTGTTTCACGCGAAGACATCATTGACGCTCTCAGCAACATGAGCGTTCTCGAGGTCACCGAGCTCGTCAAGGAGCTCGAGGACAAGTGGGGCGTGTCCGCCGCCGCGCCGGTCGCTGCAGTGGCTGCCGCGCCGGGCGCCGGCGAGGCTGCCGCTGAAGAAAAGACCGAGTTCGACGTCGTAATGTCCAGCTTCGGTGGCAACAAGGTTGCCGTCATCAAGGCTGTGCGCGGCATTACCGGTCTTGGCCTCAAGGAAGCCAAGGACATGGTGGAGGGCGTGCCCGCCACCATCAAGGAAGGCGTTTCCAAGGAAGAGGCGGAAGAACTCAAGAAGCAGCTCGAAGAAGCCGGCGCAAGCGTCGAGGTCAAGTAGGTCTGTCTACGCAGGCACTCATGCCTGATTTCAGGGGATGGCTGGTGGCGCGCGCCGCCGGCCTTTTCCCGCTTTTGCTTTCCGGCGTGGCTCCGTCCGCGCCTCGTGCCGGCCTTGTGCCGGAAATACATAGCCTGAACCGAGGGTGAGCCCGATGGCCTATTCCTTCACCGAGAAAAAACGGATCAGAAAGAACTTCGGCAAGCGGCCCAGTATTCTGGACGTGCCGTACCTTCTGTCGATCCAGCTCGATTCCTACCGCAAGTTCCTGCAGGCCGATACGGCGGAGGGCAACCGCGACGAAATCGGGCTGCACGCAGCTTTCAAGACCGTTTTCCCCATAGTCAGCTATTCGGGCAACGCGGCCCTCGAATACGTCAGCTACCGGCTCGGCGAGCCGGCCTTCGACGTCAAGGAATGCCAGCTGCGCGGCCTGACCTACTCGGCCCCTCTCAGGGTCAAGGTCCGGCTGGTGATTTACGACAAGGAAGCCAGCGGGTCACAGAAGCCGATCAAGGACATACGCGAGCAGGAGGTGTACCTCGGCGAACTGCCGCTCATGACCGACAACGGCACTTTCGTGATCAACGGAACAGAGCGGGTGATCGTCTCCCAGCTGCATCGCTCACCGGGAGTGTTCTACGACCATGACAAGGGCAAGACCCATTCCTCCGGCAAGCTGCTTTTCTCTGCCAGGGTCATCCCCTACCGTGGTTCCTGGCTCGATTTCGAGTTCGATCCCAAGGACAGCGTGTTTGCGCGGATCGATCGCCGCCGCAAGCTGCCGGTGAGCATCATCCTCAGGGCTCTCGGCTACACCAACGAGGAGATGCTGGGCGCATTCTTCGAGACCAATACCTTCCACTTCGGCAAGAAGGGCATCGAGCTCGAACTGGTGCCGTCCCGCCTGAGGGGCGAGACCGCCGTGTTCGACATCAAGCTCGGGAAGAAGCTGATCGTCGAGGAAGGCCGCCGGATTACCGCGCGCCACGTTCGCGACATGGAGAAGTCCAGCGCGAACACCCTGACGGTGCCCGAGGAATACCTCGTCGGGAAGATCCTCGCCCACGACGTGGTCGACACCGAGACCGGCGAGCTTCTGGCCGAGGCCAACGAGGAGCTCACCGCCGAACTGGTGGAAAAGCTGGTCGAGGCCGACGTGGGCGAGATCCGGACGCTGTGGGTGAACGACCTGGATCGCGGTCCCTACATTTCCAATACCCTTCGAATCGACCCGACCAAGAGTCGGCTCGAGGCGCTGGTGGAGATTTACAGAATGATGCGTCCGGGAGAGCCGCCCACGAAGGACGCCGCCGAAAACCTGTTCCACAACCTGTTTTTCAACGCCGAGCGGTACGATCTCTCCGCTGTCGGCCGGATGAAGTTCAATCGCCGCGTCAATCGCGATGCCGTCACCGGTCCCGGGATCTTGTACGACGGCCGCTACTTCTCCTCGCGCAAGGACGAAGAGTCCCAATCGCTGTTCCAGGAGCACGGCGAGGGTCTTTCGGACGTCATCGATGTCCTCAGGGTGCTCATTGACATCCGCAACGGTTACGGCTCCGTGGACGATATCGATCATCTGGGCAATCGCCGCGTGCGCAGTGTGGGCGAGATGGCGGAGAACGCCTTCCGTATCGGACTGGTGCGCGTGGAGCGCGCGGTCAAGGAGCGGCTGACGCTGGCCGAATCCGAGGGCCTGATGCCCCAGGAAATGATCAACGCCAAGCCTGTGGCGGCGGCGGTCAAGGAGTTCTTCGGTTCCAGTCAGCTGTCCCAGTTCATGGACCAGAACAACCCCCTGTCAGAGGTAACCCACAAGCGGCGCGTGTCGGCGCTGGGCCCCGGCGGCCTGACCCGCGAGCGCGCCGGATTCGAGGTCAGGGACGTCCATCCGACCCACTATGGCCGGGTCTGTCCCATCGAAACGCCGGAAGGTCCCAATATCGGTCTGATCAACTCTCTGGCCGTGTATGCCAGGACCAACGAATACGGGTTCCTGGAGACCCCGTACCGTCAGGTGAAGGACGGTCGGGTCACCGAAGAGATCGTCTACCTCTCGGCAATCGAGGAGAGCCAGTACGTTATCGCCCAGGCGAACGCCGAGCTGACGGCGAAGGGCGAATTCGTCAACGACCTGGTTTCCTGCAGGCACCGGAACGAGTTCACGATTTCCACTCCGGATCTGATCGAGTACATCGACGTATCACCGAAACAGATCGTATCGGTGGCGGCATCACTGATTCCGTTCCTGGAGCACGACGACGCGAATCGGGCGCTGATGGGATCCAACATGCAGCGTCAGGCCGTTCCGACGCTCCGCTCCGAGGCCCCGCTGGTGGGCACGGGCATGGAACGTGCCGTGGCCATCGATTCGGGTGTGACGGTGATCGCGCTTCGCGGCGGCACGGTGGATTCCGTGGACGCCTCCCGTATCGTGGTCCGGGTCAATGACGAGGAGACCACGGCGGACGAGGCCGGCGTCGATATCTACAACCTGACCAAGTACACCCGGTCGAACCAGAACACCTGTATCAATCAGCGTCCGCTGGTCAAGGAGGGAGACGTCATCGCCCGGGGCGATGTGCTGGCCGATGGCCCGTCCACGAATCTGGGCGAACTTGCGCTGGGCCAGAATCTGCTGGTGGCCTTCATGCCGTGGAACGGATACAACTTCGAGGATTCCATCCTGATTTCCGAGAGGGTGGTCCACGAAGACCGGTTCACGACTATCCATATCGAGGAACTGACCTGCGTGGCGCGGGACACCAAGCTCGGGCCGGAAGAGGTGACTTCGGACATCCCCAACGTGGGCGAGACGGCTCTGGCCAATCTGGACGAGGCCGGCATCGCCTACATCGGCGCCGAGGTCCAGGCCGGCGACATCCTTGTCGGCAAGGTCACGCCCAAGGGCGAGACCCAGCTGACCCCCGAAGAGAAGCTCCTGCGGGCGATCTTCGGCGAAAAGGCCTCGGACGTGAAGGATACTTCCCTGAGGGTGCCGCCCGGCATGGACGGCACGGTGATCGATGTCCGTGTGTTCACCCGCGACGGGGTGGAAAAGGATTCCCGTGCGCTGGCGATCGAGCAGGCCGAGATGGCCGGCATCCGGAAGGACCTGGACGATCAGCGGCGCATCCTGGAGCAGGATCTTTTCGCCCGCGTCGAGAAGATGTTGATGGGCAAGGTGGCGGACGGGGGACCCGGAGGCCTGAAGGCCGGCAGCAAGATCACGAAAGCCTACCTGGAGGACGTGGCGCAGGAGGAGTGGTTCAAGATCCGCCTGCGCAACGACGAAGCCAACGAGCAGCTCGCGCGCATCGCCGAGCGGCTGCAGGCCCAGCGCGAGGAATTCGACCGTCACTTCGAGGAGAAAAAGGCCAAGATCACGGCCGGTGACGACCTGGCGCCGGGCGTTCTGAAGATGGTCAAGGTATACCTGGCCGTCAAGCGACGCGTTCAGCCAGGCGACAAGATGGCTGGCCGGCACGGTAACAAGGGCGTCATTTCCACCATCGTTCCGGTGGAAGACATGCCTTACACCGAAGACGGTACTCCCGTGGATATCGTGCTCAATCCCCTCGGTGTTCCGTCCCGCATGAACGTGGGTCAGGTGCTGGAAACCCACCTGGGCTGGGCCGCGAAGGGACTGGGCCGAAAGATCGGCGAAATGATCGAAAGCAATAATTCGGCCGCTCAGATCCGAAGCCTTCTGGAGACCATCTATAACAAGTCCGGTGGTCAGAAGGAGGATATTCGGGATCTCGATGACAAGGATCTGCTGGAACTGGCCGTCAACCTGACCTCGGGCGTGCCCATGGCCACGCCGGTTTTCGACGGTGCGGACGAGGGCGAGATCAAGTCTCTGTTGGAACTGGCGGGCCTGCCGGAGAGCGGTCAGACGACGCTCATCGACGGGCGCACGGGCGATGCCTTCGATCGGCCGATTACCGTTGGTTACATGTACATGCTGAAGCTCAATCACCTGGTTGACGACAAGATGCACGCGCGATCCACCGGTCCGTACAGCCTCGTCACCCAGCAGCCGCTGGGCGGCAAGGCGCAGTTCGGCGGACAGCGGTTCGGCGAGATGGAAGTGTGGGCCCTGGAAGCCTACGGAGCGGCCTACACATTGCAGGAGATGCTCACCGTCAAGTCGGACGACGTCCAGGGGCGTACCCGCATGTACAAGAACATCGTTGACGGGACCCACGCCATGAGCGCGGGTATGCCGGAGTCCTTCAACGTGCTGGTCAAGGAAATCCGTTCTCTGGGCATCAACATGGAGCTCGAGGCGGACTGAATGACCGACATGACAGACGGACTGAAACAGACAAGCCACCGGAGCAGGTGACAACATGAAAGACCTTCTCATGCTTTTCAGGCAGCAGGCTGCAGTCGAGGACTTCGACGCCATCCGTATCGGGCTGGCGTCACCGGAGATGATCCGGTCCTGGTCCTTCGGCGAGGTCAAGAAGCCGGAGACGATCAATTACCGGACCTTCAAGCCGGAGCGGGACGGCCTGTTCTGCGCGAAGATTTTCGGGCCCGTAAAGGACTACGAGTGCCTGTGCGGCAAATACAAGCGCCTGAAGCATCGCGGCGTGGTCTGCGAGAAGTGTGGTGTCGAGGTTACCCAGACCAAGGTGCGGCGGGAACGCATGGGCCACATCGAGCTGGCAAGCCCGGTGGCGCATATATGGTTCCTGAAGTCGCTGCCGTCGCGGATCGGCCTGATGCTGGATATGACGCTCAGGGAAATCGAGCGTGTGCTCTACTTCGAAGCCTTCGTAGTGGTGGAGCCCGGGCTCACCCCGCTGGAGCGGGGCCAGTTGCTCTCCGACGAGCAGTATCTGGAGGCCATCGAGGAGCATGGTGACGAATTCGACGCCGTCATGGGGGCCGAGGCCGTCCACGAGATGCTCAAGACCGTGGACCTGTCCGCCGAGGTCGCGCGGGTCCGTGAGGAGATCGACGGTACCAATTCAGAGACCAAGATCAAGCGGCTCTCGAAGCGTCTCAAGCTGCTGGAATCTTTCCTGGAGTCGGGCATCAAGCCGCAGTGGATGGTTCTCACCGTCCTTCCCGTACTGCCACCTGATCTCCGCCCTCTGGTGCCGCTGGACGGCGGACGTTTCGCCACCTCCGATCTGAACGATCTGTATCGCCGGGTGATCAATCGTAACAACCGTCTGCGACGGCTGCTCGAGCTCAACGCGCCAGACATCATCGTGCGCAACGAGAAGAGGATGCTCCAGGAGTCCGTGGACGCGCTGCTGGATAACGGCCGGCGCGGCCGTGCCATTACCGGCACCAACAAGCGACCGCTCAAGTCGCTGGCCGACATGATCAAGGGCAAGCAGGGCAGGTTCCGCCAGAACCTGCTCGGCAAGCGGGTGGATTACTCGGGCCGATCCGTGATCGTGGTCGGTCCCACGCTCAAGCTGCATCAGTGCGGTCTGCCGAAAAAGATGGCGCTGGAGCTGTTCAAGCCGTTTATTTTCAGCAAGCTGCAGCTGCGCGGCGAAGCCGCGACCATCAAGGCGGCCAAGCGACTGGTGGAGCGGGAAGGCCCCGAGGTGTGGGACATCCTGGAGGAAGTGATCCGCGAGCATCCTGTGCTTTTGAACCGGGCACCCACGCTCCATCGGCTGGGCATCCAGGCTTTCGAGCCGGTGCTGGTGGAGGGCAAGGCGATCCAGCTGCATCCGCTGGTCTGCACGGCTTTCAACGCCGACTTCGACGGCGATCAGATGGCGGTGCACGTACCGCTGTCGCTGGAGGCGCAGCTGGAAGCCAGAGCGTTGATGATGTCCTCGAACAACATCCTCTCGCCGGCGAACGGGGATCCTATCATCGTGCCGTCCCAGGACGTGGTTCTGGGCCTGTACTACATGACGCGCGAGCGTGTGAACGCCGCCGGTGAGGGCATGGTTTTCAGCGACGTGCGAGAGGCGCACCGGGCTTACGAGAATGGAAAGGCCGACCTCCAGGCCCGAGTCAAGGTGCGAATCGTCGAGTATGTGAACGATGAGGGCGAACTCAAGCCCGTGAGCAGGCTCAACGAGACCACCATCGGTCGGGCCCTGCTTTCCGAGATCCTTCCGCCTGGCCTGTCCTACGACCTCATCAACCAGGACATGACCAAGAAGGCGATCTCGGCGGTCATCAACGCTTGCTACAGGCAGCTGGGACTGAAGAAGACCGTCGTGTTCGCCGACCAGCTGATGTACACGGGTTTCCGTTACGCGACCATGGCTGGTGTATCCATCGGCGTGGATGACATGGTCGTTCCTGACGAAAAGGGCGGGATCCTTTCTTCCGCCGAGAGCGAGGTCAAGGAGATCCAGGACCAGTATGCGTCAGGTCTTGTGACCAACGGCGAACGCTACAACAAGGTCGTCGATATCTGGTCGCACACCAACGACCGGGTCGCCAAGGCCATGATGGAGAAGCTCGGCACGGATGATGTGGTGGCTGCGGACGGGTCGAAGGTGAGTCAGAAGTCCTTCAATTCGATTTTCATGATGGCGGACTCCGGCGCCAGGGGCTCCGCGGCCCAGATTCGGCAGTTGGCCGGTATGCGTGGCCTGATGGCCAAGCCGGACGGTTCGATCATCGAGACACCCATCACGGCGAACTTCCGTGAGGGCCTCAATGTTCTCCAGTACTTTATCTCGACGCACGGCGCCCGAAAGGGCCTGGCCGACACGGCTCTCAAGACGGCCAATTCCGGGTATCTCACCCGGCGTCTGGTGGACGTGGCCCAGGACCTGGTCGTCACCGAGGAAGATTGCGGGACCGAGATCGGGCTTCTGATGGCGCCTCTGGTCGAGGGCGGTGACATCGTCGAGCCGCTGCGGGAACGCGTACTGGGACGGGTGGTCGCTCAGGATCTGCACGTGCCGGGTACGGAAGACGTGCTCGTCGAGCGGGGCACGCTTCTCGACGAGCAGTGGGTCTCCCGGCTTGAGGAGAAGGGCATCGACCAGATCTGGGTGCGATCGCCGATTACTTGCGAGACCCGCTACGGCGTATGTTCCCAGTGTTACGGTCGGGACCTGGCCCGGGGGCATCGTATCAACATCGGCGAGGCAGTCGGTGTTATCGCGGCCCAGTCCATCGGCGAACCGGGTACGCAGCTGACCATGCGCACCTTCCACATCGGTGGTGCGGCATCCCGATCGGCGGCGGCCAACAGCGTCGACATCAAGGGCAAGGGCACGGCCCGTCTGCACAACCTCAAGACCGTTCGGCACGAGGATGGTCACCTGGTTGCTGTCTCCCGATCCGGCGAACTCGGAGTCATGGACGAGTACGGCCGCGAGCGGGAGCGCTACAAGATTCCCTATGGCGCGATCATCACCATCGACGAGGGACAAGACGTTTCTCCCGGACAGGTGGTGGCCACCTGGGATCCGCACACTCACCCGGTGGTGACCGAGGTCGCCGGCAAGCTCAAGTTCGATGACTTTATCGAAGGCGTCACCGTGGAGAGCCGGGTGGACGAAATCACCGGCCTTTCCAGTATCGCGATGATCGATCCCAAGCAGCGCGGCGGCAGCAAGGATCTGCGACCGGTGGCGAGGCTGGTGGACGCCAAGGGCAAGGAAATATGTTTCGCGAACACCAAGATACCGGCGGTTTATGCACTGCCCGTCGGTGCAGTGGTGACGATGACAGACGGCTCGAAGGTGGGCGTCGGAGACGTACTCGCGCGGATTCCGCAGGAATCGTCGAAGACTCGGGACATCACCGGCGGCTTGCCCCGTGTCGCGGACCTTTTCGAGGCCCGTAAGCCCAAGGAGTTCGCGATTCTGGCCGAGCACAGCGGAACAGTGAGCTTTGGCAAGGAAACCAAGGGCAAGCGGCGATTGATCATCACCGACGAGGACGGGGAAGCCCACGAGGATCTGATTCCGAAGTGGCGGCACCTGAACGTCTTCGAAGGCGAGCAGGTGGAGCGGGGCGAGGTGATCGCAGACGGCGAACCCAATCCCCACGACATCCTTAGACTGCAGGGCGCCGAGAGGCTGGCTGACTATCTGGTCCGTGAAATCCAGGATGTGTACCGTCTGCAGGGTGTCAAGATCAATGACAAGCACATCGAGGTCATCATTCGCCAGATGCTTCGCAAGGTGGAAATCTCGGACCCCGGGGAGACCAAGTTCCTCAAGGGAGAACAGATGGACCGGGCGCGGGTACTGGAAGAGAACGAGAGGGCGGAAGCGGATGGCCGGGACCTTGCCAAGGCTGAGCCCGTGCTTCTGGGAATCACCAAGGCTTCCCTGGCCACGGAATCCTTCATTTCCGCCGCTTCGTTCCAGGAGACGACCCGAGTGCTTACCGAGGCTGCCGTCAAGGGGACCCGGGACGATCTGCGGGGCCTGAAGGAAAATGTCATCGTCGGCCGGCTCATCCCGGCCGGTACCGGCTTTGCTTTCCATCAGGAACGCCGGCGACGGGCGGAGCAGAAGCCCGAGGACATGACCATCCAGGAGGCCATGGAGGCTGCCGGGGTCGACCCCTCGGAGATGGAGACGCCGGAAGAAACCGCCTGATGCGGGAAGCGGGCTCGGTTGACAGCCGAGCCCGCCATTCCTAAAATTCTAGGGCTTTGCTCAGGCCGGCCAACAACGTCGGCCTGTACTTTCTTGCGCAGATGCCGGGTCGCCCGCGGGCGGCCCGCTTCTTCTCTGGAAAGCTGGATCACAAACAGAGATTTTTACATGGCCACGATCAATCAACTGGTTCGCAAACCGCGTCGTACGAAGCGCGATAAGACCAATGTGCCGGCCCTGCAGGCCTGCCCCCAGCGTCGGGGCGTGTGCACGCGCGTGTACACCACGACTCCGAAGAAGCCGAACTCGGCCCTGCGGAAGGTGGCCCGCGTTCGGCTGACCAACGGTTACGAGGTCAGCAGCTACATCGGCGGAGAAGGGCATAACCTTCAGGAGCACTCCGTGGTCATGATCCGCGGAGGTCGAGTCAAGGACCTGCCCGGCGTCCGCTATCACACGATCCGGGGAACCCTGGATTGCGCGGGCGTGGGCGATCGTCGCCAGGGGCGCTCCAAGTACGGCGCCAAGCGGCCCAAGTCGTGATTCATTTCAATACCCAGATCCAGGCAGACTGATATGTCCAGACGAGTACAGGCACCCCGCCGCACGGTTCTTCCCGACCCGCGTTTCAACAACGAGATGCTGGCCCGTTTCATGAATATGGTCATGGAGAGCGGCAAGAAATCGGTTGCCGAACGCATTGTGTACGGAGCGATCGATACCATTGCGGATCGTCGCAAGATCCCGGTCGAGCAGGCCGTGGAGGTTCTGGAGCAGGCGCTGGACAACGTCAAGCCTGCGGTTGAGGTGAAGTCTCGCCGCGTCGGTGGCGCCACCTACCAGGTTCCCGTGGAGGTCCGACCGGTGCGGCGCCAGACTCTGGCGATGCGCTG
>Ga0209742_10000739_pt1 | contig 16597 bp, 9 predicted proteins | sample DeeMarSeWOR38_10_FD_187462 | JGI IMG/M metagenome (GOLD analysis project Ga0209742, IMG submission 187462) | Marine sediment microbial communities from White Oak River estuary, North Carolina - WOR-3-8_10 (SPAdes) (version 2) | ecosystem: Environmental > Aquatic > Marine > Intertidal zone >... | reverse complement strand
ATGTCTTTTTGGATACTTTTTCTTGGTCACGCAAGAAACAGTACCTCGTCCGGCAGGGCGAAAAGAATTAGAAACTAATTTAGGTAATATTCAAAGCAAGGGAACGATAGAAATCGCCCCGAAAACCGCAGACCGGCAGGCGAACATTAGCGCTAAAAAACAACACTAACTAAGATACCCAAACTCCCCAAACCAATGCCCAAACCGAAAATCAATTCGTAACCATTTCGGAATGTACGGTTCACGCTTCACTATGGGGAAATCCGTTATCGGCCGTTGGTCCGCATCCTGCTTGGAGCAATCCCGCAACATGACCGGCCGGAAACGTATGGCAAGTTTGTTGTTAATGTGTACTGAAGAACCTTCCTTTTGATCATCAACAAAGAAACGCACTTTCTTGCACAACAGGCAACTGAAAAACAATTCCATCTCCACGGTTAAGGGTAACGCCCGGCTGGAGAGAATCGCATCCGCTTCCTTAGTAGTCGATACGGTTACGGGTTTGCCATCGATCTCGATTGTTGTTTGCATCGCTGTTGCTCCGTTTTGAATGACGCACATTAATCCGGCTCTTACTTATTAAATCGGTCATATCGCCATAACTATTTAGTTTAAAAATAGTTGAATATCAGCGTATTAGCAGCGGTAAAATTACCCAAAATCACATCTCCTGCCAGTATATACTTATCGCAAAAGATCACTTTAGAATTTCGTCGTATCTCGTTGTAATTAATAGTGTTTGTAACGTTGCTAATTCACAACACCGATAATCTTTGCCATAATGGCTTAGCTAATCAATAAAAAATATAACAACGGACTGTGAAGTCGGCAGTGTCATAACAATAATCAACACAAAGGATCGGGGCATGGATCATGGCGCACGGTAACCTGGCACTGGCCAGGGACTATTTATCGGACATCAAGACTTTTGATGAACGCATCGGTACCCTGATGACCCTCGAATCACCACTGGTGCGTCTCTATGGAATGCGCGGCAAGCCCAATGACGAAGGCGCCATCTCTCACAATAAACGTGGTTACGTCTCTATTGCTTACCAACGCTATGCACTTGATCTGGTAGTATACGGCATCGCTGCCAATGACATGGATGCTTTGGGTCATGGCGTGAATGCCATTCGCTATGGCTTTGGCAAACAAGCCCCTGACGGCAGTTTCGAAGTCAGTTTTCTCTCGAGGCGTAAAACAGATATTGGAAAATGCCTCAGTAACGGCACACAGTTTTTAACTGCCGCCGCCATCAGTTATCAGTTGATTCACCACAGCCCATACCGGCGCCGTTTTCTTAAGCAGCTCACTGAAATTCGTTTTGGCATACGTAACACAATTTACTGGCTGTCCAAACATGACCTAAAATTGTTTTTGCATGACCAGGACTCCGCTTATCATCTTGTCAATGATGCGCTGGCCTATATTGTCTGCGGGGAAATTTATCACAATATTAATTTAATCAAGCGCGGACATATTTTTCTGGACATTGCCCTGGAACTGCAACGCCCGGATGGCGCATTTTTGGAAGGCAAAGGGCACGACAGCAGTTACCAGGCATCCATTATTGTCATGCTAATGTATTACATGTTATTCGTGCAGAACCGCGGTTACTTCAACAAAGTACTGCGCACCATCGCTTTGGGCTTGATTTGGGAAAAGTCGCGCATCCTGCCCACTGGCAGAGTAAACTCCCGCAACAACACACGCCGCAAACTCACCTATTCCACGTTCAGTGGCCGGCAAACCGACATCAGCTATTCTGATGTCATAAAATCTTTTCTCTGGTACGGATTCTTTACCCAGGACCCGGAAAGCAAATTACTGGCGCGGCGTGTTTACCAGTTTATTCGCAAGGCGTCAGCATGAACTTGAGTGTGTGAGATTGCTTCGTCGCCTTTGACTTACTCGCAACGACGCTGACGCAATGACGCCGGATTGTTGCTGCTGCGGTCGGGAACGCAGCAATCTCAATCACCTGGTAATGCGATAATACATTACAAAATAATGTCTAACGCTAGTAAACTTCTACTCCACCCAGGGATCCGGTTTTTTTGCGTCCGGCTTACCCTCTTCCCCTGCTTCTTGCGATTTGGAGACTGATTCATTACCAGAAATATTTTGCTGCGCTTGTGCTGTATTTGCCGGAGTACTTTGTTCCGACTTACGCCAATAGCCATCAATGCCGTATTGATGCCATGCCCAGCGCAACCACCCCAATACCGAATACGCGAGCCACAACGCCCACAACAACATCAGGACACGATAGACCGTTAACGGTACGGACAACACCCAAATTCTCGGTAACGTTTCCTGCACCTGATCCTGGTACCAGTTCAACACATAGGCCGTGGAGCCGTTGCCGGCAATTTGCATATCAGGCCTGCCCAACAAACCTTGCTGGATAGCATAAAACAATACCGCCAATGCCACTACGGTAAGAAATGCCAACCCGACCTGGAGCAGGTTAAAGGCAATATTGCCGGAATCAGTTACAAGTTTTTGCCGAACACCAAACAATAACAACCAGCCCACCACGATCAGCGCAAAACTGATATGCACCTGGCTCAAGCCAATGCCCAGCAAGGCCCAGTGCCAGTAACGCAACGGTGTTGCTTTCGTAAAACTCAAAATTCCGGAAACAATCAAAACAATAATCACCACGCCCCAGTACAACACGGCGGGACCCAGTCTTGGTCCGGCTGTCAGTAATACCCAGCGGTCTTGCGGCAACATCAAGCGAATACTGTTGTTCACACTATCCAGACCCAGATCAACATCCTGACTGATGTAATAGTTGGAAATACCTTCGCCCAACCGCCAGTCCACTTTAAATTGATGCTCACCCGGGTTTACCGGCAAGGTCACGCGCCGCCCTTCCTGGCGAATGGGCTGAATTACATCATCGATATACACCGAACCCAAATTCGCATCCGCGGGTAGCATAATCGTATGTTGCGCACCCTGACTGCTGCGCACGGTAAAACTCAAGGTGGTTTCCGTGATACGACTGCCCGGATTAACTAATAAATTACTACGATCTATAGTTAATGACTTGCCGCTTACCCCCGGTGGCCGGGTAATAACAATCTCGATACTTTCGCCCGGATAAGGGTGCCATTCCGGCATCCAGTGTTTATCACTGCCCTGGTGATGAATCACGGGAATACCACTACTGGTGACATGCCAGATGGGACTGACATCCAGCCGCCATACTTCAATCCAGTCCGCGGTTTTCTCCGCATTCAGTTGCAATGCAGGTTGCTGATTCAAACGCGATGTCCATGACAGTCGATTCTGCTTACTGCCAAGACTCACCAATACCTTGCCATCCTTGACCTTGATATTGTCATCCAGCACAGCTTCGCCTGTTACCAGTGGCAATTCAAATACAATGGGCACACTGGATGTGCTGATGCGATAAATGGTGGTAACCACCTGCCATTCCAGTCCCAATTTCAGAGTTCGTTCCACGCGCACGAATGGCGGCAACGGTCCGGCCTGTAACTGGGTAAACTCCTGGTTCTGTAATTCCTTTTGAATGCGTGAAAACTGGATCTGGCTGTCGGGCACACCGTCAACACTGACGCCCTCCACCGTCCAGCCTTTGCTTTTAACAGCAACATGATGCGGTTTCAGCAATAACGGCAGTTGAAAATAACTGCGGTCCGGTACATTACCCGACAGGCTCAGATTATGAATACCCGGCGCCACCGAAACCCACAACACCCCGTCTTCCGAACGTAATAATGCCTGTACCGGTTTGCCGTCTAATACGATTGTGTCCGGTAACCACTGATCCGCGCGTGCCGGCAAAGGTATCGCTACCCGTTGATGCGCGTGAACAGTACTCGCAAGTCGCAGTTTAGTACTGCCTATATCAATATCGAGACTGGCAACCGCGGCACAGTGCGGCAAACAATCCGGCGCTTTGGTTAAGCGCTGCTTCAGTTCCTTAAGCAGTTTATCGTCGGGAAACGCGGCGTTTGCATCATTTAGCGGCATAAAGACTAGCGCGCCGACCAGGCTACTCAACACCATGGCGGCCGAAGCGGCTTTTCTGTTGCGCCCTGGTTTACGCTGAAACTCGAACACCAGTACGCACAACAGCAACAGGAACCATACACGCAACAAATTCAGCATCATGTTGGTTCCAGGTGACAACAATACCAGCTGGGTTCGTTGTTGCGGATCGCTGGGACCATTCCACGACAGATACACGCTATGCCATTTCCAGTCCGGTAAGCCCGGTCCCGTCTGCAATGTGGCATTGGGGTCCACCAACATTGCCAGCTTGTCAGTCGTGGTGGTATCGCGCGCTTTGTCCTCCATGGGCTCTTGCGCCAGACTCAATCGCGCCGCACTGGATGGCATTATTTGTTTTTGTACTTTATCCCGCATTTCTACCGCCGCTTGCGGTGGTGGCAGTGGCTCACGAAAGAAAGTTTGCCGCGGTTTTTCCAGCTGTGGATATATACCGGTACGCACCTCCTCCACCATAAAAGGCACAGTGATAATAATCAGTGCCAGCAGGCTGAGATTGCGATAGGCCATAATAAATTTACGCAGTGTATTGTGTGGCACCACCCGCAGCAGGGCGATAGCCACAAAGACGTTGATCCATACATAACGCGGTGCATGACCAGGCTCATGCCAGATCAGCGTGAAGGTAACCAAGGCAATGATGCCCCAGTGCCAGCCCCATAAACGAAACACCGCCATGGACAGAATTAGCACCATAAAAAAGTCCAGCAAGGTCCAGCTTTGCAGCCAGGTATTGGGCGTGTTATCAACTCCGTCGGCAGAAAATAGCCGCCATCCCGGGGGCAAATTCAAAGTGGTTTCGATTTTTTGAAAACTTTCCAGCCAGCCGCCCACCGGAAGGTCGTGACGTGACTTCTCGTAACGTGATACGGCCTCCAACTGTAATTCACCCTGCCTTACTTCCACACCCTTGATGGATGATCCTTCCAGCGTGGTAATCAATTGCGGTTGCCCGTTCACCGAGACCCGACCCAGTTGCAGTTCATCGCTGGCATCAAGCCGCCAGCCACGACGCATGGTGCCGGTAATATTATCCTGCACCGTATATCCACCCCCATCAAAGTCCAACCACAGCATGCGCTGCAGATGCAACTGGTTGGGTTCCGGATCCGGATTGCCGCGACGCACCTGTTTTAACTCAAAACGGTTTTCCGGCTTGACCAGATAGGCCGGCAGGGATTTCCATTCACTGGGTAAATTAGTTTGCGCAGGATCGATGGAGGTGACACCGGAAATTTCCACGACCCGCAAATAACTACGCGCGTCGAACACCCAGATTTCCTGCTGCGGTAGTGGCGGTGGTGACACTGGCATGCGTAGTTCATTAACGGCATTGGTAAAGCGCGCACTGATCATAACAGTCCAGCGTCCCGGCCGCACTTGCATGCGCAAATCACCGTTGGGCTCCAGCCGCGCCGGCAACTGACTTTTCAGATCCGTGGGGATGGTATTATCAATCAATACATTACCCAGCAACACTTCCCGCTGATCGCCGGAAACATCAATGTCCAGCCGCGTGGTCACAGCAAACGGCACATCGTCGATCAGGCGCCGATATACATTAATCGTCAACACATCATCCTGCTGCAGGGTATCGGTAGACTTGATCTTGCTGTCCGATAACCACAGGCGGCCTTCCTGATCAATGTGGGGATTGGCGACATCTTTACCGTTTACCGTTAACCTTACCAGTGCAGTACTGGTATCAATCGGCAGGGACTCCGGCACTTGTTCCCACTCGAACTGGCCGGTGATTTTAGCCACGCCCGGTTCCAGCAACACCACCGGATTACCCTCTTGCTGGGTAACAATGGCGTTTTTATTATCAACCTTGACGGATTTGGGCCAGTGCCTGACGCTACCCGGCAGCCTTACCCAGCTCTTTTTATACACTTGCCAACGCTGTTCAAACTGGCCGCTGGACTGGTTCAAAGTGAGCGTCAACCGCGTTGGCCAGGCGCAAAACCGTTGTTGTGAATTGGAATAAAGAAACGGACAGTCGTGGTCCTTCACATCATGCAATACCCAGTCTTGCCAGGGTTTCAAAGGTTCTGGTATAGCGATGTCCTGTTTGGCGTGAACGTTGGCGACTATTAAAAAAAGAACAAAGATCCAGAACCAACGTTGGCTTGATATACGGTTAAAGTCATTCATTACTGACATCCAGAGGTTTTTATTCGAACGAACTTTAGTAACGATTCGTTTCCAGGTTATGAAGCTAAGTGTAGCCAACAACTTAGTGTGCGTCACAACTTGTTGAATGTGCTCAGTATTTAGACAAATACCAATATCCTTTTTGAATCCCGCAAAAAAAAACGCCCGCACAGAGCGGGCGCTTTGTAAGCGTTACAGCCGTTTGGATATTTTAATTTCTTACCAGCACAAATCAGCACCTTTGGCACCCGTTACACCCTGCGTGCCCTTTTCATTAAGGGTAAATTTGGCACAGTCAGCATCCGAGTTTTTAGGTGTCGCAGTTAAGGTAAACGTTGGAGGCGTAGCTGTGACTGCCGACGCTACAGTATAGTACCCATCGATAGAGTCGATTCCCGATGCAGCCCCATAGCCCAGCTCCTGCAAATCATCCGTATAACGTTTGTTATCCATGAAGAACTGTTCCTGCCTTGCGGCAATTGTGGTTAACGTCGACTTGGCATCGGCGCGGCGACCCTTGGTGACCGAGTCATTGTAAGCCGGTATCGCCACCATCGCCAGGATACCGATTACCACCACGGCGATCATCAATTCGATCAGCGTAAAACCTGTCTGTTTGTTGTTATTTACTTTCCCGTACATCTTATTCTCTCCTACAGCATTCAATTAGTTTTCTGCTTTATACCAATAGGTTTTCCAACGGCCGGATACGCCTACATCTTCAATCGATAAGTCAGGCTTTAGAATCCGGTTAAACGGTACATACACCACCTCTGCAGGGATACCGCCGGAATCCAGCTCCACGAAGCGGTCTTCGGTATCCGTAGTGTCGCCATCCAGCGTGTAATCATTTACCGGTGTTGCATCATCAAGACTCAAGGCATACAAACGGCCACCACCTTCTTTTGGCGCGCAGGTACCGGCATCGGGACCTCCTAACGGCAAGTAAGTTGTAACAAATATTTTCTTGGCCAAGGTAGTTGGCGTCGCCAGTACTTTTTCACCAGGCTGGGTAAATTGCATGCGCCAGCCATTTACAAGGGCGGTTGTTTCACCCACACAGGAGTTGCTCTGCAGACAATTGCTGGTCACATCAAAGAAACTGTCGTGCGTGTACGTCGATGCGGTAATTGTGCCGCTGGAGGTGTCTCGATCCTTGATCATATAGATATAATTAACATTGGTCATATCGCTCTTGGGATGCGAACGATCGCCTGAACCGATAACCACGGCATCGTAGTCACCATTGCCATCTTTGTACTGAATAAAGTCAGGCCGGTGAAAGAAACGACGATCATTACCGGTATCCGCGCTGAAATGACGGCCAACGGACGCCAGCACGGTAGCCTTCCAGTTTGAACGATCAGTACTGCTCATATCAAAACGCCAAACCTTGCCACCTGTATCACCCACATAGGCGCGGTCAAAGATACTATCACCGTTAGTGTCAACCACTGACGCCGTCGACGGGATACTGTCCGTCAGACTTGCGTGTTGATACTCGGTCTTGCTTATCGGGCCAGTGGTACCTGGCACGGCTTTCCAGACCAACGCACCAGTCTCAGCATCAACTATAAACAACGCCCGGCCCATGCTGTCGTTGGTGGCATAAGAGTCTTTGTTTTTGTCATAACCACCGCTAAATACGAGGACCGGTTTCTTGCCTAAACCCCAGTTCATATAACCCACACGTGGCTGCGCAAAGGTGTAACCCAGCTCGGAAAAGCCCGCCGTGCTATTGGTAATCGACCACATGTATGTAGGACTATCCGGATTAGACACGTCCAAAGCATAGTATCCACGGCCACCACGGCGTAAGCCAAAGAACACCCATACTTTGTCACCATCAGCGGGTTCAATTTTGCCATCGTTATCCGAATCAAAGACGTAAGCACTCGGTGCTCCGTCGACACCATAAGGGTGAGGCTTGGTGGCAGGATTGGACTTCAGGTCTTTCACAATACCCATGGTGGCACGCGGCATGAACGCCCAGGTTTCTTCGCCTGAGGGCGAACCGGAAACATTATTGCGAACCATGTGGAACAAGCCATCGTTGGCGCCAAATACCAGGCGGATATCGGGTTTGTCCGCGGATTCGCCGTTGATCGCACCGTAGTTGATGGGCAACGGCCGTGAATGCAAGGGGTCACCCAATACCCAGGAACGCGGCTCATCATACACACTGTCACCGTCTTCGTCGTTAACATCGTATCCACGAATATATTTGAGCAGGACCTTAGCCTCGTCGAGATCCGCCGCGCCCAGGTTCGTTTGCAACGCAGTAGCGGTGCTGTCATCCACGTTTAACGCCGGCAATGTGGAACCACTGCTAGGTTCATAAAAAAGCTTGCGGGTATCAGCACCGTTAACCAGGCCCAGCGACTTCGTACCACCGGTAATAAAACCAGGTATCTTCTGCCCGGCGCCGCCACGCTGTACTGCGCGGCCATCCTTGCCATCGATTTCGTTATTGTCCGGATTGGCGGTAGGCAATGAACCGCTCACGGTCCAGTGCGTTAACGCGCTATGCAAGATACGGCCATCAGAACCAACCGCGTTGTCACCATTAAAATCTTTCAGCAATCCTTCGGTTGTATCCAGATGCAAACGCTTGACATTACCCGGCCAGCGTTTCTTGTTATCCGGATCGGCACGGAACAGGGCGATGTAAACGTTGTCGATGACCTGAGCGCGGTTCAGCACGCTCACCGGCACTGATGCCGCGGTAAACGTGGTACTCACACTGATGATTTGCGAAAAGATATCGGTTAGGTCTTCAATTAGCTCAGTGGGGTCGTCGGTCCACTCAAACGCCGCCGTGGATCCACCTGCCTTGGCCCAGTCATTCCCGGTATTTAAGCCGGAACCATCCACCACAAAAAATGAGGTGACGTTCTGTTTGCCTTCCTTGTCGGGTGCCGCACCACCGTGATCGGGCTTGCCCCAGGTGCCATCACCGAAATCCTTGGCGTGCAGAAAGGCTAATACACTTTCCAGATTATTATATTTACCAGTCAGGTTAATCCCTTCCATGGCACCAGTCGCTTTGGTACCGGTTTTAATATCGCTGTCCGCATCACTATCCTGGTTGGTTACCCCTTTCAGGAAGTTGACGGTAAATATTTTCTGGCAATCCTCGGTAATCGGGCTGGAATAGGTGCCGGGCGAATTATAAGTTGCGATATTTGCGGATTTTTCTCCGTCCGTCTTTGTGGCACCACCGATAAAGGATTTACCCTCGATCGCAATATCACGCATCAAGTTGTACTTATCGGTTTCACTACTGAGGTTCGCGCTGTCGTCGGTTCCGTAGTCTGTCCATCCCAGATGAGAACTGTAAGCATCGTGCCCGGTGAGATAACGGAAAAATTCAAAGAATACTTCCTTGCCCTGAAAAGTATGCGCGCCACTGCCATTGGTTACCTCAGCGGCGAGGCTATCCAATAATCCAAAAAACGCTTTCTTGTTGGTGTCCACATCCCAGGTGCTGGTACTAATGGACTTGAAACCACTTAATATATAACCGCCGCCACTACAATCCGAATCTCCACGGCCCGCGCAATTGTTTTCACTGTTGTGACTCATCATCAAGCCGATCTTCATACCGCCGATGTCATTCAGCAGGGATTTCAACACAGCCTGCAACATGCCCAGGCGCGTCGTGGTGGTGCTATCTAAAAATCCTTTGTCGACCAATTCGGTACATATCGCCGCGGTACAATTCACCGTGGATCCCAATACCGAAGGCGCGTAGTCAATGGTGAACATGACCAGGGGTTCGCCGCCGAGACTGCCGGCATCACCGGTATAAATTTCGGTATCATCCGCTACAACACAAGCACCGGTATAGAATGTCAGCAACACTCCAAAAATAAACGCTGATGCCTTTTTGTTAATCATGAGAATAACCTCTAAATACTTCATTAACTTTCCAATCCTCGTTACGCATTACTAGCTTTTTGGCACCAGAAGCACGATACCCTGGCCGATAAATGCCTGCCCTCGTCCGCCATCCAGATTGTCGTATTCACCATCAATGTGAAACATGGTGCCTTGAAACTTTTCTGCGCTCACACCCAATCCACGTGGTGGATTTGCAGTTGTGCCTTCCGTTATTGTTATATCCGCGTTGGTAAATTCACTGACGGCATTGGTGTCCAGAGTGATCGAGTCGTCTTCTGTCCCTTCAACACCCGTCACCACAAAATTATTTGGATTACTCATCACCGCATCCACGGCTGATTGCGCCAGCTGTTCCGCTGCCACGCGTTCCTCGTTGTTGCTCGCCAGTCGCAACTCGGTCGTCGTGGAGCGCATCGCGGTCAGGCTGATTAACGTAATCACTACCAGAAAAGACAATGCGACCAACAATGCCGCTCCGTGTTGCTTACTCATCATGTATTGTGTCTTCATTAGTATCTTTCCTGATTACATTTCCAGAACTGCCTGGGTGTTCTTCATAACCACCGTCGTGTTAAATACCCGACGATAATAACCATCATTGGCTGCCGCCACCGCCAGATCGCCCAGTTGGTAAGCCTTATCATTGGTATAGCCAAGCACTTCCTTGGACCCGCGTGCCAGCAAGTAGACTTTGGCCAGTACAGCATTTAACAATTCATCATCACTAGGCGAAGAAGTAAAATAGTCCGCCACACCATCTTCGGTGTCATCAATACCAAACTGAACACGGAACCGCTCGATGCCATCTGCCAGCACTTCTTCACTGAACGACGGATCATTTGACGGAGTTCCATCTTCTTTCAGTGACTGCCGCTTTAACTTGTTTTCCGAGATGTAATAGACGTGCACCATGTATTCCCAGTCAAAATAGCCGGTTGGCGGCGCATCCGTGGCGCCAGTCACATATTTATGTACAGTCGCTTCGTTGCGGTTACCGCGGATATAAGGCCTGCCATTCACCTGATTTGCGGTTTGCTCTAATCCTTTGGTACGCTTCACCATCAACACGTCCGTGTTAGCAGTAATACCCGGAGTTTCAGGAATACAGGGATAAACTGCGCGGGCAGCAGCAGTCGTGGTACTGGCGATATACCCCAGCGGCTCGTCGAAGAGATAGTTCCAGTTATCCGTGGCTGGTGAACAACCATCAGCAAGCTGGTCAATTGCATGGGACGCGTTATCTGCAACCGCCAGGGTTTTTGTGGCGCCATCTACCGCCACATCATCATTGTCAACTTGAATACTGGTACGATTCGACGCCGACAAACCAGCCCAAAAGTTGGACATTTCCAGGTCATCGGCAATCACTTTTAGCGCATAACGACCGTTATCCTGCAGAAAGCCGATTTCGCCATTTTGTTCATTACTGGAGCTGGTTTGTAAAAAAATACCGGCAACTGCCGCGCTGACAATCAAGCCAACGGCGACTGCCACCATCAGTTCCGTAATCGTTAAACCACGTTGTTTGCTAATGACCATTTCCATCTCAGCCGTCTTCATATACTCGTAATAAAAGTTTGCATGACCAGCACCCGGCGAAATTCATTGGCATCGCCATATAAGCCGGTATTCTCACCGCAGGTACTGCTATCCGGATTTGACAACTCCGCTTTACCACGCCAGGCAATGGCAACGGTATAGACACCTGAATCGCCCGATGCCGGTCCGGTGATACAAAGCGTTGGCAGCGTTAAGCCGCCCAGCGCGTTGCCATCCGAATCCTGTTCTGCGATACCATCCAGCGCTTTTTCGATTTCCCACAAGTCATGTGTTGCTAATTGATCGGCAGTACACTGGGTTCCAGAGGAGCCGCATATCGGCGTAGGTTCACTGGTTATGGAATTTCGGCCAACGGTAGTGCTGCCACTGTTGGAAACATAGGTATTCAATACTTCGTGGTTGGATCTCATCCTGGACAGCATATCCAGCGCAACCGACGTCGCAGCCACACGCTGTACTGCGTCATAGTTATTTTGCTTGGCTACGACCTGCAAACGCGCAACGCCAATTAATCCAACGGAGAAAATAATCACGCTAACCAATACTTCAACCAGGGTGAAGCCAGCACTTCGCTCTAATGATCGCTTGTTGCAAATGCGCGATAATATTAATTGTCGCTTTGTATTTTCCATCTTCATTGCCTGACAAAATCTCTTTGGTTTACACAATCAAACTGGCGCACAGGTATCCGCACTGCTCGAAACAGGACGGCCCACGGGAGATACTTCGACCAGTTTTCCTTTCGCTGCCCCGCGATCGTCACAGATTGCAAACTTCGCGGTGCCGCCACCTTCGTTGGTCGTACCGTCTGGATTAAATTCCAGGTTTTTGTCGTTGGCACCCACGGTTTTAATCATGATGTTGTCTTCAGTTTCGAATTGCGCAATCAACACATCATTCTGGGCGGGATCATACAAGGGAGTACTGCGCGCAGTTCCTACGGCAAACACTAACCAGCCATTGGACCAATCCTTAGCGGTGCCGCTATTGCCACTGCAATCTGGATCCGCTTGCCCGACTTCATTGCTTCTGCATAACACGACACGGGTGCCGCGCTTGGATGCTTCACCGCGCGCCAGACTCACGGCGGCGATCACCTTGTTGGTTTGCGCGGTAATGCGTGAGTTCTGAGTAAAGGTGATGTAACTGGGTACCGCGATCGTCAATAAAATCGCCGCGATCGATAACGTCATCATTAACTCAATGAGCGTAAAACCTTTGACTGCGCTGCTCATAATACTTGTACCTGTCTCGTCTAGCGTTTAATTACTGAATTCGTCTTTGGTACTTTTTTGGTACCTATTGTTGAACCGTGTCGGTCATCGAAATGGAACCCCCCGGTCCTGCTATTTCTATCGGACCGAGTAAAATTTGCGTTAGTCTGTGATTTGGTTATGATTTTGTGAAAGCCGCAAAAAGCGGAACTGCGTCACAAGATAAACGGATGGGTTGTGACGACGAGTGGCAGGGGATTTTTTGCGCTCTTTACGTGAGCACGACGGACCTTTCCTATGCTATTGTTTCGTATAAACTATTTCGCACAATCCTTACGCCTGAGAACACGGCAACGCATATCCGGGCAATCCGTTGACTGGTTAATTATCAGCCGACAACTGGTCGAGCTTTCTTGATAAATGGTCTCGAAGAGGCGGATTTAATGCAGAGTTTTACAGCGGTTTTTTAAATTCAGGCCAACATTTCGAACGCAATAGTTGGCTCTACTATATACAAGCAACGATTTCTGATTTTGGTTATGATGCCGGGATGGCGCTCGACTATTTCCATCCCGTGGTGAACGACTGGTTTCACAAAACCTTTGCCTCGGCCACCGAGGTGCAAAACCAGTCATGGCCGGCGATTAAACGCAACCAGTCGACATTGATCGCCGCACCCACGGGTTCCGGTAAAACTCTGGCCGCATTCCTGTCGGCCATCGATGACCTGGTGCGCGATGGCATGGGCGCGCCCCTGCCCGATGAAACACGCGTGTTGTATGTCTCTCCATTAAAAGCCCTGTCTAACGATATTCAAAAAAACCTGCAACAACCATTGAATGGCATTCGTGACATGCTACTGGAAAGCGGCTTGCCGGATATTTGTATCCGCGCCCTGGTGCGCACCGGCGATACGCCACAGGCAGAGCGAAACCAGATGCGTCGCAAGCCACCGCATATTCTGGTGACCACGCCGGAGTCGCTGTATATTCTGTTAACCTCGGATTCGGGACGCAATATTCTATCTACTGTGCGTACCGTCATCATTGATGAGATTCATGCACTGGCTGGTAACAAGCGAGGCGCGCACCTGGCGTTATCGTTACAAAGGCTGGATGCCCTGTGCACCAGCCATCATCACAACAAGCCCACGCGTATTGGCTTATCAGCGACACAAAAACCCATTAGCACTATTGCCGAGTACCTCACAGGCGAACCCGCTGCGCACTGCCAGATCATCGATACCGGACACACCCGCGAACGCGACCTGGCACTGGAATTAACTTCCTCACCCCTGCAGGCCATCATGCCCAATGAAGTGTGGGAGGAAATTTATGATCGCCTGACACAACTTATCGAAACACATAACACCACTTTGATCTTTGTGAATACGCGCCGCCTGGCGGAACGCGCCGCGCATCATCTGGCGGATCGCATCGGCGATACCCTGGTGACTGCGCATCACGGCAGCCTGTCACGCGAACATCGTTTACATGCCGAACAGCAATTGAAGTCCGGCAAATTAAAAGCCCTGGTAGCAACCGCTTCACTAGAGTTGGGCATTGATATTGGTGATGTGGACCTTGTGTGCCAGTTGGGTACGCCGGGGGGTATTGCCACGTTCCTGCAACGCGTCGGTCGTTCCGGTCATGCCGTGGATAAAACACCCAAAGGACGTTTATTTCCGCTCACGTGTGATGACCTGGTGGAATGCACCGCGTTGCTGGATTCCATTGCGCGCAGCGAACTGGATCAGCTGTGCCTGTGCGAACAACCGCTGGATGTGTTGGCGCAACAAGTAGTCGCCGAAATATCAAGCCGTGAATGGGAGGCACAGGCGTTATATCATCAACTCAAGCAAGCGCGTCCCTATCATGATTTGTCTTTTGCCACGTTTGACGAAGTCATCAAAATGCTGGCTGATGGATTCACCACGCGACGTGGCCGGCGCGGTGCTTACATACATCACGATCGTGTCAACAATCGTTTACGGGCACGGCGCGGGGCACGCCTGGTTGCAGTCACCAATGGCGGCGCCATCCCGGACCAGTTTGATTACGATGTGATTCTGCAACCCGAAGGCCATTTCATTGGCACCCTGAACGAGGACTTTGCCTTCGAAAGTATGCCCGGTGATATTTTTCAATTGGGCAATACCTCCTATCGCATGCTGAAGATCGAACAAGGCCGGGTGTTTGTGGAAGACGCCAAAGGCGAACCGCCCAATATCCCTTTCTGGTTTGGGGAAGCACCTGGGCGCAGTGATGAGTTATCACAATCGGTCTCGCGCCTGCGGCAGCAACTGGATCACAACCTGGAGCAAGGCATTGCAATCACGGTCACCTGGCTTATGGAAGAACATCACCTGTCTGCGAGTGCTGCACAACAATTAGTTGAATACCTGGCTGCCGCCAAAGCGGCGCTGGGTGTGTTGCCCAACCAGGACACCATTATCTTTGAACGTTTCTTCGATGAAACCGGCGATATGCATCTCGTCATTCACTCTCCCTATGGTTCACGACTTAATCGCGCGTGGGGATTGTCATTGCGGAAACGGTTTTGCCGCAAATTTAATTTTGAATTGCAGGCCGCGGCCATGGAAGACAGTATTGTGTTGTCACTGGGCGCGACGCACAGCTTTCCACTGGAAGAAGTGGCTGATTATTTAAAAGCGGAAACCGTGCGAGATATATTAGTGCAAGCCCTACTGGATGCGCCCATGTTTCCCACCCACTGGCGCTGGAATGCCAATATCGCCCTGGCCGTGCCACGTAATCGCAATGGCAAAAAAGTCCCGGCCTACTTCCAACGCAATGACGCCGAAGATCTGGTATCGGTGGTGTTCCCCGATCAGCTGGCCTGCTTTGAAAACATCGCGGGAAAACGTGAAGTGCCGGACCATCCCCTGGTGAATCAAACCATACATGATTGCCTGACCGACCTGATGGATATCGAGGGTTTGGAAAAACTGTTACGTCGTATCACACAAGGCGAAGTCAACATCGTGTGCAAAGACCTCAACGGCCCTTCCCCATTGGCACAGGCCATTTTAAATGCGCGGCCTTATGCATTTCTCGACGACGCACCGGCTGAAGAACGTCGCACCCTGGCAGTCCAGCAACGTCGCTTTGCCGATCCGCAAAGCGCCAGCGAACTGGCGCATCTTGATGCGGCTGCTATTGAACGGGTAAAGCAGGAAGCCTGGCCCAGTCCCCGCGATGTGGATGAGTTACATGATGCGCTTGTGTTGCTGGGATTTATAACCGATGAGGAACTGGCAAACTTCGCAGAGACAAATAGCAATAGTAACTCTTATCTGGATAATCTGTTACGCGAACAACGCGCCACGCTATTGCAACTTACCGACACGCATAGCATTTGGGTAGCCGCCGAACGCCTGCATGAATTACAACTGCTCTGGCCTGGCAAGCAGCATGAACCAAAGATAACACCCGTCATCGACAGCAAGAACCAGTCGTTTAACAAGGAAGATGCATTGCGGGAAATCATCCGCAGTCGCCTGGAAGGACTGGGACCCGTGACCGCACAGCAGCTAGCTACGCATCTGGCATTAAGCACCAATGATATTGACCAGGCGTTACTGGCCCTCGAAGGCGAAGGCTTTGCGATTCGTGGACAGTTTACCTCTAACGCTAGCCAACTCGAATGGTGTGAGCGGCGCTTGCTGGCGCGTATTCACCGCTACACGATCAAGT
>Ga0209742_10000737_pt1 | contig 16627 bp, 12 predicted proteins | sample DeeMarSeWOR38_10_FD_187462 | JGI IMG/M metagenome (GOLD analysis project Ga0209742, IMG submission 187462) | Marine sediment microbial communities from White Oak River estuary, North Carolina - WOR-3-8_10 (SPAdes) (version 2) | ecosystem: Environmental > Aquatic > Marine > Intertidal zone >... | reverse complement strand
TTCCTGATGAGCCACAAATCCCTTTTGCAGCCGCCTTTATTATTTTCATGCTGAAGGGTGTTGCATACCATTATCTTGTGCATAATGCCCATGCAGGCAGCCGTGTCCAGACGGACAAAAAATATTTTGCCGTTGAGCATAGATATTCAATCCTTGCTATTTTTATCTTTGCCATAGATGTATATGTACTCGACATCAAATTTTATCTCTCCTTTCTCTCTCTCAAAGGTCACTTGCCCGCTTTGCTCAGCTTTGGCGGCATATCCTTGTTTTTCTTTTATCTTTGCCTTCTGTGGCTTGCTGCCAGAAAAAATTACATCAAAATTTTCGGCAGCCGTTATTCTGCCAAAGAATTCGTCATTAATAATATCAAATTTAATCTTCCCATAGTACTGCCATGGCTCATTATTAACTTTATTGTCGATTTTCTCAAAATACTGCCATTTCCCCTTTCAAAAATGCTTGCATCTTCAGAATGGGGAGAAACCATTATTGTTCTGCTTTTTTTTATACTCCTGGCTTTTATTTTCCCTACGCTTATAAAATATCTCTGGAATTGCCAGCCCATGCCTGCCGGCCCTGCCAGGGCCCATATGGAAAAGTTTTGCCGACAGCAGAATTTCACATACTCCGACATCATGCTCTGGCCCCTCTATGAAGGGAAAATGTTGACAGCAGGGGTCATGGGTATATCAAAAAAATACAGGTATGTCCTTATCACCCCCGCTTTGCTGGATGTCCTCACGCCTTATGAAGTAGAAGCTGTCCTGGCCCACGAGATCGGTCATGTCAAGAAATACCACCTTCAGCTTTACCTTGTCCTGTTCCTGGGGTTCGGGCTTGTGGCCGGCCTGATTGCCAGCCCCCTGTTTTACCTGCTCCTGAACTCAAACATTTTTTACCAGATTATCAATTTTGCCGGGATAGATCCTGAAGCAGCTCTGGCTTTCTGGGGTGCAGCCCCGATGTTTGTCATCATGCTGGTATATTTCCGGTATGTGTTTGGTTTTTTCATGCGCAACTTTGAGCGCCAGGCAGACCTGGCTGTCTTCAAAGCACTTGGGGACAGTACGCCGCTTATAAATTCATTGGAGAAAATCGGCTGGCTGAGCGGCAACATTCGTGACAAACCAAGCTGGCACCATTTCGGCATTGGCCAGCGTGTCGATTTTCTGGAAAAATGCAACCGGGACAAATCACTGATCGCCCGCCATAACCGTAAAGTCTATGGCAGCCTCATTCTTTTTGTCGGACTGCTGGCATTCAGTGCCGGTATATTCTGGAATATGGACCTGGAACTGGATAGCGAGGCAAATATCAAGTTTGTTGAATCCGTGCTGCTGCAGCGAGCCCGAAGGGAACCGGATAAAGCCATCTGGCACAGGCTGCTGGGGGACCTCAAGCAGGACCTTGACCAGGAAAGTGAAGCCCTGGCCGCCTATGAAAAATCGATCTCCCTTGAACCGGACAACCCGGAAGTGTTAAACAATCTGGCATGGCTGCTTATCACTGCCAAAGATCCCAAGGTTCTCGATGCTGAGCGAGCCCTGGATCTGGCAAAAAAAGCTTCTTCATTAAGGCCTACAACAGGCTATATTCTTGACACTCTGGCAGCCGCATACTGGGCCAACAATATGATTGATGAAGCCCTGGATGCCGAAAGAATGGCCATGAAACTCGAGCCGGCTAACCGGACATTTTACCGGCAGCAGATGGATTTTTTCCTCAACAATACCTGGCCTGCCGACCTGGAAGCCTGGACCAAGGAAAAATAGCATTTTTAAAAAAATAAACTTTAAACACTTTGAGAAGAATTTTTATATTTGCCTTTTCGCGCAGCCGAGCAGCGTAATAAAGAATGGAAAAACGGCTCGGCGAAGAGCCCCGCTAGGGGTGCGACTTTCCGATGTCGTCCGTTCTTTATGAGCAGCGCAGGAAAGTTCCGCAACGCGGAACCAAGTGATAGGCTGCACTTTCTTTTGTTTCGTTTTCTTTGGGCAAGCAAAGAAAATGAATATTAAGTAAATTTGCTTAAATTAATATCCAAATTATGAGCTAGATATTTTCCGACAAACTTTCATAAAAACAGATGAAACATATCCTGTTAACCAACGACGACGGAATCCATGCACCTGGCCTGCAGATGCTTTTTAAAGAAAGCCGGAAACTGGGCAAAACCATCATTATTGCACCGGAGCATGACAACAGTGCGGCGAGCCATTCCTTGACCATGAACCGGCCCTTGCGGGTGCGGGAGATTGCTGAAAACATCTATGCCATCAACGGGACACCGACGGACTGCGTCACCATCGGCATAGGCAAAATCCTGGCACAAAAACCGGATCTGGTTATATCCGGTATCAATCCGGGACCTAATCTCGGCGATGACGTAAGCTATTCAGGCACCGTATCCGCGGCCATCGAGTCCACCATGCTGGGTATTCCCGCCATTGCCGTATCCCTGGCAGCAGAATCAGACCCGCTGTTCCTTGATACTGCCGTGAACTTTACTGTCAGGTTGGCAGTAATAATTCTCGAAAACGGGCTCCCAAAAGATACCCTGCTCAATGTCAATGTGCCAAATACTAGTCCAGACAGGATCAGCGGGATTACATTTACCAGAAGGGGCAGAAGACTTTATGAGGATGCAATAAAGGAAACCTTCGATCCCTGGGGCCGCAAACATTACTGGATTGGGGGCGGCACCCCTTCATTTGATGCTGGGGAAGATACGGATTCAGCAGCAATAAGTGTAAACAAGATTTCCATTACCCCTATGCATCTGGACCCTACCAACTACGAAGCCCTTAAACTCCTGCAAAAAGAATGGGCTGATCTCCTCAAATAAAAAGCCGGCCACGGGAAAGTGGCCGGCTTTTTATTCATTTATATTCTCAGTTATTCTGTAAACAGGATCTCAACTCGCCTGTTGTACTCTCGCCCTTCCTTGGTTTCATTGCTGGTTGCCGGTTTTGTTTCACCAAAACCTTTCATGGACAGCCGCTCCTTGGCAATTCCCTTTGAGACGAGGTAGTTAATTACCGCTGTTGCCCGTCTCTCGGAAAGTCCCTGGTTATATGCTTCCGTGCCCATCCAGCATGTATGGCCATGGATCTCGGCCTTGAGGTCCGGGGTCTTTTTGAAGACCTCCACCCAGCGGTTCAATTCATGGTAGGATTCGGGGCGGAGTGTGGACTTGTCAAAGTCAAAAAAGATATTGTTCATTCGAATGGGGACCTGCTCTTTGACAAGCTTAACAATTGGATACAGAATTATATCATGCCGGTATTTGGTAGAAGCTTTTATGCCGGTGAAATCCAAAGTTTCGGATGCACCCATGTACCCTTTTTTGTCCGCCGAGTAGCCATACTTGTGACCTTCGGGCAGGACAATAAGATAGTCGCCGGAACCAGGATCACTTTTGGCAATACCGGCCGATTTGTTCAGGGTCAGGTCATTCCAGGCAATCTTGGCTTCCAGGGGATTTTTATCTGGATCCATGACCTTGCCGTAAACAGTAACCGTAAATTTAGGCCTAAGTGCTGCAGGCAATTCCGTGTCAAAAATATCGCTGGGGCCGCAGCCTGTCTTGGGGGTGCTAATATCGCCCTCCCAGCATTCTGACTTCTTTTCCGCGGTCGCATAATAAGCCAGGTCGCCTTCAGTGGTTATCTGAAAGCCCCAGTCATTATATGGGCCGTTTATTTCCTTGCCAAGGTTTACAGGCTCACTCCATTCGGTCCAGGAAGATGTATTCTTGCGGGTGGTAACAAAAACATCAAGCCCGCCAAGACCATAATGCCCTTCAGAACTGAAATACAATGTCTTGCCATCCGGGTGCAGGAACGGTGAGTACTCGGCAAAAGGGGTATTTACCGTTGGGCCGAGGTTGATCAACTTCCCTTCATTTTCACCGGATTCAATGTAGACATAAATGTCTGTGTTACCGGCATAACTCCCATGAAATAACGACTCTTTGGGCTTGAAGGCACCTATATTGCCCGGCCTGTCAGAGATGAACAATATGGTTCTGCCGTCTGCGGGCAGCATGGCATCAGAGTCAAAATACTGAGTATTGATCGGCTCAGGATAGTGCATTGCTTCTGACCAGCATTCTTTGCCCTTCACCGCGTAAAATATATCTCCTCGCCCGAAAGACTCCGGATAGTTGGCCATGAGGGTCATCTTAGTACTGTCTGCTGAAATGCCCAGTATCATTTCATGACTTGGAGTTGTAATAGGGGGCCCCACATTATCGGCATTCTGCCAGGTACGGCGATCTTTTGTTGAATAATAAATATCCTCACCACCTGCTTCTTCACCCCTGTCGCGGGTAAAGTATAGTGTCTGGCTATCTGCCGAGATAATCGGCCTGAATTCCGCCCCTCTGCTGTTCACCCCAGAACCAAGCCGGGCTTTGAGCAGGTTCTCTTCAGGAGCCTCAAGCAGGCTGATTATCTTATCGAACCGCTTTGCCATATCTGGAAAGTTGGCCTTGTATTTTCTATAGATATCAGCTGCCGCTTTCCAATTCTTATCATTGACATGGGTGGAGGCAAGCCTCTGTACGGCGACAAAAGCCAACTCACACGGACTGTTATCAGCGATGAATTGCTCATAGTCCTGGACTGTTACTGCCTGCTGCAGCATGATCTCAAGCTCTTCACAGGTCGGGGCTGCAGTGACAAATTGAGGGATTAGTACGAGCAAGATTATTAAGGCCCCAAAAATTACCTTTCGGCCCGTCATCATCTTTGCATTCATCGAAGTCCTCCTCTTTTTTTACTCTTGGCAGACAACTAACTTGGTTGGGACATTATACTAACAAGTTAATTACCCTATAATTTTTTGGTTTTCCGGTCAACAAGATAGTTTGCATATTTCTCTTGAATTTAAAGATTTACCGATTTTATTTCATTCTGTTCATTTTCATACCATGCGAGAAACTAAAATTTTATAAATCAAGACTTTTCATAACATGCAAACTGCAAGCCATAATTTATGAAATTTTATACTATTTTTTTTAAAAAACCTGTAATACCAATAGGCAACATATAAGCAATCCATGTTTCAATCTTTTTATTGAGGATAGAATTTTGCCGTTACTTGGCGCTCACATGTCAATTGAGGGAGGTCTGCACAGGGCCTTTGAACGTATACGCTTAGTCAAGGGTGAATCCCTGCAGATTTTTTCCAAAAATCAGCGGCAGTGGAGTGCGCCTTCGCTGAGTGATTCTGAAATCCAACAGTTTAAAGAGGCATGGCAGCAGTGGGGCAAGGGGCCTGTTGCTGTTCATGATTCCTATCTTATCAATTTGGCAAACCCTGATACTAAAAAATCGAACAGGGCTGTTGGTGCCTTTGCCGAAGAAATCAGCCGGGCCGGCCTTCTGTCCATCCCCTACCTTATCATGCATCCAGGTTCCCATGTTGGAGCCGGTGTTGAAAACGGCTTGAAGCATCTGACTGTTAATCTTGACCGGGCCTTTGAAAAGGCTGAAGATACAACATCGGTAATGGTTCTGCTGGAGACTACCGCAGGCCAGGGTACCGGTCTTGGCTCCAGCTTTGAGGAGTTGGCACATGTCATCAGCAATTCAAAGTACCGCGACCGATTGGGAGTCTGTTTTGATACCTGTCATACTTTTGCGGCCGGTTATGATATCAGCACAAAAAATGGTTACAAGAAAACATTTTCTGATTTCGATGCCATAATTGGCTTGGCGCGGCTGAAATTCTTTCACGTTAATGATTCAAAAAAAGAGTTGGGGTCCAGGGTAGACCGCCATGCCCATATCGGCAAGGGAGAAATTGGACTGGCAGGCTTCAGGCTGCTGATGAACGATCCTCGATTTACCAAACACCCCATGGTGCTGGAAACCCCTAAGGGAAAAGACCTGAAGGAAGATATGGAAAACCTGAAACTCCTGCGGAGCCTGATCAGGTAAATTCACCTTTTGTTCACAAGGTTTTGGGGCTTATTGAAGAGTAAAAAGTTGGCAGTCAGCTGAGAATAATTTTTAGCTGAACGCTGAGAGCTAGCAGCTTATCTTCAATTTAACTCGCTCTTGCCGCCAGAACCAGTTCCCTTACAAAATCAAGCATAAAGGTGCGCCCGAGCAGGAAAAGGATGATGCACACTATGGCAGCTGCAGGGACGGTAATCAGCCAGGACTTGAATATCTTTTTGGCGATGCGGCTGTCAATACCGGCAAGACCACGCGCCAGACCGATCCCCATGATTGCGCCCACCAGGGTATGGGTCGTTGAGACCGGCAGTTTCATTCGGGTGCAGACAAGCACCGTTGCAGTTGCGGCAATATCGGCAGCAACACCACGGGTTGGAGTAATCTCCGTTATCTTTGTGCCGACGGTGGCCATAACCCGGTAGCCATAGGTGCCAAGACCCAATACTATACCAGCACCACCCAGTACCAAAATCCAGAGAGGAACGGGTACCTTCATTTCCACGGTGCCGGTCTTTAAGATGTTTGCCACAGCAGCTAAGGGACCCACCGAGTTTGCCACATCATTGGCGCCATGGGCAAAGGCCACGGCACAGGAGCTGATGATGACCAGCGGCACATAAACTTGCTCAACCAACTCAAGCTGTTGCGCCAGCGGTAATGTTTCCTTGCCGGCCAGTTTTTTGACCACATGAAGCCTTGAAATAACAGTAGAAATAACGCTTATTACAAAAGCAAAGAGCAACGTATGGGTATCTGTCAGCCAGTCAATTCCCTTGAGAACATGTTTCAGCCCCTTATAGATCGTGGCAAGGGTTACCACCATGGCTAAAAAGAAAACTATAAACGGCGTGATTTTGATAGCTGCTCTTGCAGGTTTATGATGCCCTAGAATCAACCGGCTGATGATCTTAAAGATGATAAAGGCCATGAGACCGCCGGCAACGGGAGAGATAAACCAGCTGGCCACAATCTGTCCCATCTTGCCCCAGTTGACAGAACCTATCCCTGCTGCCACGATACCGAAACCGGCCACAGCACCGACAATCGAATGGGTAGTTGAAACCGGCATGCCGGTCCAAGTGGCTAGGTGAAGCCAGATAGCTGCAGAAAGCAGAGCTGCTGCCATGCCGATAACCAGAAGTGCCGCTGCTTCACCTTCAAGCATGCCGGACATTGACGACAGGGCTGAAGGATCAACAATGCCCTTGCGGATAGTATCTGTTACATGGGAACCTACCAGGACCGCTCCGGCAAACTCACAGATACCGGCAGCAATAACCGCCTGTTTGACCGATAAGGCTCCGGATCCTACGGCATCGGCCATAGAATTAGCCACATCATTGGCGCCGATGTTCCAGGCCATATAAAGCCCGAGCAGGGCTATGACGGCAAGTATTATGATATCCATGCGATCAGTAGCGGGAAGAGCTATTTGAGGATCATGGTTCTGAGCATGTCGCCGGCATTTTCAGCTTCATTGGCAATGGCGCCCAGGGTGAGAATCATCTTTTCATAAAAAATTATGGTGATGGGGTCCAGCTGCTTTTCAAGACTGTAGACATCCTTGCTCAGGCTGCGGGCCATCCGATCGGCTTTCCATTCTTCTTCATTGAGCCCCTTGAGCAGGTTGAGGACCACTTTTGCCTCAGCGCCGCTGAAAGATGCCTCGGCCAGATTATTTAATTCAATGGCAGCATTAAGCAGAGTGCCGGTCACCTGGAAGATCTGGTCGACAAAATCAAAAAACTTGTCCATGATATCAGGGTGCAGCTTGGTCTTGCGCAGGGTCAGGATAACAGCGAAATCCTCTGTTTTGTCCGCGATATTATCCTGACTGCTGATAAATCCTGCCAGGTCTACCCGGTCAACCGGCATGAAGTAGCGGCGCGGCAGATGATCACGCACGTTGTGCTTGATCGTGTCTGCCTCATACTCCAGTCTTGAGATCCTGTCCTGCAATCTGCGGATCTCCTCATAATCCTCATTGACTAGCGCCTCCATCAACGGTCTGATCATTTCCACGCATTCATGCACTTTTTTGGTATGTTCCACCAAAGGCCCAAAAGGCGACTTAGCAAATAACTCTTTAATAATATTCATTTACTTTACCTCATTTATATAATGCAACCTCAAACAAACCTGACCTTCTTAGGGCTAACAGACTTTTTCTCCTGTTACAATCTAAAAACGCTGATTACCGATGAATTACTCCTCAAAAACTTCCGGTGTATGCCGCACTATTTCGGCATCTACCAGGTAGATGACATCCTCTGCAATATTGCAGGCATGGTCTGCGATTCTTTCAAGGTGACGGCCGGCTGAGACAGCATGAAGCATGCAGTTTATGTCTTCCGGACTCTTGATAAGCATATCCTTTACTCTGGCATACATATCCCGATTGAATTCATCCACCTGGTCATCTTCCGCCCGGATCTGGTGGGCAAGCTTGACATCCATATGTACGAGGGCATCAATACTCCTGGTAAGCATGGATTCGACTATTGTTGCCATTCCCTTAACATCATAGGGGATTTCAAAACCTTTACATTTGCACAGAAATGCCGCCCTTTCAGCAATGTTTACCGCAATATCGCCCACCCTCTCCAACTCATTATTGATTTTCAGAACAGCTATGATGAACCGCAGATCAATGGCAACCGGCTGGTAGAGTGCGAGTATTTTCAGACAGTGCTCTTCAATATCAACTTCCATCTTGTCAATTTGCCTGTCTGACTGGATAACCTGGTCGACCAGTCTTTCATCGCGATTGATCAGGGCAAGTGATGACTTGTAAACCCTGTCTTCGGTCTCACTTCCCATAGTAATGATCTTGTTTTTCAGGCTATCAATATCTTTTTGAAGATGTTTTTGCATGGCTCAACTCCCTGAAAAATTTAAGGAGAATAAAAGTCAAACAGCTCTATGGATAATTTATTAAAATAACTTAATGCAATATTATCCGTTCTTCCTTAAAAATAATATATCACAATTGCTGGAAAAGACTGGCTACATATTTACATATCCTTTCAATAAACAAAAGAGAACAAACTAAACTCTTGGCAGATAAATTGTAAATATACTCCCTTTGTTCGGTTCGCTTTCGACTGTAACATTCCCGCCATGCGCCTGAACAATATGCTTCACAATTGCAAGCCCAAGCCCTGTACCGCCGGACTCCCTGCTGCGGCCCTTATCAACTACATAAAATCGCTCAAAAAGCCTTTTCACATATCGTGACGCAATCCCTATACCGCTGTCTTTTATGCTTATCAGGATATCTTTCTCCCTGGCCGTTGTATCAATCTGAACTATTCCATCCGGCTTGCTGTATTTTATGGCGTTATCCAGCAGGTTTATAATCGCCTGTTCAAGCAAAGGGCCATTGATCAGGGCAGTGAGTTGCTCCTCACAATTAAGGCTTATTTGGATATTGCGGTCAGCAGCCTGAACCGAACATGCCTCAATTGCAGCATGAAGCACATCGACAATGCTGCCTTTTTCAAGAAATATCTCTTCACTGCCGCCGCTTTTCTGTTCAATTTTTGCAAGGGAAAGTAAATCCTCTACAATGGCCTGCAGCCTGTTAGTCTGTTTGCTGATTATTACAAGAAAATCTTTCACATGTTGGGGATGCTCACCGGCTTCATCCAGCAGGGTCTCTACATATCCCTTGATGGAAGTTATTGGGGTTTTGAGTTCATGTGAGACATTGGCGACAAAATCCCGCCGCAGATTTTCCAGGTGCAGCAACCTGGAAACATCATTGGTTACTACTAATGCACCAATCCTTTTCTTCGTTGCATCAAAAAGCTGGGCCCCATGGACCTGCAATATTTTTTCATCCCTTTTCCCCAGATAAAATACTATTGTTTTCTCTGTTTGTTCATCCTGTGAAAGGGTGTGTTGGATAAAGCGCAAAAGTTCAATATTCCTAACAATTTCCAAAATCCCCTTGCCCTGCACATTCTGCTGTTCAATACCAAGCTGCTTTTGGGCTGATTCGTTCATGTAAAGCACTTTCTCGTTTTGGTCGACAGCCATAACACCTTCAATCATGCTGGAGAGCACAGTCTCAAGTTCATTACTTTTGCCCATAACTGCCCGCATCTTATCATCAAGCTGTAATGCCATCCTATTCATGGCCTGGGCAAGTCCGACAATCTCTTCTGAACCTGCAACTACGATTTTTTCTTTAAAATCACCATGGGCAAATCGCAAAGAGTCGTGTCTCATCTGCTCGAGCGGTTGGCTGATTTTTCTTGCAATAAAAAAGGTCATGGCGGATGCAAAAATAATAACAATCGCAATTCCCATGGCAATCCTGGAATAAAGACTTTGCAACTCTGTTTCGATGGCAGTAAGCGGTACGGCAGTTCTCAAGACACCAGTAACTGCATTATTTCTTCGAATTGGAATTGCCACATAGAGCATCTGCTGTCTTGTTGTAGTGCTGAATCGCTGTGATGATCCGACGTTCCCTGCAAGAGCCTGCACGATTTCAGGACGATTCGAATGATTTTGCATAGATCCGGGATCCTGGTCAGAATCACAAACAACTTCACCGTTAAACTTGATAACTGTTACGCGGGTCAAGACTTTCCTTCCCGTTTCTTTGCAAAACGCTTCCAGTTCGTAATACTTTTCACTCCCGGTCAAGTCAGTCACCCTGGAAAGAATAAGGGTCGACTGTGCTTCCAGAAATACAGCCATTTGTTCTTTATAGAATTTTTTCAAAGAGTGCGTACCATACCAAGCAACTGCCAGCATGGCGCAGATAAGAATGATTATATTGGCTGGGAAAAGCTGCCATTTGAGTTTTAACGCGCGCATTTTCTTACCAAATCAATGGTGTTTAATTATTGGCAGAAAAATTTTTACTGCCCTGACTATAATGCAAATGAAACGGTCGGGAGTAGTGATAAACAAGAAAAGCGAATCTGTCACGCAGGGAAGAAAAAATTAACAGAATCTTAATCATTTCTTAATAATAATATGTTTAGTATAATCTGGTTCATACTCGAGCGTTTGGGCCCCAGAATATTGTGAAGTAAAAAAAACCTCCAATTCACTTACTTGCACCGAAGCTGAGATTTATGTCCACTTCTATGCTTATCCTGATACTTTTGTGTCTCTCGACTGTTGCTTACCAGCTTGGCCGGACACGAGCACTTTCTTTGACTGGTAAACTTGAAGGCACGCAAACTTTACATTCAAGACCTGTATACTACGGAGTGCTCACCGCACTCTGGTGTGGCCTTCCTGCCTTGTTAGTCTTTGCGGCGTGGCAGATTTGCGAACCACTGCTCATTACAAAAATACTTGTGGCACATTTACCTCGGGAAATTCAGGAACTCCCTGTAAACAGGCTCAACCTGGTGTTAAATGATATCAAGAACTTGGTGAGCGGCAATATTGTCAGTGGTGAGATTAAACCCGAAATTGAGGCTGCGGCAAATCACTATCGAAATTTGCAGGCAACCGCGAATGGAGCCCTGACTATTGTTGTCTTGTCTCTCGGCATTATTGGCACCTTTATCGCCAGGCAGAAAATAACACCCCATCTGCGGGCCAGAAATCATGTTGAAAAAGTCTTAACTTTTTTCCTTATTGCCTGTTCAACTTTTGCCATCTTCACAACCATCGGCATTGTTTTGTCAGTTCTTTTCGAAGCAATCCGATTTTTCAGGATAATACCGATAAACGAATTTCTGTTTGGCTTGGAATGGAGCCCTCAAATGGCCATACGATCAGACCAGGTCGGTTCTTCAGGTGCCTTTGGTGCTATCCCTGTTTTTGCAGGTACTGCAATGATTTCAGGCATTGCCATGCTTGTTGCCGTCCCCTTAGGTTTAATGTCAGCCATTTATCTCTCTGAATATGCCAACAAGCGTTTCCGCTCGGTGGCAAAACCTCTTTTGGAAATACTCGCTGGCATTCCAACCGTGGTTTATGGGTTTTTTGCTGCTCTCACCGTTGCTCCATTTATTAGAGAACTTGGAGTAACCTTCGGGCTTGATGTTTCTTCGGAAAGTGCTTTGGCAGCCGGGCTTGTTATGGGCATCATGATTATTCCCTTTGTCTCTTCCCTCTCTGATGATGTTATTAATGCCGTGCCTCAGTCCATGCGTGACGGCGCATTAGCCCTGGGTGCGACAAAGAGTGAAACCATCAAGCAGGTTGTCATACCTGCAGCTCTGCCGGGTATAGTTGGAGGAATCCTTCTTGCTGTCTCACGCGCCATTGGCGAAACCATGATTGTTGTCATGGCCGCAGGTCTTGCTGCCAATCTTACGGCCAATCCGCTGCAGGCTGTCACGACAGTTACTGTTCAAATTGTAACGCTTCTGGTGGGCGATCAGGAATTTAACAGCCCTAAAACCCTTGCAGCTTTTGCCTTGGGACTTGTCCTCTTTGTTGCGACGCTCATTCTTAACATCATCGCGCTCTATGTTGTGCGAAAATACAGAGAACAGTATGAGTAACTCAAATACTAAAGACTCAGGCTCTGCTCAGCGAGAAAGCCCCAGGGCAATAGATATTGTCAACATAGGCCTGTCCAGACGTTATGGCAGAGAGCAGCGCTTTAAACTATACGGCCTTTTTGCCGTTATTATCAGTCTTTCTTTCCTGTTCCTTTTGTTTTTCACTATTTTTTCAAACGGATACTCGGCTTTTTTCCAGACTTATGTCCAATTAGAAGTCTTTTTCGATCCTGATGCCATAGATATATCCAACCCTGTCAATTCAAATTTTCCCGGCTTGGTCAAAAAAACTCTTACCAATGAGTTTCCTGAAGTAAAGAGTCGTAGAGAAAAAAAAGAGCTTTATGCACTTGTCAGTACAGGCGCAGCATTTCAGCTCCAAAAGCTCATAAAACAGCAGCCGGAGCTTATAGGCCAGACTGTAAAAATCTGGGTTCCGGCTGATGACGATGTCGATATGCTTTTTAAAGGTAATTTTGCAAGGGATGTCCCGGAAAGTGATCGCCGCCTTAGCGATAAACAATTGGCATGGATCGACCATTGGAGCCTTGATGGCAAAATTGCCAAACGATTCAATCTAACCTTTTTCACCTCTGGTGATTCCAGGGAACCGGAACTGGCTGGTATTCTCGGCGCCCTGGTCGGATCCATTCTCACGTTGACACTCACCCTTCTGCTCTCATTTCCTGCTGGAGTCGCTGCTGCTGTCTACCTTGAAGAATTTGCGCCCCGCAACAGATGGGTTGATATTATAGAGGTAAATATCAATAATCTTGCTGCTGTACCCTCAATAGTTTTTGGACTTCTTGGCCTGGCAGTTTTTATCAACTTTTTTCACCTGCCGCGTTCGGCACCGATTGTTGGCGGTTTGGTCCTGACACTTATGACCCTGCCTGTAATTATTATAGCAAGCAGAGCCTCTCTACAGTCAGTGCCCCCATCCATAAGAGAAGCTGCTCTCGGAGTGGGCGCATCAAAAATGCAAATGGTACTCCATCATGTTTTTCCCCTGGCAATGCCTGGAATGCTTACCGGTACAATAATAGGCATTGCAAGAGCCCTTGGAGAAACTGCCCCTCTTCTCATGATAGGCATGGTGGCATTTATTGTTGATATACCGACAGGGTTTACGGCCCCTGCCACTGCTTTGCCGGTACAGATATTTCTCTGGGCTGACAGCCCGGAACGAGCCTTTGTCGAACGGACTTCAGCGGCAATCATTGTCCTTCTTGTGTTACTTGTTGTTATAAATTCACTTGCGGTGATTCTGCGCAACCGTTTTGAAAAAAGATGGTAAACCCTGATCAGCTAAAAACTTACCTTCACTTTCCCAAACAGGTTTCTAATGAAAAAAACAATGCAATTTAACGATATATTAACCAATTCTTAATAATTAAAAGCTACCATACTCTTTAACGGCCTGGTGCAACTCGTATACCTACAGATTAATAAAAAAAATATTTAATTAAGGAGAATGAAATGCTTACCCAGAAAACAACACCTTTACTTTTATTTTTTATTTTCATTTTTGGCATTGGTCTTTCACAGGCCCAAGCCCGGGATTATATAAGTATAGTAGGTTCATCAACTGTTTATCCATTTGCAACTGTTGTAGCAGAACAATTTGGCAAAACAACAAAATTCAAGACACCCAAAATTGAATCAACCGGTTCCGGAGGAGGGTTGAAACTCTTTTGTTCAGGAGTCGGTGTAGAATATCCTGATATGACCAACGCATCCCGTAGGATAAAAAAATCCGAGGTTGAACAATGCACCAAGAACGGAGTCAGGAATATTGTTGAAATAAAGATCGGTTATGATGGAATAGTTATAGCCAATTCAAAAAAAGTGAAACCTTTCCATTTAACACGACAGGACATTTTCCTGGCTCTTGCGAAAAATGTCCCTGACCCAGAAGGACAGCAGAAGCTTATACCTAATCCCTATGCAAAATGGAGTGATATAAATCCAGAGCTGCCGGACACAAAAATTGAGGTTTTGGGTCCGCCGCCGACTTCAGGCACACGTGATGCCTTTGTTGAGCTTGTTATGGAAGAAGGAGCAAAAAGTTTTGACTGGATCAATGCTCTTGAAAAAAGTGACAAGGCAAAATTCAAAGAAATCGCGCATACAATGCGAGAGGATGGTGCCTTTGTTGAAGCTGGAGAAAATGATAACCTGATAGTACAGAAACTGGACGTAAATCCAGCTGGACTGGGTATTTTCGGTTTCAGTTTCCTTGACCAGAATACTGACAAGATCCAGGGTTCTTTTATAGATGGGGTTGAGCCGGCCTTTGAAGCAATTGCCGATGGTCAGTACCCGGTTTCCAGGCCGCTTTACCTCTATGTCAAAAAAGCGCATGCCGGGGTCATACCCGGGATCAATGAATTTCTGAATGAATTTACCAGTGAAAAGGCCTGGGGCGAAGATGGCTACCTTGCGGACAAGGGGATGATCCCCATGCCGGAAGAAGAACGGGCAGCATTCCGTGAAGATGCAATAAAATTAAATACACTTTCCCTAGAATAAAAACTTACATTGTTCTTGACAGGTTTTGCACCATGTTAAAATCGCAAAAATACACCAGAGAGCATCGTGGTACAGTTGGCAGGATTGGTTCTGATAATCCCCGTATGACTTGCCGGAATGTCAATGTATATTATGGTGACAAGCATGCCATCCGGGATGTTTCTATTGATATTGGCCGCAATGAAGTTATTGCCATGATCGGGCCATCCGGCTGCGGGAAGTCGACTTTTCTCCGCTGTCTAAACAGAATGAATGATACCATCGAAAGCTGCAGGGTTACTGGTGATATACTTCTTGATGAGTTGGATATCTATGATAAGAATATTGATGTTGTTCCACTCCGTGCCCAGGTGGGCATGGTTTTTCAGAAACCAAATCCCTTTCCAAAATCCATCTATGATAATATTGCATATGGTCCCCGTATACATGGGCTGGCAAGAAATAAGCTGGAAGAGGATGAAATTGTCGAAACTTCACTAAAAAAAGCAGGCCTCTGGGCGGAGGTTAAAGACAGGCTGAATCAGCCTGGCACAAGTCTTTCAGGCGGACAGCAGCAACGACTTTGTATTGCCAGGACCATCGCGGTCAGCCCCGAAGTAATCCTCATGGATGAACCCTGCTCTGCCCTAGACCCCATTGCCACTGCCAAAATTGAAGAATTAATTGATGAACTGCGTGAGCAGTATACTATTGCCATAGTCACCCATTCCATGCAGCAGGCTGCCCGGGTATCACAGCGAACAGCATATTTCCATCTGGGAGACCTCATAGAAGTCGGCGAAACCAAGAAAATATTCACGAATCCGCGACACACGTTGACAGAAGATTATATTACAGGCCGCTTTGGATAAAGGGACCTGAAACGAGGCGTATTTCTTGATAAAAAAAACGATTCTCATTGTTGAAGATGATGAAGATATTCAACAACTGGTGGGATATAATCTTATTAAAGCAGGATTTCTCGTTGAATACGGAGACTCAGGAGAACAGGCGCTTGAAAAAATAAGGATCCAGGCGCCTGATCTCATTCTTCTTGACCTCATGCTGCCTGGTATGTCTGGAACAGAGCTGTGCAGAGTGATCCGCAGTGACAGTCAGTTACACGAAATCCCCATTATCATGCTGACAGCTAAAGGAGAAGAAGCAGATGTCATAAGCGGCTTTGACCATGGTACTGATGATTATATTACAAAGCCCTTCAGTCCTAAAATACTTATATCTCGAATAAAGGCGGTTCTACGCAGAAAAGCAAAAAATTCAATCCTCAAAACAGCTGATTCCAGTGATGTTATAAAAATGGCTGATCTGATTATCGATCCTGGAAGGTATGAGGTCAAAATCCATGGTGAACCTGTAAATCTCACACCAACGGAATTTGGCATCCTCCAACTTCTCACAAAAAAGGCCGGCTGGGTATTCACCCGCCAGCAGATAATTGATGCAGTCCGGGGATATGATTATCTTGTCACCCTGCGCACTATTGATGTGCAGATGTTCAGCCTGCGAAAAAAGCTCGGTAAAACAGGCAAGAAAATTGAAACGGTGCGCGGCATCGGCTACCGGTTTAATGATTCAAATTAAGCATTCCAACCATTCAGCTTTTCCGGTCCTCAATACTTCTGATTCCCATCACCCAAGAAATTT
>Ga0209742_10000736_pt1 | contig 16642 bp, 14 predicted proteins | sample DeeMarSeWOR38_10_FD_187462 | JGI IMG/M metagenome (GOLD analysis project Ga0209742, IMG submission 187462) | Marine sediment microbial communities from White Oak River estuary, North Carolina - WOR-3-8_10 (SPAdes) (version 2) | ecosystem: Environmental > Aquatic > Marine > Intertidal zone >... | reverse complement strand
AATAGTTTGCAAGCCTGAAGAGGCTTTAGATTGCTTTCTGCGCACCAAGATGGATATATTGGTGATGGAAAATTGGTTTATTGAAAGACAAGATTAAAGGAAAAAGGTAAAGAATTTGTCTATAACAGTTTCAATTATCACAGCAACACATAACTCTGCCTCAACCTTAAGCGAATGTATTAAGAGTGTTACTTCCCAGTCAATTCCTGTCGAGCATATTTTTATAGACTGTGGTTCAACTGACTCGACGCTGGATATCATCAAGCAGGAATCTCCCAATTCAATAGTTATTTCAGAGCAGGATCAAGGAATCTATGATGCCTTGAATAAGGGCATTAAGATTGCTACCGGAGAGGTAGTGGGGATTTTACATGCAGATGATTTTTATGCCGGGCCTGATGCTTTGAAAAAGGTTGCGGAGGTTTTTGAAGACCCGCGAGTTAGTGCCTGCTACGGTGATTTGATTTACGTTGCGGATGATAGTGAAGAGAAAGAAGCAGGGAACAAAGAGGGGGAAAAATTAAAAGTTGTGAGATATTGGAAGTCTGGGGAGTATGACCCAAAGAAGTTTTACTGGGGATGGATGCCGCCGCATCCGACTTTTTTTGTAAGGCGTGAGGTTTATGAAAAGTATGGTCTATTCAATCTTGATTTAGGCACTGCCGCAGACTATGGGTTGATGCTGCGGTTTTTGCTTAAGCACAAAATATCCTGTGCCTATATTCCTGAGGTCCTTGTTAAGATGAGAGTGGGCGGGGCAAGCAACATTTCATTAGCTAATCGCATTAAGGCAAATAGAATGGACAGGAAAGCCTGGAAGGTCATTGGGTTGTTGCCGAATCCATGGACGTTGTGGCTGAAGCCGGCGAGGAAAATTCATCAATGGTTTTTGCCGGGGGCAAGATATAATTCCGCTATCGGCAGGTAGAAGTAAGGTGCAGCACTTTCCTTGGATATTATATGTTGAAAGCACCCACCTTGACAAAGGTGGAAAGGTTGCGGTTGAAATAAAAAATTAAAACAAGTCAGAAAGTTGATTTGATTCCAATATAGAATAAGACACCTAACAACAAGAGTGCGAATTTCTTGTTTCTTTTGGTATGTCGACGAAGCATGGCCTTGCTTCCGGCTAAAAAAGGAATAGAGAGTACACAGGCCAAAAGCAGTCGCTGTTTAATTTCAATTTCCAGGTGGGCTGTCTGGCTCCATACGAGCGATATGATCCAGGATATAGAAATAAGCAGCAATTCAAAACTGGTTGGGAGAATAACCTGAGACCTCCCTTTGAATACTATTCTTAATACAACCCAGATGAATGTTACAATGCTCATGGACAAGAGGTATAGGGGGAACCACTCAGGAAGGTTCGGGGTGAAAAGATACAGGATAATTATGGAAATAATGGAAATAAAAACAAGTCCGCTAGCCAGCCTCATTTCCTTTGTCTTTCCTTTCCAGGGATAGAGAAGGATTACAAAAAGAGAAATGGCCAGGGCCAGAAGTGCAAATGGCCCCGAAGTGGATGGGAGAAAAAAGGCAGGTGCAATTAAAAATATTGAAAAAATATACGGGGCATATCTATTACTCTTGCCAATCCACGCAGAAAATAATTTGTAGTATGATATTTCCCGGGAGACCTTTATGGGGAAAAAAGACAATTTGAAGTATGAAATCCCCTTCTTTTCCACTACCCATAAAAGAGAATAGAGCATTGAGTATATTGCGAGAAGCAGATAAAACTGCTGCCACTCCATCCAATCCCGGATACTCCAGCTTATAAAACCAAACGCAAACATCAGCCCACAAATAACTGTCACCACAGTGGAGTGCGAAAAGCCGATTGCCATCAGGCGGTGATGCAAATGTGTCTTATCAGGTGATATCAGGTTTTTGTTTCTGTAAAGTCTCCTGATCATGACATATAGGGTATCAACTATTGGAAGGCTTAGAAGGACAAACACAGTGACAGGAGCAATGTTGACTTGGGCCTGTTGGGGGTTCTGGACAACAGACACCGCAATACACGCGAGAGAATATCCCAGGAGTAAACTGCCGGAGTCACCCATAAACAGTTTGGCAGGATGTGTATTGTAACGCAGAAAACCTAAGAGGACCCCCAGCAAAATGACCGTTAAATTTATCAGATGATACTGTTGAGATTCGTTACATAATGGAAGAAAAAAAATTAAGGCTACTAAACTGATGCCTCCGGCAAGACCATCTAATCCATCCGAAAGATTTATAGCATTAATGCATCCCACCATGGCAAATACAGTGAAAGGAACTGTTAGCTGGCCTGTTCGAATAGCGCCAAACCCGAAAAGATTACCAAAATCTGTAAGCTGATTTTGGCTCATCAAGATAAAAATGAGAACTGCGAGAATTTCACCCACAAACTTCAAGCGGGGTGAAATACCAACCTTATCATCAATTAATCCCACAAAAACAATAACAGCTCCTCCTAAAATAAATGCCCAATAAAAGGTTGTAAGCTTGACACACAATATTATTGAGAGGAAAAGGGAAGAGGCTATTGCCAGCCCGCCTAATCGGGGAATTGATGTTTTGTGGATCTTGCGTGAGCTGGGGGCATCAAGCACTCCGAGCAGGTTGGCAATCTTGTTGGAAATGGGGGTGAAAACAAGAGAAAGCAGCAAGGCTGTGTAAAATATCAGCCCAAAGGTGCAAAGAATTATCAGATAGTCCGGTACGTTCAATTGTGCCTGGCAGGTTAATTTTTTTGTTAGAAATATAGAAAGTTAATCAGTAGAAATTTTAAATTTAACAGCCTGTGTATTTTAATTCAAACAAGAGATTTACAGGAATAACAGACTTTACATGGAAGATCCAAGGCCATATTTAAAAAGTTTTTTAAATTGAGCAAGAATTCCCGGCCCTTCAGAAAACTGCTGATCCAGCCAGCGCTGCCATTGTTCAGAAAACGCTTCAATCTCTAAATACTGATTTCTGGCTAAACTAGCCTTTTCAGCTACAATCCCGGATGGCTGAACAAGGGCCTTGGTAATCACAACAATAATCCGCTCTTTTTTGCTCACATAATAATAGGCTCCGGTGTTCATCACCCAGTCGGAACCTATCTGCCCAAAATATGTTGCCCATTGCAGCCGTTCCTGCGCCTTCTCCCCCTCTCCGGAAGTATACAGCAGGTATGGCTCGGAGATGGGGTAAGGAAGCTTTTCAAAGGCTGTTGTATTCTTCTGAAAAAGGATATTGAGAAAGGAGCCGTCTTCTCCTTTCCATATGAATTGCTCTATTATTGTCGGACCGCTTAGGATCCGTTTATTGGCAAGCATCTTGTAAGTATCCGGCACTATTAGTGTTTGCCCGAACCCCTTAACACTGGTTGCGTTTATCGCTTCCGCCAGCTGCGGAACCGTATCCGGCATACTTTCCTGTTCGGACTCAGTTGCAGCAGTTTTTTGCTGCCAGCCTTTGGCGCCAAGGCATTCGCTGTATGTTTTGCCGAAAATTGCCGGATCAGCTTTTTTGCCGGTTTCACTTTGCTGCAGGGCAACCCGGTTCGCAATAAAGGCGCATTCCCTGGAGTCCAGGTCAAATATGTGCTGACTCCCTCCGGTTTTTTCCCACACCTCGGTGTACGTGCAACCTGCGAAAAGCAGCAAAATCAAACAAATAACAGGTGTTTTCCCTTTCATTTCCATCTCATATCTTCCAGGGTTGACTCCGTATGCAGTACAGACTGGTAAGGGTTCATAGGATAGAGCACGCTTGGCTGCCGGACTGTCTGGCCGGCATCACGTGTAAAACTTGACATCTCATAGTTTAAACTGCCTCTTCTGTCATGATCAGTAAAAATTGCGAACGGAACGATGATAAAGACCCCTTTTTCAGACGCACCCTGGTTTTCCTCACTAATGAAATGGTCGGTATCTGTTTTTGTATACCAGGCCCCTATGGTGAAGTATTTGAAACTCCGCCGCAACTCCAGGCTGAACCCTACGTCTTCACCAAGGAACTGTCCGATTTTAAGTCCTGCATCAACTCCCTGGCTTGGCCATATCTGGCCATAGAGATTGACATAGTACGTCTCATACGTCTTTGTAATGGTATCACTCAGTTTGAAATTATCCTCCGGATCACGCTTGCGGACAAATTCCGCTTCCAGGCCGAGTCCCCAGCGACCCTTATTAAAGAAGCGGAATATCTCTGCACCGATTCCGGCATAGGCAGTTTCAAAAAGACCCATAGAGAGTCGGGCCAGAATATTATATGGCAGATTTACATGCTGATCATAGGCCAGCATCGAGATCCTGGGGCTTGATTCCTGTTCATAGAGCACAATATCGCTCCGGATCGGTTCCGGTTCAAGAGGAGAGAAAATCACTTCATCATATTGGTTAAACAATGTAAACTCAATTTCTCCTGCAAAGGCAGCATTTTTCCAGGGATACACAAATATCCGCGGCCGCAGATAAACTTTATGTTTGAAAAAACCGGCCCTGTTGTTGAGAAATGTTTTTACCTTGAGGTTGATATCAAAATCAAACCGGATATCCTTGGTGCTATAGGTTTCCATTTTCTCACTATTCGCGAAGAATTGCGCTTTCTGCTGACTGTTGTAGAGGGAAAGAGCAGCAAATTGAAAGAAGCCCTCTTTGTCCATTCGCGTTTCCATGAAAGCCTGCAATTCCGGTCTTCCCGCCTTGAGACATAGTATCGCCTGCCCATTATAATAAAGATTGAGATAAAATGTCTGGATCCGCTCCGGTGCAAGCTCATTAAGAATCTGGGCCACCCTTCCCATTGATTTTGAATGGGAGAGATATTTAGTGTTTATAAATTCAACCCACACCTCTTTATCATTAGCTGAGACCTCAATCCCATAAAATCCGTCTTTCTGTAATTCTTTTGCAAGTAAGGCTGCCAACTGCAGGTTGTCTGCCTCGTAAGCCTGCCAGCGCTGCTTTTCATTAGAATTGTAGGAAGGCTCCTTTTTCCAGGGCAGAAATCCTTCAGGCTCAAGGGGAAAATCTGCAGAAAGGCCCAGCATCCATTCCCGGCCGCGCATATACCCGCCTTGCAGGCTGATATGCTTTAAGGCTTGATATTTAATACCAAGATTTATGGGCCAGCGGGCTTCTTTCGGTTCGCCGAACATGCCTTCATATTTCAGGGATGAATATTCCGTGGAAAGGGTAAGCTTGGGATTAATGTGGTATTCGAGCCCGCCAAAAACTCTTGTCTGCCGGAAAGGATCGGAAAAAATAAATGTTGTGTCAAAAGATTCTCCATTGCCCTCCCTTGTAATATCCTCAAGGGACTCACCACCGAGAAGGCCCTGGCCAAGTCCGAGAGTGACGTCCAGGTTGCCAAACATTTTTGAAAATACAAGATAGCGGGAAGGGAAAAGGGCATTTCCGATGGGATCATAGGCGCCAAGAGCAATCTGGGGCCAGAATTCATCTTCTTTTTTTAGTACAAGGCGAACCCCTAAACTTCGATCTTTATGGTATCCATAATCATAGTCAGGGAACGCAATAACAGTGGAGACCTCTGTATATTGGCCATGGAATTCCAGGCGGTCAAAAAGGCCGAGAGCCCCGCCATAATAGCGATAGGGCTCGGCTTTGCCGTATTTAATCCGCATATTCCAGTCCGGAAGAATGCGGGCATTGGGCATGTCCCAGATGCCGGTATAGGATTGCAGGGAGGCAAGAGGTCGGGAGCGGCTATCTTCCGCTCTTGGCAAAGAGGCGGAGGTGAGGCAGAATAAAAGAATGAATATCCCCAGGATGCGGACCATTAAGCCCATAAAACCGGTCCGTTATTTTCAGGACTCCGCAACCGGAGTCTCATTTTTTTTTATCAAATTACGGATGTAATTTAGAAAATAAATCCCCAAAAGAGCCATAAAAAATGATACTACAAAAGTTAGGACTATTATCTTGAGTTTGTTAGGTTTATACGCTTTTTCCGGCACATAGGGCTTGTCCAGGATTTCAAAGGTATCAAGCTTTTTTGCTTCATTTATCTTGGCAAGCTCAAGCTGCTTGCGCAGTTCTGTATACACGGTCTGGGAAGCGTACCGTTCACGAGTGATCTCAGAGAGTTTCAGCTTTTCGCTCGGAACCTGGCGATCCCAGTATTCCAGGTCTTCTTTGGCTGTGACAAGCTGCTGCTCAACAAATTCCCTTTCCCGCCTGGCATCGGATACATATTCGTTTTCAAGAAAAAAGGTCAGTTCATCGATCACCCTCTCCAGCATGAGGGCGGAAAATGCAGGTTCTTCGGCTGACCAGCTGATCGTGATCAGTTCTGTTCTTCTGTCCTGGCTGACAGAAAAAAACACATCTAGAGCCTCTTCCTGGATGGCTTTTATCATAGTTGGTTTTTTGATGGGATCATCAATATTCCAACTCTTGGTCTCGGAATCCCACAGATCGGAATAGAGAACAGGCAGCAGGTTATATTTGCTGATCAACCGTTCCTTCAGGGTTCGGCTTTCCAGAAAGGACATGATGTTGCTTGTGCCCTGGCCAGGCAAGGAGATGGGAAGAGGAAGATTTCCTAAAAGCCCGCCGAGACTGCCGAAGGTGGATTTTTCCTGCTTGACCGGAATAAGTGTTGCTGATGATTTATACATCCTGGGCAGAAAAGCAAAGCTGACCACACCTGCGATGAGAGTGCAGAAGACGACAAAGGAGACAATAAAAAGTTTCCCGGCCCAGGCAACCCGCCAGAGTTCCATGAGGTCGATCTCATCTTCCTGGCTCATATCACCAGGAAGCACGGGATAGGCATACACAATCTCTTTTTCTTTCGGGCAGTTTGGATCAGGCATATTCTCCTTGCTTCAGCAGTATCAGTAAACGAGTCAGGTTTTAAATATACCAGTATTAAATAGCCCAGATGATGCCGGCTGTGGTGGCAATTTTAAAGACAATGTCTGCGATATCGCGAATCACCGCCATGGCCGGAACGCGGTCCAGGTCTTCCGGCACCACTATGGTATCGCCGGGCATGAGAACGAGGTTGTAAAAATTATTGAACAACCCTTTCGTTGCTGCAGATGCTAAAATTTCACCGTTTGCCTTGAAGAGATAAATGGCATCTTTATCTGCTGTCTTTGAAGGGCCGCCGGCTTTATCCAGATAATCCCCCAATTTCATGGTTTTCTCAAACATAAAGGAATTTGGGCTGTAGACACTGCCGACAACCGAAACAAAGTTCGGCCGCTGCGGTATATGCAGACTGTCACCTTCCTGGAGCTCGAAGTCAAATGCGGTATCTTTCAGTGTAGCCAGTGGCCCGAGAGTAATGCTCATCCTGCCCGTTGCCTTAACCTGGCGCAGGCGGGAAACAAGATTCTGCAGGGCTGATTGCTGAGCGCTGATTAACTTTTCATCCTGGCTGGCGGCCAATACCTGGGCCTGTTCAGCCAAGACGTTCTGCACCCTTATTTCCAGGTCATCAACCATCCTGTCAATACTTGTCTGCTGGATTTCCTGGGCCTTGCTGGAAACAAAATAGGCGCCGTAAAAATACGCTTTGTCCGTAAAACCACCCGCACGCTCTATGAGGTCGGAGAGGCGTTCCCCGTCTTTGATCCTGTAATCGCCGGGAAATTTTACCTCGCCGGTAATGGTGACACTCTTAAAGCTGGCAGCATCCCTGACCTTCCGCACATAGATATAATCATAGGGCTGGAGCTGAAATGAGCCATCAGTGTCGGCGTGCAGCGACAAGTGAGATGTTGTCACTTCACCATCCTTGATCACCTGCCGGCTCAAATCTATGCGCTGCGGGTCTGCATCGAACTTGAAACCTCCTGCGAGACCAAGCAGATCGCCCAGTGTGAGTCCGGGGGTGAAAACATAGTCATCAGGACGCCAGACACTGCCGACTATTTTCACGGGCTCTTTTATGCCGTAGTCATCACGGGACAGTATCGCTATTTTATCGTAGGGATAAAGATCTGCGTCATACTGTTTATTCAGGACATCAGACAGGGGAAAGCGTTCAACCGTGTAGCGAGTTGTCTGGGGATCATAACGATATACTAAGCCAAATTCGGTAATGGAATTAGGCTTCAGCAATGAAACATCTGTAAGAATATCTGAGAGTTTCAGGTCCGGGCGGTAGTTGAAAACATCAGGAAACCAGACATTGCCCTCCAGGCGTACTACTTCGGGCCATAATGTTTCCAGGTACTCCAATTCCAGAAGATCGCCATTCCGGATGGCAATCGTTGCCAGATCAGATTTGCTGGCGCGCCTGTCAATATCCAAAACTACAAAATGCTGATTATTATCAAACCTGCGCAGGTAAAGCCTGTCTGCTGAGGACTGCGGCAAGGCACCACCTGCCAGTTCAAGCAGATCAGCCACAGATGTTTCTGTCGTAAGTTCGTAAATTGCCGGTTGACTGGTCGCACCTGCTATGGCAGCCGTAGGGCCAAGGCGTGGAACAAAAATAACGTCCCCATCCTGCAGATTCACATCTCCGTCACGCGAGCCGTGCAGAAGAAGGGCGTAGAGGTCAACCCCCTTAAAAAGTTTTCCCCCTCTGAAAAGGCCGATTGTCCGCAGAGAACCGCTTTTCTTAACACCATCACCGGCAATCAGACCGCCAATGACCGTGGAAAAGGGAGGGACCAGATGAAGACCCGGCCGATTCACCTCACCAACAACATAAATTTCAATACTGCGCAGCTGAGCCAAAGAGACACTGATATGAATTCCCTGGACATATTTTTCCGCCTCACGGCGAATAATCTCTTCAAGTTTGCCGAACGGTGTCCCGGCAATTGGCAGGATACCGATCTGCGGTACATCAATGGTTCCTTCACGACTTACGGCCACGGTATAAGAACCGTCGATGTCTTTACCCCAGATCCGGATACGGAGCTTATCTCCCGGCCCGACCAGGTAATCATCACTTGGGACAGCGAGCTTGCTGGAAGTCTTTGTTGATGAATCAAAAATTGTATAACCATATTGTTCAAGCGACTCTGCCAGGGTGGAACCGTATCTTTGCTGATAAAGCTGCTCGGTGGAGGAAAATATCTTCTCCTCCTCTATGTCAATTTCCTTCCCGGGAACAGCAGGTACCTTTTCTTCTTCCTGGGACTCTTCAGATGCTTGATCCTTTTGGGGCTCATCAGCTTCCTGATCTTTTTGAGGCGGTTCTACATATATAGTTTCATAGGGTGAGATTCTTTGCTTGGATGGATCATCCTGGAGTAACTGCTGGATCTGCTCCGGTGTGGCATTCTGGAGTAACTGTTGGATCTGCTCCGGCGTGGCATTCTGGCGTAACTGCTGGATTTGCTGCGGAGACATGTTGCCATTCCCTCCGTTTACCTCTGCAGCAGAGAGTGGCTTGGCTGAAAGAGCAAGACAGATTCCCAGAAGGCAAAATAAAGGAACAGCAAACCTGGTCAAAAATGATCTGAAAGTCATAATAAAACCCAAACAGAATTTAAGAAAAGAATTAAATACAATTCACCACAAACGCATTCTCTGATCATAACGTTTGAGGTGATAACATTATATGGTAAAGGGCAGTAATTTAACCTTTTTTTTCTTATACTGCAGTAAAAAATAAAAAACAGGAGAAGAATCGCATTTTGGGGAATTGAAAATAAGCCCGCAGAAGATAGAGCAGAAGGAATTTGGTCATAAAAAAAGCCGCGCGGCTGCGGCTTTTTTGCGAATAAAAATGTGAGTAAATTCAGGCAGATTACAAACTAATGATGCGAAGCAGGAGGCGGCGGCGCAGAAGAACCGGAATCTGATGCTACCGCTACAGACATGATAACCAGGGCGCCTATAAAAATGGCACCCTCAATCCATTTAACTCTCGTTCCAGAAAGGTAAGCCTTCGTAGCTTCTGAAGTGGCGGCAGTCTCGGCTGTGGTGGCCGCGGGTTCTGGGGGTGGGGCTGGAGCTGGAGCTCTAGGTTCATCTTTTTGTATTTCATATGGACGTGCGGCAGTTCCCACCTCTGCTGCGAAAACAGTAGAAACCAGGGTCGAGGAAAAAACAAATGTGCCCAAAACTATTATTGCTATTAGTTTTTTCAACTTTTCACCTTGTGATGTTTAAAATTAACGAAGGCTGAATCTTTCGATTTTTCCTTACTTTATTAATAAAAACAAAACTCTCCATAAAATGCAATCCATTTTTAAGTAATAAGAACTATCACCCGGCAGCGAAAAGACAGACTGGTTTTGAGGATCTGGGCAATGATCCACCTGTCCACCGGAGCATTTTTACTGAATATAACCATACAACATCAAGCATTCTGGTTGTCAACATGGCGCACTTCTTTCAATGCGCAATTCTACATTGTGGTACTTTGTCCCATTGATTAATGAACAATCATACTTAGATTCTAACTATAAGCAAGTTGCATATTAAACCATTATCAATGGGAGGAATATATCATGGAACGCTATTATATAGATTGTAGAGACTACCCTGGCGATGTGAAATGTTCCGTAGCGCTTTCCGCCGACTCCAAAGAAGAACTTTTGGAAGCTGCTGTGCAGCATAGTGAAAAGGTTCATGGCTATAAGGACACCCCAGAATTCAGAGAAAGCATTGTTAAAGAGTTTAAGAAGGGGACCCCACATGCCTGATATCAAATTTGGCTATTGCTAAAGTCAGTGTCCTTGGGAGAATAGTGCAGAATAAATCACGGAAGAATCATATTAACAATATCGGGTAACTTAACGGAGCGGAGTCATTACTGACTCTGCTTTTTTATACTTTAAAAATATCTGCCCATCATATACCTCCCTCGGTATCAATTTGTTATGTGTCAAGATTTTGGCAAGAAAGACAGGGAGTTATGAAAGGCAACACCTGCAGCAGGAGTTAAGAGTTAGTACAGATCTGTATTTCATGGTAAATTCAGGTTAGCTTGTAATAAATACAACGTAAGGATTAGATTTACCTACTCCCTAAAAAATCAAATTACTCCTTAAAATCCTCCTAACACAGTATTGTGTTACTGTTCTTATCCGCTATACTCAATTATAAGTAAAAACAGGCTCTTTGCCTTATAACAGCAATGATAGTCATCTTATCTTATCAGGTAAGAGACTGATGGAGAATCTCGTTTTGCTCCTTGGCAATAGGGAATTTTCATATGGATGAAGATACTTTTTCAAAGAATTTTATATCTGCGCAAGATGTTTTGAGGGCAGAAATCATTGTTAACCAGGCCCTTATCGACATCCTGATTGCCAAGCAGGTAATCACCGAGGAAGAGTTGGTGAGCACCATTCAAAACATACAGAGGGATGAGCAAAAATTGCCCAATGAATCAGGCAAAATAGTTTCACTAAAACGATAAGATTATATTTAAGAAAAGAGCAAAAAAGTCATTCTATGCTGTAAACTTTAAATTGGAATAAATTCTAATGCATGAGGTTTCTTTATAATTTCTGTCCAGTTTCATAAAAAGGAGAAACGCTAAATGACCCTCACCAAAGCTGATCTCATCGACCAGGTTCATTCATCCAACCCCAAGCTTACGAAAACTCAAGCACGTGAAGCTGTAGAAACCATTCTAAAGGTAACGAAGGCCAGTCTTGAAAAAGGAGATGATGTCTTATTGTCAGGATTCGGAAAATTCAATGTTAAGGTTAAATCTGCCAGGAAAGGCAGGAACCCTAAAACCGGAGAACCATTGATTCTGGCAGCCAGGAAGGTTGTTACATTTAAAGCAAGTGGGATATTACGGGAAAAAGTGAATGGGAAGTAGAGGTCTTAAAGAACGGAGACAGCATGAACGCGCAAGAGTGCAAAACATTGTCGCCGGTATTCTCAACGCTGATGAAATTGTAACGACCGGATTAATAAATGATATTTCCCAAGGTGGTGTCAATTTTACGCATGAACTCGGAATGGCACCTGCTGCCACTTCCATCCGTTCAATAGATCTAATTGCAGAGTTCAGTTACCTGAATGATATACCCTGCAAATACGCCTGGAATTTTAATGTAAAAAGGGAATCCTATTTTAATGCAAGAAATATAAGGAAGTGCGGGATCCAATTTGGCAAGCTGACCCCTGACCAGATTTTTCTTTTGAGAATTTTAATTAACCGCTGTACATCGCTTGGTACCAAAGGCATTAGCTCAAATGTCCGTCTGACTTTCAGCTAATAACCATTGCCTTCATATGCATCTTGGCAAGTAAGATTAATTCTCATGAGAGATTAATTCTTATGCGAGGAAAAATAAGCAGCAAGATTAAGGGAGTTACGGACAAATTTTTATCACTTTATAAATTCGGTTGGCTGCCCGTAAATACTCCCCTGGGACTAGATTTTTCTACACCTGAACAAATAGAATACTCTCTAAAATACTCCTTATTTTATTGTCCCAGATGCAGTATAATTTGTGGTCAAAGATTGATATCCCCAATATTACTGGGAAAAAGGTTTTTGGTTTAACCTTATCAGTGATAATTTGCTGGAATTATTATAATTTTTTATAAGTAATTGAATGGAATGGCTATGGCTATTGATTATTTTGAAACTATCTACGCTGACATGGGCAGAGAGTTATGAAAAATAGAGATCTATTGTATCTTCGGCCAGAGCAATCTGAGGACGCTTTCCCTGAAAATTTTAATTTGCCGGGATGGCAGGTCCATACGGCTACTAATATTGAAAGAGCCCGAAACGTACTTGCCGATTACGACATTGATGTCGGCCTGGCAGTACTGGATTCTCATAAAAATGATCAGCTTTTTACATATGTTAAAAGGGAATGTCATCCCGCGACCCAGATGGAATGGATCGCCCTGCTTCCTGACTCCTTCCATGAGGTCACAGAAGTCTCCAGATTGATCAAAGATAACTTTTTTGATTATCATACCGTTCCCCCTGATTTTGAAAGACTACAAACGCTTATAGGTCATGCCTGGGGTATGGCTATGATTGGCCGCCGTTTACGCTCCAAAGTGAATGAAACAACTCCTTATGAAGAAGAGATGGTGGGTGCCAGCCCTGCCATGCAGGTAGTTTTTCAGACCATCCGCAAGATTGCCAACGTTGACGCGCCGGTTCTGATTACCGGCGAAAGCGGGACTGGCAAGGAGCTTGCGGCAAAAGCGGTCCATGAAAGATCTTCACGTGCGCTCGGTCCTTTTGTTGCAGTGAACTGCGCCGCTTTGCCGGGCAGCCTGATTCAGTCCGAGCTGTTCGGCCATGAAAAGGGAGCATTTACGGGTGCACATCAACGGAAGATTGGCCGTATCGAGTCTGCAAAGGGTGGGACTATATTTTTGGATGAAATTGGCGATATACCATTGGACATACAGATTAATTTACTGCGTTTCCTGCAGGAGAAAACCATTGAGCGTGTCGGTGGAGGGGCAAAAATTGAGGTTGATGTGCGGGTCATCGCCGCCACGCATGTCAAACTGGAGGAGGCGGTCAAGGCTGGCAAGTTTCGAGAAGATCTGTATTACAGGCTGAATGTACTGACTCTCGAAATGCCCCCCTTGCGAGAACGTGCAGATGACATCGAGCTGCTGGCCCGGTTTTTCTTCGAGCGTTTTTCCGGAGAAAAAAATAAGCAATTAAACGGCTTCAGTGATGCTGCTTTACTGGTTATGCGAAGCTATGACTGGCCGGGTAATGTCCGTGAGCTTATCAACCGGGTCCGACGCGCAATGGTAATGGGAGAGACCCGTTTGATTTCTCCGAACGATCTCGACCTTGACAGACGCAAAACGACGCGGCACATGAAGACACTGGATGAGGTCCGATCCGAAGCGGAAAAACAGATTATTCTTACGGTGTTGAACAATACCAAAAACAATGTTTCCGAATCCGCAAAAATTCTTGATGTTTCCCGCGTAACCCTCTATCGGCTGATGGAAAAACATAACATAATCGCCCCCTCACCCTAGATGAGCCATGAGCGGCTTCTACGCTCTTATCTCCTGACAAAAAATCCTTCTCATTTATGCCTTGAGTCTCCTCTTTCCTGCGACATCTCCAATTCTTCAACAAAAGTATTACACATGAACAGGCCCTGCCTGCCCTTTATCCAAAAGAGTTCAAAACCTGTATCAACCGCGGTGACTAAAATCCATTGTAACTTATTGTTATATTGAGTTTTTTGGGGTAGCTAATAGCAAACCCTTCCCACTGAAGATTCTACAATGTGAGACGTGATTTCAATGATTAATTCAAACTGTACTTCTACTGTTAAAAAATAGTTACAAGTACTTCGAAATGGGCCACCAGTGTGGGAAAGCGGGGCATTTGTGACTATTTGCCCTGCTGTGTGTATCGAACACCTTACAGTCAATTCAACAGTTTACAGACCATAAAATTCCATTTATACTTTAAAAACAGCTAGTTATGTTTCTGGCACAGGGATTGCTATATATCAAGGGAAAGGAATTTAAAAAGCAGCTTAAGGGGCAGTGATTATGGGAAACGAAATAACCAAGACAATAAGTAAACGAGCCGTCAGCTTGAATTCGCTGCTGGCATTGATTTTTCTCGTAACCTTCCTCACCATCCCTGCTTTTGCTTCAGAGCCCATTGTACTTGCCCAAGCATCTCAGATAGAAAATTCATACCTTCAGGTAGAAAATACATACTTCCCAGGCGCGATCGTAGATGACGGAGCACTTTCCTTGATGGTTGGAATGGGGGCAGATAATTCCAACATCGATGTCCACAAGGCACCCAATGTCATTCTTTGGGATGAAGATGGCAGGGGCAAGAGAAACAGTGTCAGTCAATCGGATAACACTGGCGTCGGTAACGTACAGGAAATAACCGTTACCATGACTTCGCGATAATACGACCGCTGGAAGTACAATCCTCAACGGAGAAAGGGGAACACTATATATGTTGCTTTCAAAACGTACCATCCAATTCCTATTATTGCTGTTGATTCTGCTCCCTGCCGTGCTGACCTTTGGTGAGGATGTACAGCCTACCTTCCAAAGCATCATTGACCAAAGCTTAATAGACGGGAATGCGCTTGGCCAAACCCAGGGTCGCATTGCCGTCAACATGGCGGCTGGTAACGAAAATGTTCAGGCGAATGCGGCAGCGATGGCCATTAGTAATGGTCACGCATCAGCAACTGTTTCCGGAATGCAAAGTGCTGAGGGAAACAAGGCCAATTCGCCTGACATAGCCATTTCCCGCATCGGCGGCAATGCTTTTTCCAACGCCTCAGGGTCAATAGCCATCAACCAGGTCAGCGGCCAGGGCAATCTTCAGTTCAATGGTCTTGCCATAGCAGTAGGTGACTCTGCTGAGGCTGTTTCCGAGTCTGAACTCGGTGGGGTGAATACCGAACAAAAGGACTCAATTGTTGTTAATAATTCTTCAACGGCAACTCGGGAGGCTACGGTTGAACAAACCGCCTTCCAAGGCGCTCGCGGAATTGTTCAGGTTAATCAATTGGCGGGATCTAGGAATGCTACCGCTAACAACGTCGCTCTCAAGATCTCGCTAGGGTCTGAGTAGGCACAAACATCAAAAAGGAGAAAGGATATGAAGAAACTGTACAGAAACATTATTTTGGCTACGGTAATGGGCGTGCTCTGCGCATCACCGGCGTTCGCTGATGATAGGGGCGACGACCACAGGGGTAGGGACAATAATGCAGCCAAGACCGAGGTTGATCAGGAATCTGAGGACAATAAAGTGGTCAACATCAATCACCTCAATGATGCCTTTATCGGCGACAGTGCGCTGAAAAATGCCAGCGGCAATATCGGTGTCAACGTCGGCGTAGGTACCCAGAACATGCAGACTAATACTGCAGCAATCATGGAGGCGGATGAAGCTGAGGGCCACCACCGCGGTAGACACGATAGAGATGATAAGACATTAGGAGCAGAAGTTGAGGTCGATCAGGATTCTGATGATAACAAAGTCATTAATAAAGGCAATGTCAACTCCGCAAATGTGGCCGCCGATGCTTTACGGAATGCAACCGGTAACATCGGCGTGAACCTCGCCACAGGTGACCAGAACGTGCAGAGCAACAGCATGTCTGCCGTGACCGGAGTGGCAAAATTGGGTAGTGCCTCCGTTGAAGTCGATCAGAAAATGGATGACAACTTCACCCTGAACAAAGGTTTAATGGAAGAACAATTTACAACGGTCAGAGTAAGCCTCGACGTGAACGTGCAACAGGAAGGGGCAGCAAACGCACGAGGTGGCTACATTGGTGGCTACGCTGGTGAGTTTGGAGGTGGTTTCATTGGTGGTTACGAAGGTACAACCGCAGGATATTCAGATCAGGTTGGTAATGTCTACCCGGATATGTGGGAAGGCGATTCACATACTGGTGGACCACAAATCGGCCATTTTGACCTTGATACGGATACCCAGGGCGGCAGCGACCGGAACAGTGACGGCGGCGCTTTGTTATTCAAAGAAGATGGCACCGAGAGTGGCGTTATGGGTGGCATTATAGGTGGCAGGGAGCATGGCTTTGAAGCTGGTCTTACTGGAGGAACGGTAACGGATATGGATTTGGCGGGAACTGCTACTGGCGAACTTATAACGAGCGCTGGCTGGATAATTACACCAACCGAAAACAGAGCCAGCATCGGTGATAATGCCCTGAGAGGCGCCAAGGGTAACATCGGCGTGAACGTTG
>Ga0209742_10000734_pt1 | contig 16685 bp, 18 predicted proteins | sample DeeMarSeWOR38_10_FD_187462 | JGI IMG/M metagenome (GOLD analysis project Ga0209742, IMG submission 187462) | Marine sediment microbial communities from White Oak River estuary, North Carolina - WOR-3-8_10 (SPAdes) (version 2) | ecosystem: Environmental > Aquatic > Marine > Intertidal zone >... | reverse complement strand
GTATCTACCGGGTTGATAGCCAGGGTTAAAACATCCGTATTTTTCAGACCATCGTTGATGGAAATCCAGGTGGATCCGCCATCTGTGCTCCGAAAAGCACCCTGCTGAGTTCCGATATAAAGCATGCTGGTGTTGGCCGGATCAATGGCTATTGTAAATACCTGCACTCCCCTACGGTCGTCTCCCATACCCTGTTTATCGGCGGCCATGGAATTTCCGGATAACAGGAAAACCACATTGATAATAGCCAAGACCAGGGTATACTGGCTGCTAAAATGCCTTTTCATTGTCGGGCTTCCTTCTTTTTTTTACTGGTAAGTTATGCTTTATTGAAAGTAGATGACCCTAAAACAAAAAAGCTTCCCGAGCTAAAAAGATAGCCCTTTGGAAGCTTTTGGTGAAAAGACAGCGCAAACTTGCCACATAGACAAGCCCACTATTTATGTTTTATATCATCTGATAACTGATCGCAGCTGCGTTATTATATCCATCCAGATTTTATGTCAATATCTTTTTTTAAACCAGTAGATTACAGCTACCTATATAATTATTTGGGTATTGAGTCGCAAGAAGTTAGACCTAAATAACTATTGAATCGTTTAAAAAAAAATCCTGATATATTGAGATTATCTGTAAAAAACCGCCCCTTTGAAAACCTGTGATATCATAAAATTTCACAAATATCCCAAAATGCAAATACGTAGATGGTATCTTCGTAGTGGTAAGAATTTAAATTATGCTAAAAAAACGGATTCGAAATTTAATTGCTGCCCGCATTGCTGACGAGTTCTGAACAAATTATGTCAGATCAAATGCTCGCTGCTAAAAATCATCTATACAACTGAAATCTCATCTGCATTTTACCGCCTGCAATCAGGCGGGCTTGTCCGGCTTCAGCTTTTTTTCAATTCCGGCCAGACGGCTTTTAAGATCAGCCAGCTCTAAGGATGAGCGTTGATCGCGCTGCTTGCGGTCGATCGCTTCGCAAAATGCCCGGATATTGGCGTTGATGGTACTGATCATCAGCTGATCTTCGGAGCTGTAAATCTTTGCCAGCATTTCAACAGCAGCACCGAAGCCGGGAATATCCTCATCGATTTGCATTTCCTCGGCCGATCTGGGCTTCCAGCTCACCTGAAGTTTATAGGGCGACGCCTGGCTGGCGATCTCACCCTTCGGCTTTGATCCCCCGGCTGGATATTCCGCGCGCACTTTGGGACCCTGTCCAAAACGAAGCCAGTCCATGGAGCACCCACTGACTTCCGCCACTTTATAAATCCACCCCGGAGGGACATCGTCCCGTTTTCTGGCAGCACCAATATTTTGCCTGGAGATGCCTAAATGATGTGCCAGTTGCCCGTCGGATTTGACATTCAGCGCCTCTTTCAATCGGCTGATGATTTCTTCCGTTTGGTTCAATGACAGATTTAAAATTTTGTTATTATTCGATTTATCTTCTTTTGACATATTTCAACTCCGTTTGAACCTTTAAAAGGGGTGGGTGTGATATGCAAAAATATTTTGCTTTTTATGCAAATTTTTATTGACATCATTATTTTTTCATATTATTCATACCCCAAAATCTGTTACGAATTCGTTTAATTCTTAACAAAATTTTGCCTCATTGGCAAGTTTTAATTGACAGATATGAAAAAATTATTGCTCAAGGTTTTTCCCGCGCCATGCGTTGTTGCATGGCCCTAAATTATCACCCCCAACTCGAAAGGAGGACAGCATGTTCAATCGTAAACAGGTCGCAATACTGGTCATCGTTTTAATGGGTTTGACGGGCAGCCTAAACGCTTATGCCGCTGATATCGCCAGAATTGATATCAACACGGCCTCGGCAGAAGAGCTGACGCAATTAAAAGGCGTCGGCCCCAGTCATGCAGCCGGCATCGTGGTTTTTCGCGAAAAAAACGGCCCATTTAAAAATCCCGAGGATTTAATTCAGGTGCCCGGCATTGGCCAAAAAACATTTGAGAAAAACAAAGATTTGATCATGGTGGGACCGCCCGAGAAAAAGCTGTCTCAGAAAGGCAAGAACCCTTCTAAAAAATAGCAGACCGTGCTTATTCGCGGCTGGACTGCGACGAGCCGTTCGGCTTTGAGCTCACGGCCGAAGGGCTCAACCAAGCCTGAGCCGCTCCCAAACCATTCAGCCGCCCGGCAATCGGGCGGCTGATCGTTCACTGAAAAGAAACGGGCTGCCGATAACTTGAAAAGGAGGACAGAAAATGACGGACAAAATAAAAAGCTATAAAGATTTAAGGGTATTTCAGAATGCCATGAATGCCGCCATGGAGATATTTCACCTGACCGAGAAATTTCCGCCGGAAGAAAAATATTCCATGACCGATCAGATCCGGCGCTCTTCCCGATCGGTTTGCTCGAATATCACCAGGGCCTGGCGCAAAAGGCGATTTAAAACCCCTTTTATTGCCAAATTAAACGATTCCGAAGGCGAGGCCTGTGAAACGCAGGTGTGGCTCGAGTTCGCCAGGCAGTGCGAGTATCTGGATGATGATGCCTGCAGTGAGCTGGATGCCGCCTATGATCAAATTATGGGGCAGCTCGCGAAAATGATCGGTCAACCGGACAAGTGGCTAATCAAAAACCAGCAGGCACCGGCCGCCGCTTCGCCTTCATCTTGACGTTTTAGCGCTACCGGATCGTCTATTCCATCCAGGACGATCAATTCAGCATTCATATCGTCAAGATCGCCCACCGCCGCGATGCTTACCGCAAAAAAACTTGAGGTCACAATCTGTGACCTCAAGTGAAAGAAATCGACGCCAAAAGCAAAAAATAATTTTAATACTTTAATATGCGATCATCCGCTCTTGACCGAACGGTCGCCGATTCGATATCTGTATGGGATCAGCAATTTTATGCTATCGGTCTATCCAAACTTTAGCGGTAATCCGTTTTTTCAGTCCACTGACAGACGGCATTTAAAGACGGCTTACCATAAATAAAAATGATAAGGAAATGTAAAAAATCAGATTTCAATACCATCCTTGAAATCATCAACGATGCCGCACAGGCTTATAAAGGCATTATTCCACGGGACCGGTGGCATGAGCCATACATGTCGTTTGCGGAGCTCAGGGCCCAGATTGACGATGGTATTGTTTTCCGGGGCCTGGAACGTAATGGTCAGATGCTCGGGGTCATGGGTATCCAGGACAAAGGCGATGTCACGCTCATCCGTCATGCGTATGTGGTGCCCAGGGCACAAAAACGGGGAATCGGAAAAAAGCTGCTGCAGTATTTAGAAAATATGACTGAAAAACCCATCCTTATTGGCACCTGGGCAGCTGCTTCATGGGCAGTTTCATTTTACCAAAAGAACGGATACTCACTTGTTTCAGAGGAAGAAAAGGATCGGCTTCTCAGAAAATATTGGTCGATTCCAGAGCGACAGGTGGAAACTTCTGTGGTGTTGGCGAACCCGGCATGGTATCGGACCCAATCCGATGGCTCAACGTAAAGCGAATAACCAAACGCTCGCCTTTTGATTGCGCCGGATCAAATCTAAATCATCTGACCCCTGCCTAGTGTTGTCTGTCATCCGTTTGCCGACACCTGAAATCTGCCTGCCCGGCAGCCTTTCCGGCATCGCTGCAGCGAATACGGTCCTGTCAGGCATGCAAAGGTGGGACACCGATAGGTATTCTTCTTGACCCTCACCGCTTAACCTCCTATTTTATAGACATGCCGATTTCAACGATCAATTTCTTCGATCCCGGGATATGGCGGGAGGGCGCGCTTTTACGGGAAATCGAGCGCAACCTGGCTGAACCGGATGATCTTTTGGCTTCCGGCCAGTGGAAACCGGCCCTGCCTCCCCGGGTTTTTGAAAAGGTCAGCGGTCTGCTTACCGGCGGCAACGTCCGGGCGGTTGCCAGCTTCGATCCGGCCGGCTATCTGGCCGAGGTCGGCCTGCCGCAGTCTTTGACCGCCGGCCGCACCAACAGCGACGTGCTGCGCGCCTTCCATCTGATCAAATCGTACCGCCCGGACCCGCGTTACTTTCCTTTTTCGGGAAAGACAGGCGCGTGGGTACAGAAAATCTTTCTGACCCTCAGCCGCATCTCCCCTTCCCTGGTCGCTGCCCTCGACCGCCTGATCGATCCGCTGGCGGTCCGCATGACTGAAGAAAAATACCACACGGATCGATACCATTCCGCCCCTTACGGCAAGTTTGAAGATATTGCCAAAGGAGCGCAATCCGATCTTTCGAAAGAAGCGCGCTACGTTGGCATCCTGCGCCGCCAGGTACCCCAGTTTGCCTGGGACAAGGGCCCCCACACGGGGAGCATCGATGCGGGTCACCGCACCGAAGAAAATTTCGGTACCTACGATATTGCCGTTAAATTCGGCTTCAGCGAAGCCCAGGCCCGTCGCATGGCGACAACATGCTACGATGTCGACATCAGCCGGACTCACTATCGCGATCCGCGGGATCCCACCAGATGGCGAACGACCGGCACGGTTGGCGAAATCGGTGACATTCAGCGGCACTACAACCGCAGCCCGGCCGGCGCGGAAGACACCCGCATCACCGCCGCCCGGATCCACCTCGACCGCGCCCTTAGACTGGCAGGTGACGGCTTTTACGATGCCGCCGAGCAGGAATTCGGCATCGGGCTCCACAGTCTGCAGGATATTTTTTCGCATGCCCAGTTAACGCCCACCGCCCACACCTGCCTGGGGGAGTTTCCCGATCTGGTAAAGTATCACCCGCTATCCATGTTTGAAACCGCGCTGGCCACCGAAGGTTATTTTAAAAAATTTATTGCGGGCTTGCATTTAAAGCCGCTGGCTCCCGTTTCAGGCTCATTTGAAGCCATGCCGGCCTCCGATCCGTTCATCGGGGGGACCGCCGCACCGCAAGATCGCGCGCTGGTATCGCAACAGATAGCCGCCTTTCCGCAAGAGCTGACGGCATTTCTAAGGGACAGCGGCATCCGCATATATGTGGGTGCCGCCGAAACATTGCCGACCGAACTCGGATTCGGGGTGGATCTGGACGGGGACGGCCGCGTCACACCGGGCAAATGGATCGACATCAACGGAGACGGCCTGAAACAATGGTTTGAAGTCGAAGATCAATTCGATATCGGGAAAAAGTGGGACCGACAGCTTGCGGCATACAACCATCAAAATCGGACCATTTTCATCTCGGCCCGCACCCTAAAAGATCCCGGGCTGGAGGCGGTCGTCAGACACGAGATCAATCATGCCATTGATTCGACCTTGCAGGAGGACTCCCGCGTAGGCGCCGGCTGGAATGCTTATCTCAACAAACTTTACAACGATGCCCGGCGCCGGGGATCGATTGCCTTTGACGAGCTCGATCCCCATGAGTACTTTGCCGGAATTGCAGCTTAGGGCACTAAAGCGCCGATCTTACATCGTGCGGCTGGAGGGCCGCCCATGGCGGCATTCAGCAGGGCGGGTCTGCAGTTGGGCTACCTTGACCCCTTGATGCTGAAACTGCTATTTAGACGGCACAAATATAGAAAGCATCTTAATAATGAAAAAATATTTTGAAATTCTAGAGCTCGATATGTCGGCCTCGATCGAAGAGGTCGAGCAGGCCTATAAGGAGCTGGCCGAAGCCTGGCGCCCGGAAAGCTATCAGAACCTGCCGCGATTCAAACGCAAGGCGGAAATCAAGTTAAAAGAAGTAGACGACGCCTATGAGCGCGTCAGGTCCTATCTGCTGGTAAAGCAGTCCGGTGAAGTACAAAAGGTTTTTGCGGGACCGGCAGAGCTGCCGCCGGAATCCGAACCGGAAGCACTTCCCGCCGTTGGGCCCCGTTCAATGCAATCCAACACCCCCGTTCGCAGAAAAACACGCGTGTTGGGTTTAATTGGCGTCGCTGCCGTTGTGAGCGCCCTGATGCTCTATCTGATTTCAGGTCGCCAGCAGCCGCAAGAACCGGAACTCGAAATCGCTGCCACTGAAGAAGAAAAATCGGCCCCGGCCGTCGATACCGCAGCACCGCCGCTATCAACGGACCCGCTTCAAAAGGGATCGGTATCAAATTCAGCAGGCCCGTTTAACGCTGAAAACCGATTCGCTTCCGCCGAAACAGCGCCACAGGATACTGCTTTGCCAGAACGGCCCGGCGACGAGATCCGGTTACCCCAAAAAGCGCTGGGCAGATACAATCGCAATCCGCTTCGGGTCAAAAGGGTTCAGAATGGTCTGATCACCACTGGCTATAATCCGGGTCCGATTGACGGCGTCATTGGCCCGCAAACAAGCGCAGCGTTGAAGCAATTTGCCGGTGATAACCAGCGCGTAATTGAAGCCGGCGGCCTGCTGGCTTCGGATTTTACCGACGCCGTGCTCGTATTTGCCGAAGTTGCCGCCGCCCATCCGGACTGGAATCGAATTGTCGGCACGGAAGCGTTTGCACGCTGGCTGGACAGCCAGGCAGAAATCCCTGCAACCCGGGTGAATCAAATAAAGAAATCCGCACCCGCCCGGCAGGTTATAGAAATCCTAAATTTGTATAAATCCGGCAAAGAAAAGCCATGAATACAGCCGGCCAAAATCAAAAAGAAATACAATTTTTCATTTGCGCATAAATCCGGCGCAATATGCAGCTTTTTTTATTGACGTCTTTACCGGCATTGTTTATTAAAATAGTCATTGAGCCTGAACCGGATTTTCTTGCTTTACAACCGCAATTTCACACCGAATATTGATCTCTCAAAAGCGCTTATCATCTGTTGAAGCCGCTGCCGCCCTTTGAAACGCCTTTCTAAAATCAGGCCTATGGATACCACAAATCGTCATAGAAAGGAGGGCATCATGGCTGTCAAAATTTTAATCAAACGCAAATTTAAAGAAGGAAATATGCGAGCGGTATCAAGATTTCTAATTAACAACCGCAACGGGGCGATGCAGCAGCCCGGCTATATTTCTTCCGAAACCCTGCGCAATCTGGATGACCGCGATCAAGTCACGGTGGTGTCCATGTGGGAGAATATCGAAGCCTGGAATGATTGGAAAAACAGCAAGCTCCGAAAAGCCAATGAAGCTGAATTCAAAGATTACCTGGTCGGCGACACGCGTTATGAGCACTATTCACTGGGTCTGCCGCTGGAATAACGGTGGTTCAATTTCTCATCCAGGCTAATGCGAAGGCTAATTAAGTTGTGCAAGGCAACAACCCAAAATGGAAAGGAATTCATGCGGGGGGCCATTATAACTGAGATCGGAACAACCTGAATCTTGAACCTTAAATCTTAAATCAGGTACATCCCATCGATTTATTCCGCGGTTATTTTGTATACCTTATCCCCTTCTCTGACCTTTTCAACCACGTGTATGCCCACGCTGTCACCCTTCTTTGCCCCGGTAACGGCTTTGTGCTCGACCTGCATGGAGTGTATGGTGGACTCGAAATCAGTGGTGTGGCCCAGAAAATGAAGCCGGTCTCCTACGGCTATCGCTCCGTTCGTGATTTCAACGGCGGCAACAGATATTTTGCCAAAATAGTTGGAAACGAAACCGATTTTTTCCTCTGCCATTGCTAAACCTCCGCTGTTTAGGGTTTGAAATCAGAAGGAAATTTTTTCAACAAACAGATCTCAGCAGAAAGCGCTCATGCCGCTGTGCGTGAGCAAGAGAGGTAAGCACGGTTGTCGGTGGCGTTAGAGTCTTCGCGATTTGAGGAATTAAGTACCAATAAATCCCTAAGAATGTCAAGCGGTTTGGGCGAATTACCAAAACGAACAAAAGCGAGGTTTTAACCGTTCAACAGGCCAATTCATCCTGTTAAATATTTCGAAGATATGGAGCCGACCCTGTTCAATGCTGCTCTGCGGCTCCGTTTGGCGAATTCAGCCGGGGCGCAGCGAATTAAACCGGGACAATTTAACCCATCAACCATATCCGCTCTGCACCCTAAACCTTTAACCTTTAAACTTTGTATTATACCCCTTTCTGAAAAACTTTATGGCCAGAAGAATCGTGGGGGTCAGATGAAAGAACAGATCGAATATGTCGACGGGTCGGGTCAGGATGCCGTCTTTCAGCATGATTAATTTTTCTGCCACATGCGGCATCGGACTGAATGGCGCCAGCAGCATAAAAGCCGCTATCAATATCAAAACCGGATAAGATATGCTGTCAAGCAAGCGCCACATGATGCTGTCTCCGAAGAATCACCCGGCAGATCGGCGGTCCTTTGATTCATAAATTTGAAACCACTTCTATACCTGCCTGATTTTTCGATAATAGGAATCCGACAGATAGATCGCTGCCAGCGGGTTGTGGCCGGTCACGCGGTCTTTTACGGCCAAAACCGTCGTGGGCGCTTCGGCGTATTTAAAAAAAATTGAATCGTGTCCCACACACAGCCCCATCAGGACGTTAAAATCGGTTTTGGCGTGATTCAGCAATTTGGCCTGGAATATGGGATTGCACATGGCCTCTTCGGTGCCCTGATAAATTTTTTCCTCATCCTCGATGCCGATGCGATCTTTGGATGTGCGCCCGGCCTTGCACAGCACGGAAACCACTTCAAATCCGCGCGCTTCCAGGATCTCCGCGACGATGCCGGCTTCCCCGGCAAGACCCACACAGAAGGCCAGCCCCAGGCGCCGGTAATTCATTTTTGCTGCAAACTCATAGATTTCAACGATACGGGTTTTGGTCGGCTGCATGACATAGGGCCGCTGATGGCGGTTGGCGTAGCAGGCGGCCTCCTGTCGCGAAGCCTGTCTGGCAAACTCGCGTATTTCCGAGCGATCGTATTCTTTGTCGGCTTCGGCAAAAACATCATCATAGACCAGGGTCGGGCAGCCCTTTGAACTGAGGCCATCTTCTTGCATGCAGATTTTCTTGGCGGCCTCATGGCCGCAGGATGCGCAGCCGGGGGAAGGTGCTTTTTTCTTGCTTGCCATATTGAATCCTTTCCAGCTCGGTTTGGACTGAAATCATTGCCACTAACGTCCATTGCTCAGGTCAAAATCTGACCCTTGCTTATCCCGTTTGCGCAATGGCGGTTAATTGCTGTTCGATGAGGCCGCGGAAAAGCGGTATCTTGTATTCGTTTTGCGTCATGGGTTCTGCATCTTTCACCGCCGCCCCGGCGGCCTTTGCCGCGCGATCCCGGTTCAGGCGTCTTCCCTTGAGGAGTTTTTCCGCTTCGGCAGAGCGCCAGGGCACCGGTGCTGCGCCGCTGAGCACCACCCGCGAATCGGCCGCCTGATCGCCGGCAAACACGATCGCCAGGGCCACACCGGCCAGAGCGAAGTCCCAGGCACGACGGGCCCGCACCTTGCGGTAGGAGCTCCGCAGGCCTTCCGCAGGGGGCGGCAACACAATTTCCGTTACGATTTCTGCCGGCTCCAGCACGGTCTCACGCGTATAATCCTCCGATGGCGGCACATGAAAGTCTTCCACGGCCACGGTTCGCCGACCGCCGGGACCGGCAATCACAACACCGGCCTGCAGGGCGGCCAGGGCCGGTGCCGTATCCGAGGGATGCACGATGAAGCAGTTCTCGCCGCCGAGGATGCAGTGGTAGGCGTTCTCGCCCTCGACGGCATAGCACCGGTCACCGCCCTTGCGCAGGCAATGGAATTCTCCCCGGTAATACCAGCAGCGGGGCTTCTGGCAGAGGTTGCCCCCGATGGTTCCCTGATTGCGCAGCTGGGGGCTCGCCACCTCGGCGGCGGCCATTGAAAGCGCCCGGTACTTTGATCTGATGACCGGGTGGCGGGCGACTTCTGCAATGGTGGTCAGAGCCCCGATCCGAAGCCCGCCTGCCGCTGTGGCCTCGATGCCTCTGAGTTCCCTGAGGCCGGCGATGCTGACCACGGTGCTGACGTCAAAAACACGCTCGCGCAGGCATCCGAGCAGGTCGGTCCCGCCGGCATGGACTCTGGCGCCGTCCGACGAAAGCATACCGATGGCCTCATCCAATGATCCTGGCCGAATATAGGAAAAGCTGGGGACCATGGCCTATCCCTCCTTTCTGCGTTCTGCAAGGCGCCGGCATAGCTGCACCGGACTCATGGGTGTTTGGGTGATGCGCACGCCCGTGGCATGGTAAACGGCATTGGCCACGGCGGCCGCCGTGGGAATCGTGACCGGCTCACCCAGGCCTTTGGCTCCCGTGGTGTTGGCCTCCGTATCATCGGGTTCGATGGGAAGGGAAACGAGGTCTTCAGGCACATCCAGGGCGGTCGGAAGCTTGTAATCGTGCCAGTTGCGGTTGACCATTTTTCCGGTGTGGGTTTTGTCGAGAATCCGGGCCTCGGTCATGGCCAGCCCGATTCCCATGGTGATCCCGCCGAATACCTGGTTGTCGTAGGTCAGTCTGCTCATGACTCGGCCGCTGTCATGGGCACCGAGAAAGCGGACAATCCGAACCTCGCCCGTCGCGGTGTTTACCTCCACTTCGCAGAACTGGGCGGCAAATGGGTTGGTCACCTTGTTTTCAGGATTTGGGCCCCGGTAGCCGATGCCGACCACCACTCCCCGCTGCTTGAGACCGGAGAGTTCCGTGAAATTTATTTTCTTTGACGGGTCGTTTCGCGAAACGATGCTGCCGGCCCTGAAAGACAGGGTTGCGGGATCGACCGCCAGATCCCGGGCGGCGATTTCCAGCAGCTGCTGCTTCAAACTGATAGCGGCGGCCCGCACGGCCGGCGACTCGGTGGGGACGGTTTTGCTCCCGCCGCTCGGTGTCGCATACTGGGTGGTGCCGGTATCGGCATGTTCGATCTGGATGATTTCCGGTTTGACCCCCAGTTCTTCGGCCACCACCAGGGACATGACGGTCTTGGTGCCGGTCCCGATGTCGCTGGCGCCCATATTCAGGTTAACACTGCCGTCGGCGAAGAGCTTGAGGATGATAGTGGAAGGCGGTCGGCCGCCGCCTGCAACCCACATGCCGCCGGCCATGCCCACGCCTCTGCGGATTACCCCCCGGTTGCCGGCTGCCGCAATCTGCTGTCGCGCCTGTTTCCAGCCAAAGGCCGCAGCCCCTTTCTCGAGGCAATCCTTAAATCCGGTACTGGTGTAAGGGGGCTGCCCGTCTCTTGCCTGGCTGTAAAGGGCAATATTCTTCAGGCGCAAATCCACCGGGTCCATGCCGACCGCCTCCGCCAGCGCATCCAGCATCTGCTCGAGAGCCCAGGCGCCCTGGGGATGGCCGGGCGCGCGGAAAGGCCGGGCCGGACCGGCATTAATATATACATCGGTGCCGGCTGTGCGCACATGGGGGCATCGGTAAAGGTCCCGAACCTGCCAGTCAACCAGTGAGATGCCGCCGGCGGGGTAGGCCCCGCCCGTACCGACACAGGTGAAATCCAATGCGCTGAGGGTCCCATCTTTCTTTATCCCCGCCCTGAGGGTCATGTTGCTCGGCGGGCGGTTTCCGACGGCCAGATAGGTCTCCTCCCGGCTGAGGATCATCTTCACCGGACGACCGGTCATTTTTGCCAGCAGGGCCGCGATGACGGTGTACTTTCCGGCCTGAAGCTTACTGCCGAACCCCCCGCCCATGTAATGCCCGATGACGCGGACCTTGGAAAGCGGCAGGCTTAAAATTTCGGCCACATTTTGCTGGACCCGATAAACCCCCTGGGTGGATTCCCAGATCGTCAGCCGGTCCCCGTCCCAGTTGGCCACGCACCCATGCGGTTCCATGGGGGTGTGGATTTCGCACTCGGTCCGGTAGCTTTCTTCGAGCACCACGTCGGCCTCGGCAAACCCCCTGTCGACATCGCCGCGTTCATAGATATCCGGCGGCGCGACCCGGTTGCCCTGATCGTGAACGGCTGCGGCTCCTTGATCCAGGGCCGCCCGCTCATCCGATACCGCGGGCAGCACCGCATAGGCCACGTCGATGGCTCTGACTGCATCCCAGGCCAGGTAGGGTGTTTCCGCGGCCACGGCAGCCACGGTCTCTCCCTCGTGCCGGCAGCGGGGGTCGAAGAGTTTTGACTTTAAGCGGACACCTCGGCTCGAATAGGTCCACTCGAGATCCGCCGCAGCGGTCTGTCCGCTGATCACGGCGTGCACGCCGGGCATGCTTTCGGCCCTGGCGGTCGCTACATTTTTAACCCGGGCGTTGGGATGCGGGCAGCGCAGGATGGCCCCGTAAAGCATGTTGGGCAGCGACACATCCGAGGGATAGACCGCCGAACCACTGACCCGCTCATAGGCATCCACCCGCGGGACGGCCTTGCCGATGATTCGGGTGCCCTTCCAGGGTGCCGGGCTTTTCCCCGGCAGCGGGGTCTCCGGGACCGGAAGCTCTTCCACATAGTAAAGTGATTTTTCCTGGTCGCTCACGATGCACCTCCCTTTTTGCCTTTGAGTTCGGCGGCACGCCCGACCGCCCGATGAATATGGGCATAGGCGCCGCAGCGGCAGAGGTTTCCGCTCATTGCCCGGCGGATTTCATCCGGTTTCGGTGCCGGATTGCCGCGCAGCAGACCCTCGGCCGCCATGATCTGCCCCGGGGTGCAGTAGCCGCATTGAAAGGCATCGTGCTCGGCAAAGGCCTGCTGGACCGCACCGAGCTTTTCTCCCTGCATGAGGCCTTCGAGGGTGACAATCTCGCTTCCCTGGGCTTCGACCGCCAGGGTCAGGCAGGCATAGCGGGGCACCTGATCCATCAACACGGTGCAGGCGCCGCATTCCCCCCTTTCGCAGCCGACCTTGGTCCCGGTCAGGCCCAGTTTCTCGCGCAAAACGTAAAGAAGCGACCAGCGGGATTCGACGACGAGGCTGCGGCGAATCCCGTTGATCGAAAGATTCACCCTGACGATCGCTTCGGGCTTGATCACATCGGCTTTCGCAATACCCCGGGCAGTCAGCGCGTCCGAGGCAGCCGCGATTGCCGCACCACTGCCCACGGTTTTGAGAAACTTGCGGCGAGTGACCCCTGGACCGAATCCGGTTTTTTTACCTGAATGATCATGATCGTTTTTCATGGAGTTCCTCCGGCGGTGTGTTATCAGAAATAAAAGGATTGCAACGGTGAAATGAGGAAATGAATAAGAGCATGTGTTACATCGAAGCACAATAAGCAAATCCGCCGGGCAAGTCAACATCAAAAAATGAAGCCCTGACCCTATACCCGGATGTGCCCATTGTTAACAGGCAGCTTGACATTTTAAAAGTTATTTGACCATACTCCATCGCTAAAATTCGAAGCTGCCGCAGCAAGTGAATTTAAAAAAGGAGGCCGAGATGCCCTTTCTCCGTTTGGGCCCACAGGATGGGTTGTACTATGAACATCATCTGCCCGCTGCCGACGGCAGGGGAACTTTCGTTTTCTTCAATGCCCTGACCGGCGACACCGCTGCCTGGGAGGCGGTCATTTGCCCGATTCTGCGCGCTGCCGGTTACGGCACCCTGACCTACAACATGCGGGGCCAGGTCGACAGCCCGTTTTCCCCCGGAGTCGAGCTCGGTGAAAAGGAGATCGTCGCCGACGCCGTCAAGCTGCTTTCCGAAGTTGCGCCCGCCGGGCCGATTCTGGTGGGCCTGTCCATCGGCGGCCTGTTTGCCGTTCGTGCCTGGCTGGCGGGAGCCGAAGCCACCGGCCTGGCGCTGATCAACACCCTCCGCCGCGACGGTCCCCGCTTAAAATGGATCGGCGACGCGCTGGTGCGTGCGGTGGAGGTCGGTGGTCTGCCGCTGTTTCGCGATTTATTCTTGCCCCTGTTGATGGGCGAAGACTGGCTGCAGCAAAATCGTGCCGGTTTTCTGCAGCCCGACTCTCAGTATGCTTCCCTGGAGCCCGGCAGCGGCCATTATAAATTGCTGTCGCAAGCCGGCCGAAACGCGGATTGGAATATCCCTTACGATCAGATCAGTCTGCCGACCCTGGTCATCACCGGCTTGCAGGACCACGTTTTTCTCGAAAGAGACGTTGTGGATTCGCTTTTTGCTGAAATTCCGGACGGGCGGCGGGTGGACATGCCCGCTGCCGGCCACCTGATTCCATCCGAACAGCCCGAGGCACTGGCCGGGGCGTTACTGACATTTGCAAAGGAGATTTCATAAATGGGCATCTGGCACAAATATTCCTGGGTCGCCTATCTGGCCGTACTTTTAGGCGTCTGCGGGCACGCTTCCAGTGAATTTTTCTCGGTGCTTTCCGGACTGAAAGGGCCGGAGCTTTCGGTCTGGCGCTTTCTGCTGGGCGGTTTCGGGCTGGTCGTTCTGGCACTCATTTTCCCAAATTCGCGAAATTTGCTGGAGCCGTTTCGCGAGCACGGCCTGCGCCTGATCGGGTTGTCCGCAATGGGCGTATCTTTAGGGTATCTGCTTTTTCACTGGTCGTTGGATTTTGCCACCGTTCCGCAGGTGGCCACCATGGTCACAACCATCCCGATTTTCGTCGGCCTGGTCAATCTGTGGCTGAACAAACAGCCGTTCAGCGGCACCAAGATCATCAGCGGGGCCTGCGCCATGGCCGGCGTCGCCCTGCTGCTGACCGACGGCTACCTGGCCAAACTGGCCGGATCCGGCGAGAGTCTTATCGGCGTGGTCATGGCCATGGGCTGTGCCGCGGTGGTCGCCGCTTACACCGTGATGGTCAGGCCCATTATCGGCCGATACGGTGCGCTGCGGATCACGGCCATTACGATGCTGATGGGGGCTGTCGGGCTGTGGATCGTGGTCGGATTGTTCTGGAAAATCTGGGTCAACCCGGCGACGATTTTCAGCCGGGCGCCCGGGCAGGTGGCCTCGCTGCTGACCCTGGCGTTCTGGAACACCACCATCACCCAGTTTCTGTGGATCGGCGGGCTGGCGGCCGTGCCCGACATTACCCGCGGCAGCTACCTGTTTTTTCTCAAGCCGGTCATCGCGGCCTGCCTGGCGGTGGTGTTCTTGAGCCAGAGCCTGACAACCTGGCAGGTTCTGGCGATGCTCGTGATTTGCGCCTCTGTGGCCGTGGAGGCCTCCTGGAGTTGGCTTCGCCGGCCCCGCAGCGCCTGAAAAAAGTCGCTTTTAGGCATTTTGTGTTATCGACTGGCCGATGACTGCGTGGTCGCGACAAAGTAGGCGAGTCCGATTTTCAATTCTTTACCCAACGCCTGGTGCCTGATGCCTGGCGCCTGAGGCCTGAAGCTGGATCGGAGATGAAAACAGATGAAACTGACACCGCAAAAGAGGCAAAGCCTGGATGCCGTATTCAAGAAAAAAGGCTACAGCGACTACAAATGGATCGATCCCCGCAAGATCATGGTGACCCAGTGGGTGCGCATGAAGTGCAAATTCGGCTGCGGTCTATACGGCCGGGGCGGCGCCTGCCCGCCCAACACACCATCCGTGCCCGAATGCGAGCGGTTTTTCAACGAGTACAGCGATGCAGTCGTTCTGCACTTTGAAGGCATCATGGACAAACCCGAAGACCGCCATGCCTGGTCGCGCAAAATCAACGCCAAACTGGTCAAACTGGAGCGGGAGGTCTTTCTGGCCGGCTATGAACGCGCCTTTTTGCTGTTTATGGACTCGTGCTGCTTTTGCAAGGAATGCACCGGCGACCGCCAGACCTGCAAGCAGCCGCGCATGGCCCGGCCGACGCCGGAGGCCATGGCCGTCGACGTTTATTCCACCGTGCGCCAGTTCGGGTTTCCCATCAACGTGCGCACCGCCTACGACCAGAAAATGGACCGCTACGCATTTTTGATGGTGCATTAGGCAATTAATATTTGGGGGAGTTTTCTGACTGTGATAAACTGGAAGCCATCTTAAAAATAATCAAAGTGACCTTAAACGAGGAGGACATCAATGGCAGACAAACAAGCAGACCTGGCAGGTCCCGGAATCGGCAACTATGACGAGTTAAAACATGAACTGCCCGACGAATATGAATCCCTGCTGTCCCCGATGGAAACCATGCAGGCCGTCTTTGCCGTTAAAAACTACATCGAGGAGAACCTGTGCCGGGAGCTCAACCTGCAAATGGTTCAGGTCCCCCTGATCGTTGACAGAGACAGTGGCGTCAACGATTACCTGGATCGCGATGGCTCGCGCACCCCTGTGGAGTTCCCTTGCGGTTTGGGGCTCGACAGGCCCATCACCGCCCAGGTCGTTCAGGCGGCCACGAAATGGAAACGCATGGCGCTAAAGCAGTTCGACTGCAAAGTGGGCGAAGGCATATGCACCGACATGAAGGCCGTGCGGAAAGATTACTTTCTGGACCATGACCACAGCGCCTATGTCGACCAGTGGGATTGGGAGCGCGTGATCACCCGGAAAGATCGCAACCTTGAATTCCTCAAGGACGTTGTGACAAAGATCTGGAAGGTCATCTGGGAAGCCGGCCGGGCCGCGCAGGAGATGTTCCCGCAGCTCAAAACCACCCGATACCCCGACTTCCCCCGGGAGCTCAAATTTCTGCATGCTGAGGAAATACTGGACATTTACCCCGACCTGCCGCGCAAACAGCGGGAGACCCGCACCCTCATGGAGCACGCCCCGGCGCTTTTTATCATCGGCATCGGCTGGCCGCTGAAAGACGGCTACCCGCATGAAATGCGCGCTGCCGATTATGACGACTGGGTCACCGAGACTATTTTCAAAAACGGCGAGCAGTACCGCGGGCTAAATGGTGATATCCTGGTATGGAACCCGGTGACCAAACGGCGCCACGAGCTGACCTCCATGGGGATCCGGGTCACCA
>Ga0209742_10000733_pt1 | contig 16689 bp, 11 predicted proteins | sample DeeMarSeWOR38_10_FD_187462 | JGI IMG/M metagenome (GOLD analysis project Ga0209742, IMG submission 187462) | Marine sediment microbial communities from White Oak River estuary, North Carolina - WOR-3-8_10 (SPAdes) (version 2) | ecosystem: Environmental > Aquatic > Marine > Intertidal zone >... | reverse complement strand
CCGAGGATCCGCCTGTCTATGGGATCCAGCATTTCCCGCATTGAACATGCTCATCTGAATTCAGACGAGCGATATTCATGCATCAGGTGAGGGCTGACAAGGTCCTCGTGAAATTCCCGGTCCTTTGCCTAAGTTGTTGCGGCGCACACGGTCCGAGACGCGGGAAACCGATTCCGTTGCGCTGCCGCAGCACCACTTGTCCGTTCAACTGAGCTCTTGCATGATCGACGGAAGTTGCGCATCTTCAATGCACGCACAACGGCGCCGGGACGTTCCCGGCCGTTACGGTCAGGCCACCTGTGGGAGGGGATATGGCAGCGTCTCGGACTCTTTCTCTGATCGGTCTCGCGGTCGCGACGACGCTCGGCGCGCATGCGGCCGGGGCACAGGGAGCCGTCTCCGGCGGCATGCTCGAGGAAATCGTCGTGACGGCGCAGAAGCGCGCGGAATCCGCGCAGGACGTGCCGATCTCCATCGTCGCGATCACCGGCGACCAGCTCGCCAAGGTGGGCCAGACCGACTTCATGTCCATTGCCGGCCGCACGCCGACGCTGCAGTACAGCCAGGCGGGCGGCGAGAGCCAGATCTACATCCGGGGCATCGGCAGCAACCTGCTCGCAGTCGGCGCCGACCCCAGCGTCGCGATCCACCTCGACGGCGTCTACCTCGGCCGACCGAACATGGGCATGTCGCAGTTCCTCGACGTGGCGCGCGTCGAGGTACTGCGCGGCCCGCAGGGAACGCTCTACGGACGCAACGCGACGGGTGGCTCGATCAACATCATCTCGAACCAGCCGACCGACGAGTTCGAGGGCTACGTCGGCGTCGGCACCGGCAGCTTCAACAGGCTCGAAGGCAAGGGGGCCGTGAGCGGCCCGATCAACGACCGGTGGGCCTTCCGCCTCGCGGGCCGCTACGTGAAGGACGACGGCTACGTCGAGGACCTCGACCCCGGCGGCGGCGACAAGCTCGACGACCAGGATCTCACGGCGGTCCGCGGCATCCTGCGCTACCAGCCCGCCGACAGCTTCTCGGCAACGCTTTCCTGGGACTACAGCGACTTCAGCAACGCCAATACGGCGGTGAGGCCGAACGACGACATCGGCACGGCCGAGGTGTTCGGCGCGGAGCCGACCGATTCCATCCTGCAGGAGTACAACGACCTGCCGACGTTCATGGACTGGAAGACCGGCGGGCCGACGCTGACGCTCGAGTCGGTGGGCGAGGACATGACCGCGACGTTCATCGCCGCCTACAAGACCTTCAAGATGGACTTCTTCTTCAATACGGACGGCACGGAGATCAACGTCACGCGCACGACCGAGCAATTCGATACCAAGCAGTTCTCGTCCGAGTTCCGCGTCGCGTCGAACGGTGACGGCCGCTTCAACTGGATCGCCGGCGTCTATTACCTGGTCGAGAACAAGGACGGCGCGCTCGGCCTGGTGCGCGAGGTCGGTGCGCTGACGGGCGGCGGCACGTCGCTGCGCTCGTTCAATATCTTCGCCGTCAACAACACCGACGCCTGGGCGGCCTTCGGCGAGGTCTATTTCGACCTGACCGATACGCTCAAGCTGACGGCGGGCCTGCGTTATTCGGACGAGCGCAAGCGCGACTACAACGAGCTCAACTTCGTGCTGCCGAACGACGCCAACCCGGCCTCCGAGGTGCTGCTCGGCCTGTTCGGCGACATCGACTACGCGAACTGCGTGAATGCGGCGGCCCTGTGCCCGTTCCAGAGCCGTACTGACTCCCAGAGCTGGGACGACTGGACGCCCAAGGTCGGCATCGACTGGCGCCCGCGGGACAACGTGCTGCTGTATGCCTCCTACACCGAGGGCTTCAAGTCGGGCGGCTACAACGACTACCAGCCTTCCAACCCCGTGTACGACCCCGAGTCCATCAGGAGCGTCGAGATCGGCGCCAAGACCGACTGGATGGACGGCCGGCTGCGCGTGAACGCCGCGGCGTTCTGGTACGACTACACCGACCTGCAGGTCACGACGTTCTTCCAGAGCCTGACGCTCGTCAGCAATGCCGCGGACGCCACCGTGAAGGGCGTCGACCTCGAGATCGTCGCGCAGCCGACGGACAACCTGCTGCTCGGCGCCTCCGCATCCTTCCTGGACGCGACTTATGACGATTTCGACGTTCCCTACGGCGTGTGCTCGCCCTACGTCATCGACAACTTCAACGACCCGGGCTGCGCGGACGTGCCCGCTTCCCGGCCCTACGGGTCACCGCGGGTATTCGACGCCAGCGGCAACAAGCTCAACAATGCGCCGGACTTCAAGGGCAACCTGTACGCGCAGTACAGCCTGAACCTTGGTGGCGCGGGCACGGTGACCCTCTTCGGTCAGGTGAGCCATACCGACGACATCTACTTCAATGCCGCCAACGCGGACGTTGCCAGGCAGGAGGGCTATACCCTGGTGGATGCACGAGTCGGATGGACGAGCGCCTCGGGGGCCTTCGAGGTCGCCGCCTACGGCAAGAACCTGACCGACGAGGAGTACTTCCACAACATCGTGCAGTTCACCTCTTCCTCGCTGCCGCCTGCGGCCGCGGCGCCGACCCCGCCCGAGGCGATCGTCACGGATCCGTTCGCGGTGGGTCACGCGCTCGGCTACCCCGCGCCGGGCGCCACCTGGGGACTCGAGGTGAACTACCGCTTCTGAGGCCGGCACGGCCGGAGGGTGCACAGGTCACCCTCCGGCCGTACGCGCCCCGGGGCCCGTCGGCTCCGCCCTGCCCGCCCCGGCGTGCGCAGCGTGCCCTTTCTCACCGGATCGCCCATGCAAGCCGCCTGGCCCCGCCCTGCCTACGCCTGGTACGCGACAAGCGTGCTGATGCTCGCGTACACGCTGTCCTACGTCGACCGGCAGATCCTGTCGATGCTGGTCGGACCGATCAAGGCGGACCTCGGCGTCTCCGACACGCAGATCGGCCTGTTGCAGGGGCTGGCGTTCGCCCTCTTCTACACCCTCGTCGGCATCCCTATGGGCCGGCTCGCGGACGGGGGCGACCGGCGCCGGATCATCGCCTGGGGCGTGTTCGTATGGAGCCTCGCCACGGCCGCCTCGGGACTCGCGCGGAGCTTCGGCCAGCTGTTCGCGGCGCGCGTCGCCGTGGGAGTGGGCGAGGCCGCGCTCGGGCCGGCCGCCTACTCCATGATCGCGGACCAGTTCCCGCCCGAGAAGCGCGGGCGCGCGCTCGGAGTCTACTCGATGGGCGTCTACCTGGGCATCGGCCTGGCCGCGATCATCGGTGGCGCCGTCGTCGGGCGCCTGGCCGGCCAGCCGCCGTTTCCCGTTCCCCTGATCGGCGAGTTGGCCTCCTGGCACGTCGCCTTCCTGGTGGTCGGGATCCCCGGCATCCTGCTGGCCCTGTGGGTGCGGACGCTGCGCGAACCCGAGCGCCACGGCGTGGCGCCGGCCGCGCGATCCAAGATCCCGCTGGCCGAGGTCCTCGGCTTCGCGCGCGCCCACCTGCGCCTGTTCGGCGCGCACTTCGCGGGCTTCTCCATGCTGACCCTGTCCTTCAACGCCATCGCGTTCTGGATGCCGCCGTATCTGCAGCGCAGCCACGGCCTCTCGCCCGGCGAGTTCGGCACGACGCTGGGCCTGATCCTGGCGCTCGGCGGCGCGGCCGGCATCGTGACGGGCGGCATCGCTGCCGACGCGCTGCGCAAGCGCGGGCTGCGCGATGCCGAACTCTGGCCCGGCATCGTCAGCGCAGTGGCCATCTGGCCGCTCGGCGTCGCCACGGCGCAGGCGCCGGACGGCGGCCTCGCACTGGCGTATTTCACCGGATTCATGTTCTTCTCGAGCTTCGCCTTCGCCGCAGCAGCAGCCGCCATCCAGGCGGCGACGCCCAACCGGATGCGCGGCCAGATGTCCGCGGTCTACCTGTTCTGCGTGAATCTCGCCGGCATCGGCCTGGGCTCCTTCATGACCGGATTCGTCAACGACTACGCGTTCGGCGACGAGCTGCGCATCGCCGATTCCATGACGTGGATCGTCGGTCTGGCGGCACCGTGCGCCGCGCTGCTATTGCTATCCGCCCGCGGGCCCTACGCGACGCGCCTTGCCGAGCAGGACGGCTGAGCGCGACCCACGGGTCGATTCGCGCTTCCGCCGTTTGCGGGCCGACACCGAGCCGGAGCTAGGCGTCGGGCGTCGACGGCGCGCCGCGGCGCCGGCCGAAGTACGCGGACAGGGCGCAGACGCAGAACGACAGCACCAGCACCGGCCAGTTGCCGGTGCGCGCATATGGGGTGAGCCCGGCGAAAGGACGGACCCGGCCTTCGAGCACCTCGGGGACGAACTGCGTCGCGCGCTCGACCACCGTGCCGTCGGGCCCGATGATGCCGCTGATGCCGTTGGAGGTCGCGCGCACCAGGTAGCGTCCGGCCTCGAGCGCCCGGAACCGCGCCATCTGCAACTGCTGGTGCGGAGCCGTCGAGTCCCCGAACCAAGCATTGTTCGTCACGTTGACGAGCAGCGTCGCCTCTTCGAGCACGGCAAGCTGCTCGGAACCGTAGGCGTCCTCGTAGCAGATGGTGACACCGATCTTCTGTCCGGCGGCCTTGAGCGGGGGCTGGTCGTCCGCGCCGGGCGACATGTCCACGTAGGTGAGGCTCATCAGCCGCATCCAGCGGCGCATGAACGCCGGCACCGGGAAGAACTCCCCGAACGGGACCAGGCGCCGCTTGTAGTACCACCCTGCCTCGCCCCCGGAGAGAGCGAGCAGGCCGTTGTAATAGCGACCGGTGAGCTCGTCGTAGCGCAAGAGCCCCAGCATCAGGTCCGAGCCCTGCTCCTCGGCGTCCTCCCAGAGGCCGGCGAGGTACGGCCCGGCCTCGTGGGCGAGGCTGGGCAGCGCCGCCTCGGGCCAGACGATGAGGTCGGTGCCCAGGACCTGCTCCGTCATGCTCCGGTAGAGGCGCAGCGTCTCGGCGCGATGCGACTCCTCCCACTTCAGGTCCTGCGGAATCGCGCCCTGAACGATCGCCACGGAGATGTCGCTGCCGACCGGATCGGTCCAGCTGCGCTCGCGCAGTGCCACGCCCGTCGTCCACAGCGACGCCACGACGACGATCGCGGTCACCCTCTCGCGCGCACCTCCCAGCAGGCTCGACACCAGGGCGCCGGCCGTGACCATCGAGGCCAGCGTGACCAGGTGGATGCCGCCCAGCGGCGCGAAGCCGGCCAGCGGCGAGTCGCTGTGGGCATAGCCCGTCTCGAGCCACGGAAACCCGCTGAACAGCCAGCCGCGCAGCCACTCCATCAGCACCCAGAGCGCCGGCAGCGCCAGCAGGTGGCGCATCACCCCGGGCCGGGGCAGGAAGCGCGCGAGCAGCCAGCCTGCCAGCGCATAGTAAGTCGCCATGATGGCGACGAGGCCCAGCATCAGGAAGATGGCGAGCCAGATCGGTGCCCTGCCGAAGACGTGGACTGCCGTGTAGATCCAGTAGGTGCCCGACAGGAACAGGCCGGCACCGAAGGCGAAGCCCAGCGCCGCGGCGCGGCGCGGCGGGGCACCCTCCCAGAGCAGGGCCAGCACGGCCGGACAGACGACGGCCAGAGGAAACAGGGCGCCGGGTGCAAAGGCCAGCGAACAGGCGGCCCCGGAGGCGAGCGCCAACCACGCGCCGTAGCGCGTCGCGAGCGAGGGCAGCTGCATCAGTTCACGCGCCCGCGTCACCGGGCGGAGTCAGTTCCCGCGGGCAGACTACCCGCAGCAGGTCGATCCGGCGACGATCGGAACGCAACACCCTGAACTCGAAGCCTTCGATTGTCACGGACTCGCCGCGCTTCGGCAGGCGTCCGAACTGGTGCATGACCAGTCCGCCGATCGTGTCGAATTCCTCGTCGCTGAAGGTCGCGCCGAAATACTCGTTGAAGTCCTCGATTCGCGCCAGGGCGTGCACCGCGTACTGGCGCTCGCCCTCGCGCCGGATCGTCTGGTCCTCCTCGATGTCGTATTCGTCGGCGATGTCGCCCACGATCTCCTCGATGACGTCCTCGATGGTGACGAGCCCGGAGACGCCGCCGTACTCGTCGACGACGACCGCCATGTGGTTGCGGCTGACCCGGAACTCCTTGAGCAGGACGTTGACCCGCTTGCTCTCCGGCACGAAAACGGCGGGCCTCAGCATCTCGCGCATGTCGAAGGACCCGTCCCCCTCCTCTCCGAAGTAACGCAGCAGGTCCTTCGCGAGCAGGATGCCGACGACCTGGTCGCGGTCCTCGCCGATCACCGGAAAGCGCGAGTGGCCCGACTCGACGATCACCGGCAGCATTTCCTCGGGCGGGCAATCGCGCTCGAGGACGACCATCTGCGAGCGGGGCACCATGATGTCGCGCACCTGGAGATCGGCGACCTCGAGGACGCCCTCGATCATGGACAGTGCATCCGCATCGATCAGTTCGCGGGCGCCGGCCTCACGAAGCTGCGCGACCAGCTCGGCCCGGTCGCGCGGCTCCCCGCCGCCCACCAGTCGCCTGAGCCAGCTCGCTCTGCCACCTTCTTCGCTCATCCCCGTCCGGCCTCGTAAGGATCCCCGAATCCCAGCGCGGCGAGCGCCTCGCGCTCCCGCGCCTCCATCCTGGCTGCGTCGGCCCGGCGCTCGTGGTCGAAGCCGAGCAGGTGCAGCGTGCCGTGGACCACCATGTGGGCCCAGTGCGCGCGCAGGTCCTTGCCCTGCTCCCTCGCCTCGCGCGCCACAACCGGCGCGCAGATCGCGAGGTCGCCCAGGAAGCCTCCCGACCCCGCCGGCAAGCCGCCGGCACCGAAGGACAGCACGTTCGTCGCCCCGTCCTTGCCCCGGTAGTCTCTGTTGAGCCGCCGGCCCTCGGCCTCGTCGACGACGCGGATCCCGAGCCAGGCGCCCCGCAGGGTCGCGGGAAGGACCGCGCGCGTCCAGCCCTGCAGGCTCGCGACGGCTGGCGCATAGGGCCTGCGCGTACCGTACTGCACGCGGGCTAGATCTCGCATCGCGTCCCCCGGCCCCTGCCGCTCACGTCTCGTCCCCGCTCGCCTTGTCACGCTCGTAGGCCTCGACGATCCGGGCGACCAGCGCGTGCCGCACGACATCCCGGGCGGTGAACAGCGTGAACGCGATGCCCGGTACGTCGGCGAGCACGTCCATCGCGTGACGCAGCCCGGACCGCCGGTGGGCCGGCAGATCCGTCTGCGTCACGTCGCCGGTCACTACCGCCCTGGACCCGAACCCGATGCGCGTCAGGAACATCTTCATCTGCTCGATGGTCGTGTTCTGCGCCTCGTCCAGGATGACGAACGACTCGTTTAGGGTGCGCCCGCGCATGAAGGCGAGCGGCGCGACCTCGATCACGTTGCGCTCCATCAGTCGCGCGACCCGCTCGAAGCCGATCATCTCGTAGAGCGCGTCGTACATGGGCCGCAGGTAGGGGTCGACCTTCTGCGCCATGTCGCCCGGCAGGAAGCCGAGGCGTTCCCCGGCCTCCACGGCCGGGCGCACCAGCACCAGCCGCCGCACCGCGTCACGCTGCAACGCGTCGACGGCGCTGGCCACGGCGAGGTAGGTCTTGCCCGTGCCTGCAGGGCCGATGCCGAAGGTCAGGTCGTAATCGCGGATGTTCTTCAGGTAGCCGGCCTGGTTGCTGCCTCGTCCGCGGATCAGGCCGCGGTGCGTGCGCACCGCGAGCGCGTCGGGTTCGGGCGGCCCTTCCATTCCCGATTCCTGGATCGCCAGGTGGACGTCCTCCGGCGTGACCGGCCCCGTGGCGGACCGCGCAAAGAGTTCGCCCAGGATCGCCGCCCCGGCGTCCGCCTGGCCGCCGACGACCGAGAAGTGCATTCCCCGGCGCCGAATCTCGAGACCCAGCCGGTCCTCGATCTGTCGCAGGTGCTCATCCAGCGGGCCGCAGACGGCCGCCAGGCGATCGTTGCCCGCGCCTTCGAAGGAGACCTCGCGTTGCGGCCCGGTGTCCAACCGCGCCTCAGCCACCGGCGGCCACGCGAGGAGCGGGAACCTCCACCGGGCCGACCAGTCTGCCGCGCAGCGAATTCGGGAGTGCCTCGGTGACCCGGACATCCGCGAAGCCATTGAGCAGCCCCGCAGGGCCGTCGAAGTTGACCCAGCGCATGTTCTCCGTACGCCCGGCCAGGCGGCTGGGATCCTTCTTGGACGGCTTTTCGACCAGCACGCGCTGCACGGTCCCGACCATGCCGCGGCTGATCCCGAGCGCCTGCTGGTCGATGCGCCGCTGCAGCAGTGCGAGTCTCTGCTGCTTGATCGCCTGCGGCACGTCGTCCGGAAGCGACGCTGCCGGCGTCCCGGGCCGGCGGCTGTAGATGAAGCTGAAGGACTGGTCGAAGCCCACCTCGGCGATCAGGTTCATGGTCTGCTCGAAGTCGCGGTCGGTCTCGCCTGGAAAACCAACGATGAAGTCGGAGGACAGGCTGATGTCGGGCCGCACGGCTCGTAGCCTGCGTACCTTCTGCTTGTACTCGAGCGCGGTGTAGCCCCGCTTCATCCTGGCCAGGACACGGTCCGAGCCGCTCTGAACCGGCAGGTGCAGGTAATTGGCCAGCTTCGGCACCTCGGCGTAGGCCTCCACCAGCGCGTCGGTGAACTCCAGCGGGTGCGAGGTGGTGAAGCGGATGCGCTCGATGCCCGGGACGCGGGCGACGAAGCGAATCAGCGTCGCGAGATCGCATTCCGCACCGCCGTCCATCGCTCCGGCATAGGCATTGACGTTCTGGCCGAGCAGCATGACCTCGCGCACGCCCTGTACCGCGAGCGCCTCGACCTCCGCGATGACCTGGGCGAGCGGCCGGCTCATTTCCTCGCCGCGCGTGTAGGGCACGACGCAGAAGCTGCAATACTTGCTGCAGCCTTCCATGACCGAGACGAATGCGGTCGCACTCCCCGCGCGCGGCGCCGGCAGCCGGTCGAACTTCTCGATCTCGGGGAAGGAGACGTCGACCTGGGCGCGCCCGCTCGAGCGCAGCGCGGCGATCATCTCCGGCAGCCGGTGGAGGGTCTGGGGCCCGAAGACAAGATCGACGTAGGGGGCCCGCTCGCGTATTCCCTCCCCCTCCTGGCTGGCGACGCACCCTCCGACCCCGATGATCAGGCCGGGACGCCGCTGCTTGAGCAGCCGCCACTGGCCGAGGTGCGAGAAGACCTTCTCCTGCGCCTTCTCGCGAACCGAACAGGTGTTGAGAAGCACGACATCGGCCAGTTCCGGATCGCGCGTGAGCTCGAGCCCCTGGGATTCGCGCAGCACGTCCACCATCCGGGCGGAATCGTACTCGTTCATCTGGCAGCCGAAGGTCGTGATGTAGAGACGACCGGCCATCCGGCCTCGCGGGTGGGTGACGAAACGGCGTTTAGGGTAGCGGTTTTGGGGGCTCGATTGAAAGGGCAGCAGGCCCCTCCGCCGGCCACGCTCGGGCAGTCAAGTCCTTGAAAGGCAAGCCTTCCCGCCAGCCTTACCGGCCGAGCCCTGCCACCGTTCCGAGGTCGATACCGAGGTCGTCCGGGATCTCCGGTCGCTTGAAGCGCCCGGTGGCGCTGGTGCCCGCCTCGGGCGGCAGGCTTCTGACGAACGCCTTGCGGAGCTTGGCGTGGTGCGAGTACTCGATCTCGCGCAGCAACGCGGGCCTCGAATAGTAGTAGCCCTGCCCCGCCACGCATCCGAGCTCCACCAGCTCCCGAAGCTGGTGCTCGTACTCGATGCCTTCCGCGACCACTTCGAGCCCGAGCGTCTCGCCGAGCGTGATGATGGCCCGCGCGAGCTCCGTCCCGTCGCGTTCCTCGCCGAGCCGCTGCACGAACGAACGGTCGATCTTCAGGATGTCGATCGGAAACCGGTGCAGGTAGGAGAGCGACGAGTAGCCGGTACCGAAGTCGTCGATGGCAATGCGCACACCGAGTCGCTTGAGCCGGCTCAGCTTGGCGAAGGTCTCTTCGGTGTTCTGCATGACGACGCTCTCGGTCATCTCGATCACCAACGCGCCGGCGTCCAGCCCGGTGTGCTCGAGCGCGCCCGTGACCTCGGCTACCAGGTCACCTCCCTGCAGCTGCTGGCCCGATACGTTGACGGCGACGCGCAGCTGCTTGCCGAGTGGCATCCGTCGCTGCCACTCGCGGACCTCGCGGCAGGCCTCGTGCAGCACCCAGCGACCGAGCCCCACGACCTGGCCGGTCTCCTCCGCGACCTCGATGAACTCGGCCGGCGGGATGAGGCCACGCTCCGGATGCTGCCAGCGGACGAGCGCCTCGACGCCGAGCAGGTAGCCGGAGCCTAGGTCGACGATCGGCTGGTACAAGAGCCTCAGCTCGTTGCGGTGGATGGCGCGCGTCAGGTCGGCCTCGATGCGCAGCCGGTCCTGCACTTCCCGCTGCATCTCCGGCTGGAACACGGCGTAGCGGCTCTTGCCCTGTTCCTTGGCGTGGTACATCGCCACGTCCGCGTTGCGCAACAGTTCCTCCACGCCGTCCGCCTCGTCGGCGAAGGCGACGCCCACGCTCGCGGCCACCCGCAGGCTCGATCCGGCGAACGGGAACGGCTCCTTCAGCGCCTCCACGATCCGGGCTGCGACCTCGATGACGTCGTCCGCGTGCGCGGCGTCCTCGGTGAGGATCGCGAACTCGTCGCCGCCCAGGCGGGCGACCGTGTCGCCGTTGCGTGTGCACTTGGAGAGACGCTGCGCGGTGGCCCGCAGCACCCGGTCTCCCTCCCCGTGACCCATGCTGTCGTTGATCTTCTTGAAGTTGTCCAGGTCGACGAATATGGCCGCGACCCGATTGCCGCGGCGACGGGAGACGGCGAGCGCGTGCTCCACGCGGTCGCGGAACAGCGCCCGGTTGGCGAGCAGCGTCAGCGGGTCGTGGAACGCCAGGCGCCGCAGCTGGTCCTCGAGTCCCTTGCGATCCGTGACGTCGCGGATGTTGAGCACGCAGCCTGCCACCGACGGCTCGGTGAGCAGGTTGGTGGCGACCATCTCGATGATCCGGTGCCGGTCCTTGCCCCGCGGGACGCGCAACTCGAGGGTCGCGGACGCCCCGGCCTGCGCCAGCGACGTGCTGAACAACTCCTGCAGGCGGGCCCGGTCCTCGAGCGCGACGAGCTCGGTCATGCGGCGCCCGACCAGCTCCTCCGGCCGCAGCCCGAAGACCCGCTCGGCGGACGGCGTGACATAGAACAGCCTGCCGTCCTCGGCAGCGATCGCTATGGCGTCCGAGGAGTTGCGCACGAGCGAGGAAAACCGCGCCTCGGCCGCCGTCCTCGCGGCGTTCGCCTCGAAGCGTGCCACCTCACGCGTCGCCAGCAGCTGGCGGCCGATCAACAACAGTCCGGCGGCGCATACCACGAACAACAGCAGCACGCCGGGCTCGCGCCAGGCGGGGGCGCGGTCGTACACGAGGATGCCCATCGCCATCAGCAGGCCCGCGAACGGCAGGATGCCAGCGTCGCCCCAGCTCCAGGGACGCAGGCCGGACCTGCGATCGATCCGGCTGGCACCGAGGTAATCCGCCTGGGCTGCGACCGCGAGCAACGCGTAGCAGACGCCGTGCGTCACCCCCGTGAGCGCCTGGGCTTTGCCGGCGTTCCAGGCCGCGTGGAGGTCGCCCACCAGCAACAGCCCCGTCGCCAGAGCGACCCACGCGCCGGCCGCCGAGCGCAGGCGGCCCGCCCTGCGGATCAGCAGCAACGCCGCGAGCATCAGGAGGACGGCGTCCAGGGTCGGCCTCAGGGCCGCCCCCGGCCCGACCTGTTCGACGAGCGGCGCAAGCACGAATAGCCAGAGCAGCGCGCCGAAGGACAGCACGACGGCCATGGCGTCGAGCCAGAAGCGGGCGCGCGGCGCGCCGTCCCGGCAGGAGTGGACCAGTACGCCGATGCCCCCGGCCAGAACTGCGTGAAAAATCAGGTCGGCCGCCGGCAGGGTCCAGGTGCTCAGCCGGGTCACCGTTCCGGCCAGGGCCGAGAAGGCCTGGACAGCGGCTCCTGTGGCCAAGACCCCGAGCAGCGCGAGTGACACCAGGCGCCAGGCATAGCGACGCTCGCGCGGCAGGTCGAAGTAGGTGGATGTCCGCCACGCCACCAGCAGCGCGATCAGTGAGATCAGCAGCGGGGCCGCAGCCAGCAGCTGTTGCGGGACGGCCACCGGCCCGGTGGCAGCCACCCCGGCGGCGGCGACCGCCGCAGCGCAGGCGACGACCGCCGCCAGGCCGCCCCGGTCGGCGAACCAGCGCCGGATCTCCAAGGCGACCGCCTTGCCGTGTGCCCCCGAGCCAGGCTGCAAGCGCAATTCCTCCGACGCCGGCCGTTGCCGGACCGGTTTTCACTCGTGAATCGCTAACTTACAGCCGTTAAGTCACAGCCGCCCCAAGTCGTGCCCGAGCCTGTGGACGGGTTCACAGTTGGGGTCGCACGGGCCGCCCGCGCAGCGACGGAGGCAGGGCGGCGCGTGCGCGAGTCGATGAAGGGCGAAGCGGCGTCGTCGCCGGGAGTCAGAACGGAATGTCGTCGTCGAAGTCGTCCCCACCGCCCGACGGTCCCGTTCGGCTGGCCTGTGCAGGCTCCTCCCTCGCAGGCGGAGTGCTGCGCTCGTAGCTGCCACCGCTACCGCTACGACCCCCGAGCATCTGCATCTCGTTGGCGACGATCTCGGTGGTGTAGCGATCCTGGCCCTCGCGATCCTGCCACTTGCGCGTCCGCAGCTTGCCCTCGACATATATCTGCGACCCCTTGCGCAGGTACTCGGCCGCAATCTCGGCAAGCCGGTCGAACATGACGACGTTGTGCCACTCGGTGTTTTCCTTGTTCTCACCCGTCGCCTTGTCACGCCACTGGTCCGTCGTTGCGACCCGCAGATTGACCACGGACTTGCCGCTCGGCATCGCACGGCTCTGTGGGTCCTGCCCCAGGTGGCCGACCAGGATGACCTTGTTGATGCCTCGCGCCATGGAACTCACCTCGATCTGCGTCAGGAAATCCCCGCCGGGCCCGCGCGCCGGTCCCGGTCTTGTTGCAAGGCCTATTCTAGACGGCACGGGCCGCCTGGTCACCGCGCGATTCCGGCCGTTTCACCGGAATTTGGCGCGACTCGCCAGCGGAGCCGCCGCACTCGGGCGCGCGCAGAGGGCTTTGCAGCGCCGGGGCTCGGGCGCGTATGCTTGAGGGCTTTCTTCCTCCGCCTCCCTCCGTAGCATGACCACGCAGACCATCCGCATCCGCGGGGCAAGGACCCACAACCTCCAGGGCCTCGACCTGGATCTGCCTCGCGACCGCCTGATCGTCTTCACGGGCCTGTCGGGCTCCGGGAAATCGTCTCTCGCCTTCGACACGATCTATGCGGAAGGTCAGCGCCGGTACGTCGAGTCGCTGTCGGCCTACGCGCGGCAGTTCCTGTCGATGATGGAAAAGCCCGACGTCGACACCATCGAGGGCCTGTCGCCGGCGATTTCCATCGAGCAGAAGTCCACCTCGCACAACCCGCGCTCGACCGTCGGTACCGTCACCGAGATCTACGACTACCTGCGCCTGCTGTATGCCCGCGCCGGGATCCCGCGCTGCCCGGATCACGGGCTCGATCTCGCCGCCCAGACGGTGAGCCAGATGGTCGATCAGGTCCTCAGGCTGCCGGAAGGCACGCCGCTCGCGCTCCTGGCGCCGGTGGTCAAGGAGCGCAAGGGCGAGCACCTGCAGGTGATGGAGGAACTTCGCGGCAAGGGGTTCGTGCGAGCGCGGGTGGACGGCAGCCTGATGGAGCTTGATCAGGCCCCCAAGCTCGACCTGCGGCGCAAACACACCATCGAGGCCGTGGTCGACCGGTTCAAGGTGCGCCCGGACCTGGCGCAGCGGCTCGCGGAGTCCTTCGAGACGGCCCTGCGCCTGGGCGAAGGTGTCGCGTGCGTCGCCTTCCTCGAGGAACCGGACCGCGAGGAGCTGGTCTTCTCCGACAAGTTCGCCTGCACCCTCTGCGGCTACTCGCTGTCCGAGCTCGAGCCCCGGCTGTTCTCGTTCAACAATCCCGCGGGCGCCTGTTCCACCTGCGACGGCCTCGGCGTGAAGCAGTTCTTCGACCCGGCACGCGTGGTATCGGCGCCCGACCTGTCCCTCGCCGGCGGTGCGGTCCGCGGATGGGACCGGCGCAACGCCTATTACTACCAGATGGTCCTGGCGCTCGCGCAGCACTACGGGTTCGATCCCGAGGCACCCTGGAACGAGCTTCCGCACAAGAGCCGCGACGTGCTCCTGTACGGGAGCGGCGACGAGGAGATCGAGTTCCGCTACTTCGACTCGCGCGGCAGGACCGTCCGGCGGAGGCACCGCTTCGAGGGCGTGATCAACAACCTCGAGCGCCGCTACCGCGAAACGGAGTCGCTGTCCGTCCGCGAGGAGCTTTCGCGTTACCTGGGAACCCGCACCTGCCCCGAGTGCGAGGGCACCCGACTGACGCGGTCTGCGCGCTTCGTGTTCGTGGGCGGACGGAGCCTGCCCGAGCTGTCCGCCCTGTCGGTCGGGCATGCGCAGGAGTTCTTCGCCAGCCTGCGACTCGACGGATGGCGCGGCGAGATCGCGCGCAAGGTCGTCAAGGAGATCGGCGACCGGCTCGGTTTCCTTGTGGACGTGGGCCTCGACTATCTGACCCTCGACCGCAGCGCGGAGACGCTGTCGGGCGGCGAGGCGCAGCGGATCCGGCTCGCCAGCCAGATCGGCTCGGGCCTCGTCGGCGTGATGTACATCCTCGACGAGCCGTCCATCGGGCTGCACCAGCGCGACAACCAGCGCCTGCTCGACACGCTGCACCGGCTGCGCGACCTCGGCAACACGGTGATCGTCGTCGAGCACGATGAGGACGCGATCCGCCAATCCGATCACGTGGTGGATCTCGGGCCGGGGGCCGGCGTCCACGGCGGTCGGGTCGTCGCGCAGGGAGCGCCGACGGAGATCGAGCGCGAGCCCGGATCCGTGACCGGGCAATACCTGTCGGGCGAGCGCCGCATCGAGGTCCCCGCCGGGCGCCGCCCGCGCGATCGCAAGCGCCAGCTGCGCGTCGTCGGTGCCACGGGCAACAACCTGCAGTCGGTCACCGTCGACTTCCCGCTCGGGCTCATGACCTGCGTGACCGGCGTCTCGGGCTCGGGCAAGTCCACGCTCGTCAACGACACGCTCTACCGGCGGGTCGCGGAGCACCTCAACGACGCCTCCTACGACGCTGCGCCTTGCGAGACCGTCGAGGGGCTCGGGCAGATCGACCGGGTCATCGACATCGACCAGAGCCCTATCGGCCGCACGCCACGGTCGAATCCGGCGACGTACACCGGCCTGTTCACGCCGATCCGCGAGCTGTTCGCTGCCACGCCGGAGGCGCGCTCGCGGGGCTATCAGCCCGGGCGCTTCAGCTTCAACGTGAAAGGCGGGCGCTGCGAGGCGTGCCAGGGCGACGGCGTGCTGAAGGTGGAGATGCACTTCCTGCCCGACGTGTACGTGCCCTGCGACGTGTGCAAGGGCAAGCGCTACAACCGCGAGACGCTCGAGGTCCACTACAAGGGCCGCAGCATCCACGAGGTGCTCGAGATGACCGTCGAGGATGCCCTCCTGTTCTTCCAGAACGTGCCGACGGTGGCAGCGAAGTTAAGGACGCTGATGGACGTAGGCCTCTCCTACATCAGGCTGGGCCAGAACGCCACGACCCTGTCCGGAGGCGAGGCCCAGCGGGTGAAGCTGGCCAAGGAGCTGTCCAAGCGCTCGACCGGCCGCACCCTCTACATACTGGACGAGCCCACGACCGGCCTTCACTTCCACGACGTGGAGCAGTTGCTCGCCGTGCTGCACCGGCTTCGGGACGAAGGCAACACCGTCATCGTGATCGAGCACAACCTCGACGTGATCAAGACGGCGGACTGGATCGTCGACCTGGGCCCGGAGGGCGGCGACGGCGGCGGCCGGGTGATCGCGGAGGGAACTCCCGAGCAGATCGCGCGTGCTGCCGGGAGCTACACGGGGCGCTACCTGGCACCGATGCTGGAGCGCGCCCGGGGCCGCGCCACCGTGCGCAGACGGGCCTGATGCCGGAGCCGATGCATGTACGGGAGGACCAGCCCATGGAAGTGAAGCGCGCGGCCCGCATCGTCGGAGCCGCCCTGGCGCTTGCTGCGCTCGCGGCCGGCGCCGAAGGCGAGGGCATGAAGCTGGAGCGGGCCTGGGCCCGGGCCACGCCACCGGGCTCACCGGTCGCGGCTGCCTACCTCGTGATCGACAACCGAGGCGCGCGCTCCGACCGGCTGCTGTCGGCCTCCTCGCCACGGGCAGACAAGGTGGAGGTGCACGCAACCGTGCACGACGGGGACGTCGCCAGGATGCGGAAGGTGGAGCCGCTGCACGTGGGAGCGGGCGAGCGTGTGGTGCTCGAGCCCGGCGGGATGCACTTGATGCTCATGGGCCTGCGCAAGCCGCTAGCGGAGGGCGAGCGCATTCCCCTCGTGCTCGAGTTCGAGGTCGCCGGCGAGCAGCGCACCGAAATCCGGGTCTTCGCGGCGGGGTCAGACGAAGCGGGCGGGAACCATCACGCTCATCACTGACGTCCGCGGGCCCGGTCGCCGGGGCGCGACCGTCAATAGCCGGCGGCGAGGCCGTCCTTGCGGGATTCCGTCGCGCCCGTGTAGGCACCGGTCACCGGATC
>Ga0209742_10000732_pt1 | contig 16704 bp, 16 predicted proteins | sample DeeMarSeWOR38_10_FD_187462 | JGI IMG/M metagenome (GOLD analysis project Ga0209742, IMG submission 187462) | Marine sediment microbial communities from White Oak River estuary, North Carolina - WOR-3-8_10 (SPAdes) (version 2) | ecosystem: Environmental > Aquatic > Marine > Intertidal zone >... | reverse complement strand
GTTTTCATTACTATGAAGGCTATTCAACAAGAGAACTCACCTTGCCGCTCAGGGCCCTTTCCCTGCTCGGAGCAGATACTCTTGTGGTCACAAATACAGCCGGTGGCCTCAATCCGAATTATGCTCCCGGCACCATTATGATACTGCGAGACCATCTCAATTTTATAGCTGAAAATCCTCTGCGGGGTGTCAATATAGATGAATGGGGCCCCCGTTTCCCGGATCTTTCAGAACCATACGATAAAAAGCTGATCGAAGCGACACTGCAATGTGCTGAAAAACTGCAGCTGACTCAGGTCACCACAGGGGTTTATGCGGCCATTCCAGGGCCCAGCCTGGAAACCCCGGCTGAAACGAGATTTCTCCGGGCAGCAGGGGCCGATGCGGTTGGCATGTCATCAGTGCCGGAAGTTATTGTGGCAAAACATGGTTCTATGAGGGTTCTGGGGCTCTCTGCTGTGGCCAATGTCAATGATCCCGACAACTTTGATCCTGTCCTGCTTGATGATATTCTCAGGGTGGCGAAAGAAATTAAACCAGCTTTGCAGAAACTGATAAAAGAAGTTTTTAAAATTATCTAGTTCTTATGAGGGAAACAATGAGCCAGGGGGAATACAGTGCCGATCCTATTGTTCTTGACATGGTTCAACCCCACCTGACGCCGCTCTTTAATATCCCTTCCCATATGATTTACGCTGCCAGGGGAACTGATGTGGTACACTCAGTCATCAACGGCCTGATAGTGATGAAAAAAATCGTTTCCTCACGACTCCTGATGAGGAGAAAATACTCTCAGAAACCGGCCTTCTGGCTGAAAAAATTAAAAAAATGAGAGGATAAATAGATTTGCAAGCGGCTATTTTTGGGGTAAATTATTATATTTGTATAGCAGCAATAAAAGCAGAGTGTTATATGTCCTCTCTATAATTTACCATAAATTTCTTTTAACTCGTGAGGTAACTTCATGTTCGGACTTGGTATGCCTGAGCTTATAATTATCCTGGTAATTATTGTTATAATTTTTGGCGCCGGCAAGCTCCCGGAAATTGGCAGTGGACTGGGTAAGGGCATCAAGAATTTCAAGAAAGCTACCAAGGACGAGGAAAAAGAGCAGCTTGAAGAGAAGAAAGAGGATGAATAATCCTCTTAATATTAACGAAGAAAAGCTATAACTTTATCAAATTTTATATAGCAAGGAGTAATTTATGTTTGGTCTAGGAACCCCTGAACTTATTGTGATACTCGGCATTGCCTTTCTCGTCTTTGGCGGCAAAAAACTACCTGAAATAGGTGCCGGCCTTGGAAAAGGTATCCGTTCATTCAAAACAGGCTTAAAAGATGTTGAGGATGCCGGGAAAAATCTTGTCGAAGATGCTGTGCCCGGCGCCAAGGAAATCAACAGCCTGAAGGAGGAAGTGGACAAGGTCAAAAATGTCAGTAACATTTTGAAATCCTAGCAAAGATCTCATTACAAAAGGGAGCTACTCAAAAATATATAATAGGGTATTTACAAAACTTAGAATTTCTCATAATTCGCGTTTATCAATAACCCGCTGCCCCTTACCCTCGAAGCGTTCGAGGGTTTTTTCTTCCACCAGTTTCACATCCACGGAAACACCAAGTTCGGAGGCAAGCTGCTTTTTTATTTTATCCACCAGCTGCCTCTGTTTCTTCATTTCATCAAAGAAGATGGACTCAACAACCTCCACGAGAACTGTGGCTTTGTCCTGGTGATTTTCGCGTTCGACCACGATGCGGTAATGGGGCTCCGTGCCTTCAATTTCAAAAAGTACATTCTCGATCTGGGTGGGGAAAACATTGACCCCTTTGATAATGAGCATATCATCAGTCCGCCCCAGGATCCTGGTCATACGATAATTTGTTCTGCCGCAACCACAAGGTTCGGTTATCAACCTCGTCAGGTCACGCGTTCTGTAACGGATAACCGGGAAAGCCTCCTTGGTCAGTGTGGTAACAACCAGCTCGCCGACCTCTCCGGGCTCAACCGGCTTCAGGGTGTTGGGGTTTATTATTTCGAACAGGAAATGATCTTCGTTAATATGCAGACCATTACACTCCAAACATTCTCCAGCGACACCAGGCCCCATTACTTCACTTAAACCGTAGTTATCCGTTGCGGTTATATTAAGCTTATTATTAATCTCGGTACGCATGGCCTCAGACCATGGTTCGGCACCGAACAGTCCCCACTTCAAAGAAAGGCCGTTGACATTAATGCCCATATCCAGCATGGTATCGGCAATCATCAGGGCATAGCTGGGGGTGCATACAAGGGCGGTTGTTTTAAAATCCTGCATAATCTGGATCTGCCGCTTTGTATTACCGCTGGAGATAGGAATTACCGAGGCACCGAGACGCTCTGCTCCATAGTGGAGGCCAAAACCGCCGGTGAAGAGGCCATAACCGAAGGCAATCTGAATGACATCATCCTTGGTAACTCCTGCTGCCGTGAGAACCCTGGCAACAAGGTTGGACCAGTTCTTGATATCGTTACGGGTATAGCCCACAACTGTTGCCATGCCTGTTGTTCCTGAAGATGAATGGATCCTTACCACATCCCGAAGCGGTACAGCAAAAAGGCCATAGGGATAATTCTGGCGCAGGTCATCCTTAACGGTAAACGGCAGGCTGCTTAATTCTCCAAGCGACCGGAATCCGTCAGGATCCAGGCCTATCTCCTTAAACCTTTTCCTGTAGAACGGAACATGCGTGGCAACCCGATAAATGGTAGACTGCAGCCTCTCAAGCTGCAACTGCTCCAAGTCTTCCCTATTCATGCATTCCCTGCTTTCTTCCCAGTACATATCAACACCCAGTATTTTAAATTACTCATCCATCTCTCTGCCGAGATACGCCCTCTGCACATCCCGGTTCTGCAGGAGGTCATCTGCAACACCCTGAAGGATAATCTTGCCGGTCTCCAGAACATAACCCCGGTCTGCAATGCCAAGAGCCGCCTTGGCATTCTGCTCTACCAGCAATACCGTATTTCCTTCTTCTCGCAGCTGCTGAATAACCTTAAAAATACTCTTGACTATAAGCGGCGCCAGACCGGTTGAGGGCTCATCCATCATAATAAGTGATGGTTTTGCCATCAAAGCCCGGCCCATGGCAAGCATCTGCTGTTCCCCGCCCGACAGGGTCCCAGCCAGTTGCCTTGCCCTTTCTTTTAACACAGGAAACAGTTCATACACCCTGCAAATTTCATCATCTACCGCCCCTTTTTTCTTTTTAGCCAGGATATAGCCTCCTAAAATCAGATTCTCCTCTACTGTCATAGTGGAAAACACCAGCCTTCCTTCCGGGACCAGTGAACAGCCGGCAGCAACAGTCTTTTCAGGTGTTATCCTGCGCAGATCATTGTTCTTAAAGAGAATCTCGCCTGAGCTGACTTTTACAAGTCCGGAAATCGTATGCAGCAGGGTTGTTTTGCCGGCACCGTTAGCCCCTATGATAGTGACAATCTCTCCCGGGTCAATATGCATGGAGATGCGTTTCAGCACCCGCAATTTCCCATACCCCGCTTCTAGATTTCTGACCTTTAACATTACTCGATTCCAGAGATATTCTATGAATACGTTTTCATTATTTGTTTAAATTATTCAATCTTCAATCTCTACTCGTCGCCCAGATAGACTCGAATCACTTCCTCGTTCTGCTGTATGTTCTGCGGCAGGTCTTCAGCAATCTTCTCCCCAAAGCTCAAGACCACGATCTCATCAGATATATCCATGACCAATGACATATCATGTTCAACAAGCAGGATCGTTATGCCGCTTTGCCTTATTTTCATTATAAGGCGACCTATTTCAGCCGTTTCATAAATGTTGAGGCCCGCTGCCGGTTCATCCAGCAAAAGCAGTGTGGGTTCGGAGGCAAGGGCCCTGGCAAACTCCACCCCGCGCTGCTGGCCGAATGAAAGGTTGCTTATCTCCGTGTCAGCACAATCTGCTACACCAAGCAGATCAAGATACTCCATGGACTTCTCTTTGATCTTTTTTTCTTCAGACCATGTCCATGGCAGATTCAGCATGCCGGCCATAAATCCTGCCTTACTTCGGATATGCCTCCCCAGCATAACGTTTTCAAGGGCAGTCATACCATGAAAAAGCTTTATATTCTGATACGTTCTTGAGATGCCCTGTTTTGCGATCTGATATGGTTTGCGGCCGCTTATCCGCTCATTATTGAAGTAAATTTTCCCTGAGTTTGCAGGCAGATTACCGGCAATCAGATTGAAAAGGGTTGTCTTGCCGGCTCCATTAGGCCCGATGACAGCTTTAATTATGCCCTGCTCCACATTGAAACTGACATTGTTCACCGCCTGCAGACCACCGAAACGGCGGTTCAGGTTCTGAATTTCAAGAAGGGCCACCTGTTATTGTTCCTTGATCGTTTTCCCAATATTATACTTCATCTTTACTGGCGGAAGAAACCATCCGCTGCATGCCATAACCGTTTATTCAGTTTCCTCTTTCCTCAACGCCGGGGTCAAGTGAGACAAGAGCTGCTTTACCTGCTGCCACAGATTTATTTTCAATATACCCTGGGGCGCAAAAAGCATGATGATTATTAAAATTGCCCCAAAAACAGCGTCATCATAGGACCCGAATACTCCTCGCAGGGAAAGGAAATTCAGGACTATGCCCATGACAAGTGCACCCCAGAGATTGGCCATGCCGCCCACAGCCACAATGGCAACATAGCGTACGGATTTCATGATTCCTGCCTCCGATGGCCCGATGCCCCCATTGTAATGGGTCATGAATACTCCGGCAAATGCCGCAAAAACGGCGCTCAGAACAAATATATACAGCTTGTAACGTGCGGTATTGACGCCCATGGCATTGGCCGCTTCTTCAGCGCCGTGGATGGAGCGCAATGCTCTGCCCACTCTTGAATGGATCAGGTTGAGCAGCAATATTACGCCGCAGGTTACCATGCCCCAGGCAATATAATAATTTAAAGTCCTGGCTCTGAAACTGCCGCTCACCTCGATGCCCGGCAGCAGCATGAACCCCGGCACCTCTGAGATGCCGTCAGCCTCGCCAAAATATGCACTGGCAAGGGCAATTCGATAAATGATTATACCGAAACCCAGGGTTGCCATGGCAAGGTAATGGCCTTTCAGTTTCAATACAGGTCCGCCAATCGCCAGTGCAATGATGCCAGAGGCTAATACGGCGGCAATACATGCCGCCCAAGGCTCAACAGTCAACAGGTTGCCACCGTAAAGATCTTTACCGGCAACCAATAGGCCGATCCTATCCAGAAATACGACCAGGCCATGCTCCCTGAATGGCAGCAGATTATGGGTGGTAAGCGCGCCTGCCAGGTAACCGCCAATGGCAAAAAATCCGGCATGCCCGAGTGAGATCTGGCCGCCATATCCCATCAGGACACAGAGCCCGATGACAACAACCGAATAATAGGCAGACATGGTCAACTGGGTCAGGTAAAAACTGGTTTCCGTAAATTGGGTGACAAGCTGGACACTTATCACCAGGGCCAGGAGGCAAAAAACCGGGATGTATCTTTTCAGCAGATCCATCAGAATTCCTTCAGGCTGGCAGCCTCACTGGAGCCGAACAGGCCATGCGGCCTGACAAACAGGATGATGAGTAAGATTGAGGTGGCTATGGCATCCTTGAAGGCCAGGGGCAGCACTGAAACGGAAAATGCCTCAATAATACCAAGCAGTAAACCTGCTGCCACTGCTGCTACGCTGTTTCCCAAGCCACCGAGGATGGCCACGGTAAAACCCTTGATTGCCAGGCCTGGCCCCATGTCATACTCGGAATAAGTAATGGGGGACATGACGCAGCCTGCCATGGCGCCGATGCCTGCCGAGAGAACAAAGGAGAGGGTAACCATATTTTTCGTATTGATGCCGCACAGTGTCGCTGCCCTCCGGTTAGCGGCACAGGCACGCATCTCGCGCCCCAGGGAGGTAAACTTGAAAAAAAGGCTCAAACCCGCAACCATGAAAGAACAGACGCCGATCACCCAGAGAACCTGGGGTGAGATCCTTGCTCCCAGGATCTCAATGGAGGTCACTTCGTTGCCAATGAAATAGGGCAGGGTCCGGACACTTTCTCCCCAGATATGCAGCGCCGCTTCCCGCGCCAGGATTGAAATACCTATGGTAATAATGATCATCCGCAGCACTGACGGGCCCTGCAGCCAGCGGATGAAAACCATCTCTATCAGCGCCCCAACAAGCATGGTAATGAGGACTGCCACTGCAATTGCCAGAGGCAAGGGCATGAAAGCATGCATGGTGATGACAATCATGCCGCCCAGCATGACAAACTCGCCCTGGGCAAAATTGATGATGCCTGTGGTGTTGTAGATGATGTTAAAGCCGATGGCTACAATGGCATAGATAATGCCATAGGTGATGCCGGCAAACAGGTATTGTATGAAAAGTTCAGGGGTCATTGGCTGGTACTGCATACAGGAAAAGGGGCGGAGAGATGATACGGTTCTCCGCCCCTACAGCTTATTAATTAGATAATGTTAATTACTTATGATAGATGGCGAATTTACCGTCTTTAACCGTCAACATTTCAAAGGAATCAATATCCAGGCCATTATGATCTTCCGGCGAAAAATTAAAAATACCGGCGGTACCGGCAACTCCCTGCAGATTCTCAATGGCATCGCGCACTTTTTCCTTGTCCAGGCCTCCTTTTTTTATACCTCTCACCAGGATGGTGAGGGCATCGTAGGCATGGCCCCCAAAGGTGGAAACCTGATCCGTGAACTTGGACTCGTAATCATTCTTGTATTTTATAAGTAATGCCTTCTGCGGATTGGTGTCCGGCAGGTCTTCGGCAACCAGCAGACGTCCGGCCGGGAAAATGATGCCTTCGGAAGCAGCACCACCGGCCTCAACATACTTGATGTTGCCGAAACCATGGCTCTGAAACAGGGGCACATCCCAACCTGCCTGCCGCATATTCTTGGCCAGGATGCCCTGGGCTGGAACAATCGACCAGTTGACGACTGCCTGGATATCCTTGTTGGCCATTAATTTGGCGACAACGGCAGAAAGGTCTGTTTCCTTCTTGTCATAGACCTCTGAGGCCAGGATCTCGATGCCGAAGTCCGGCGCAATTTTCTCCAGTTGGCCCTTGCCGGCATTACCGAAACCGGTATTGCCTGTCAGGACTGCTATCTTGCTGATGCCCATGTCTTTCATGGTGCCATAAATTTTCTGTACTGCGTGGCTGTCCTTCTGCGGTGTTTTAAAAACATATTTCGCCACTGGATTGACAATTACTTCTGCAGCTGCACAGGAAAGAAGGATCATTTGGGCTTCTTCGGCAATATTTTTGATCTTCATGGTCTCGCCGCTGGTGGATGGACCAATAATTGCAAAGACCTTGTCTTCCTCTATCAGCTGCTTGGCAAACGAAATAGCCTTTTCAGGATCGCCGGCCGAATCTTTGATAATCAGTTCAATTTTGTTGCCGTTGATGCCGCCCGAGGCATTGATCTCTTGGACCATCATTTCCAGGGTCCTGGACTCCGGACCACCCAGGAACGATGCACCCCCTGTGACAGCAAGAATAGCTCCCACCTTTATGTTCTCAGCCTTGGCAGCTGACACTGGTGAGAAACCAGCGACCAGGCAAAAAGAGATCACTACTGTTAGAAAAAAACTCAATACCCGTTTCATCACGATTCAACCTCCTTGTTGGATTTAGCTATCTGGATTATTGCTCTTAAATTGAGACCAATAGCCCCCCTAATTTAATATAAATCTAAATTGATCTGACTTCCTCGCCAGTCAAAATCCTTATTCCTGCATTCTGTAAAATTGTAATGGCCATATCCGGATCATCAAAACGGAATATGAGCACAGCATTCTCACTGCTCTTCTCAACAAAGGCATACATGTACTCCACGTTTAAGCCTGCTTCATGCAGTACAGCCAGGACCTTGGCCAGACCTCCAGGTCTGTCGGCAACCTCGACCGCAATTACCACTGCTTTGCCGACTGTAAAGCCCTCTTCTTTTAAAACCCTTGTTGCCTTGTCGGTATCATCCACAATCAAACGCAGAATACCAAAATCTGCAGTATCAGCTACAGAAAGGGCCCTGATATTAATGTTGTTGTCACTCAAGGCCTTGGTGATTGCAGCCAGACGACCGGACTTATTCTCTAAAAATACGGCAATTTGATCAACTTTCATCTCCCACCTCACGCTGAACTCTAATCAAAGGATATTCCCAAACGTTCTACCTGAAAATGAACAAATACAAAACATAATTGTTATAAATACTATATTTTACGGTTGTCAATTACCCGTTTCGCTTTGCCTTCACTTCTCTGTATCGTTTTCGGCTCAACCAGGGTGATCTTGCAGGTGGAGCCGATCAGGTCCTTAATCTCCGTCTGGATGCGTTTGCTTAACTTTTCAAGATTCTTTACTTCATCTGAGAAAAGCTGTTCACTCACTTCAACCTGGACTTCCATTGTATCCATTGAGCCTTCCCGGTTGACAATGATCTGGTAATGCGGCTCTACCCCTTCGATACCCATGAGTACATGCTCAACCTGGGTGGGGAATACATTTACGCCTCGGATGATCAGCATGTCATCGGTACGGCCGGTTATTTTCTCCATGCGGACAAAAGTCCTGCCGCAGACACAGGGTTCGGTAATAAGCCTGGTGATATCCTTGGTACGGTAGCGGATTAGCGGAAAAGCCTGCTTGGTCAGGGTGGTAAAGACAAGCTCACCCGCCTCACCCATGGGCAGTACTTGACCGGTGTCAGGATCAATAATCTCCGGCATGAAATGGTCCTCAAAAATATGCATGCCGTGCTGCGCTTCAATACACTCCATGGAAACGCCAGGACCGATAATCTCGCTCAAGCCGTAAATGTCAATAGCCTGTAGACCCAGCTTTTTTTCCACCTCTTCCCGCATATTTTCACTCCAGGGTTCCGCACCGAAAATACCGACCCGGAGGGAAAGTTTGGAAGTATCCACGCCCATGTCCTCCATGGTCTCAGCAATATTTAAGGCATAAGATGGTGTTGACAGCAGGACATTGGAACCGAAATCCTGCATGATCATGATCTGTCTTTTCGTCTGACCGCCTGAGATTGGAATAACCGTAGCGCCCAGTTTCTCTGCCCCGTAATGAGCTCCAAGGCCGCCAGTAAACAGACCATAACCATAAGCATTGTGTACTACATCACCCCGGTGCACTCCGCCGCAGGCCAATGCCCTGGCCATGACCTCTGCCCAGGTTTCAATATCCCGCCTGGTGTAACCGACAACGGTTGGCTTTCCTGTAGTGCCGGAAGAAGCATGTACCCTGACAACCTGGTCCAGGGGCAGGGTAAAAAGTCCGAAAGGATAGTTGTCGCGTAAAAAATCCTTGGTAGTAAAAGGCAGTTTCTGCAGATCAGCCAGAGATTTGATATGTTCCGGCTTCATGCCAATCTCATCCATCTTTTCACGGTAGGGCTTTACCCGGTAATAGACCCGTTCCACCAGGTCCTTCAGCCTTCTAAGCTGAAGAATCTCCAACTGCTCCCTTGGCATTGATTCGAATTCTTCGTTCCAGATCATCTCAGTCTCCTTAACCTGTTATGCGCCAGCTATCTTTCTGCCCTCCAAAAAGGCCTTGATATTAACATCCCGGAACCGTTCAGGAATCCGTTCATTCATAACACCCACATAGACCTGCTCCTCAATGTGAAGAAAGGTCGAAAGTACGCCGACCATGACAATATTTACCGCCCGAACTTCGCCTACCTTGCTGGCAATTTCAAAGGCGTCAAGTTCTTTGACATGAATATCACGGCTCTTCAGTTCCTCTAACACATTTTCAGGGTAGGTCATCTTGCCTGTGGCCACAGCCGGTGGATAAATCTTATGAGTGTTTACGATAACCTTGCTGTCGCTGTGCATATATGGCAGATAACGTACCGCCTCCATCATCTCAAAGGCAACAACTATATCCGCTTCACCCGGACTGATCAACGGTGAATAAACCTTGGTGCCATAGCGCAGATGTGCGGTGACTGAGCCGCCGCGCTGCGCCATGCCGTGCACTTCGCTTTTTCTAACATCCATACCGGCAGCCAGCAGGCTGTATGCCGTCACTTCACTGGCAAGGAGAATGCCCTGGCCGCCGACGCCGCAAAAGAGAATATTGCCCTGTTCACTCATTACTTGTCCTCCTTTATACTGATGGCGTCAAATTTACAAAGCTCGGCACATTGTCCGCAGCCATTGCACAACTCCACACTTATCTCGGAATATCCCTTCTGTTTCTCTTTGAATCCCAGTTTAGCACCCTCCTCCGGAGTTACCGGTACCCAGTGGATTGCAGGGCAACCGAGGCCCAGGCAGGCCATGCAGCCAGTGCAATTTTCGGTGATTGTATGATAGGGCACCTTTGGACGTTTCTTTTCCGAGGGAATCAGAACACAGGGAGCCTGGCTGATAACCACCGACGGTTCGGGCCGGTTTATTTCCTCTTTCAAAATTTTCCGGGCTTCGTTTATCTGGTGGGGATTAAAGGTCACCACATTCTTGACGCCTATGGCCCGGCAAAGCTCCTCAAAATTGAGCATTTGCGCAGGTTCTCCCTTTATGTTCGTGCCTGAGGCAGGGTTGGGCTGCTGCCCGGTCATGGCTGTGATGCGGTTATCAAGAATAATGACGGTTGAATAGCTGTCATTATACACAATGTTGATGAGCCCGGTGATGCCGGAATGTACAAAGGTGGAATCACCGATGACCGCCACCTCTTTTCCCATGCCTTCTTCGCCCAGTGCCTTGGCCATTCCGTGAACAGCAGATACCCCGGCCCCCATGCAGACACATGAATCCATCGATGAAAGCGGCGGCAGAAAGCCCAGAGTATAACAGCCGATATCGCCTGCAACAAAAACCTTCTGTTTCGACAGGGCATAAAAAAGACCACGGTGCGGGCATCCCGGACACATATTGGGAGGACGCGGCGGTAGGGCGACCGGTGCGAATTTCGCAGTTTCTTCCCCGGTAACAGCCTTTTTAACAATGGACGGATTAAGTTCACCTTCGGCCGGGATGAGATCCTTGCCATGGCACCTGATGCCCATGGCCTTAATGTGCAGTTCGAGAAACGGATCAAGCTCTTCTACAATAAAAAGCTCGTCCACCTGTTCGGCAAAGCTTCTGATCATCTTTTCCGGCAGAGGCCAAACCATGCCCAGTTTCAAAACCGAAGCCTCGGGAAAGGCTTCCTTAACATAAAGGTAGGAAATGCCACTGGTGATGAATCCTTTTGAACCGTCACCCCACTCGATGCGATTTTCCGGAAAGGATTCGGCAAAATCAGCGAGTTTTTCCATACGTTCCGTGACAAATTTGCGCCTGTTCCTGGCATTGGCCGGCAGCATGACAAATTTGGCGGCATCCTTGACTATTTCCGCCTTCACGGACGAACTTGCCTTTTCACCAGGCGTAACCTGCCCTTTCACATGAGCTATGCGGGTCGTTGTCCGCACGATGACCGGCGTATCATAACCCTCGCTTAACCAGTAGGCTGTCTTCAAAAACTCCTTGGCTTCGGCAGGGTCGCAAGGTTCCAACATGGGCAGCTTGGCGGCAAAGGCATAGTTGCGGTTATCCTGTTCGTTCTGGGAACTGTGCATCTCGGGGTCGTCAGCATTGATAATGACCAACCCCCCCCGAATGCCGGTATAAGAGGAGGTGAAAAGCGGGTCGGCCGCCACATTCATCCCCACGTGTTTCATGGTTGCCAGGGCACGAACTCCGACAAAGCAAGCACCAAGAGCAACTTCCAGTCCCACCTTTTCATTGGGGGCCCATTCCGTATGCACTCCTTCATACTTTGAGAGATTTTCCATAATCTCGGTGGATGGGGTCCCAGGGTAGCCCGAGGCAACCTTGACCCCTGCTTCATATGCTCCAAGGGCCAGTGCTTCGTTGCCTGAGAGCCACAGTTTATCAGTACTTTTTGTAGTCACATCCATCCTCCTGTGAGCAGAAACAGCGAGCGTTTATGCCCTGTTATTAAGGGTGCTAAACCAGTTGCTTAGTGCGGGTTTAGCGCATGTATTTAATAAAAATCAACATCCTTGCCTCAGAAGATTTCTCGGGTCTTAGCTCGAGGATCTTCAATCACAAAAAATGATGAAATCAAACAGTCTGATCTCATCAACGTTTCTTAATTGATAGGAATAGCTAGGTGAAAATACCCAAAGCCCTTTGAATGGGCAAGTATTTTTTATGGATTTATGTGGGTATAATGCTGAAATGGGGGCAGGCACTGCCAATAAATTCGGTTGAAGTTTACCATCCGGTCGATTAATTTTGTCTTACCGGGCGATTAACTCAGTGGTAAGAGTGCCATCTTCACACGGTGGAAGTCACAGGTTCGAATCCCGTATCGCCCACCAGGTGCCAGCAAAGGGGTTGTGCTTTCCCGCGCAACTCCTTTTTTCACAGTTATCCCAGGGGGAAATCATGTGCGGCCGTTTCGCTCTCAAGGCTCCACCCAGATCTATTCAGCAGCACTTCGGTCTTCCTGAAACTGTTGACCTGTCTCCCCGTTACAATATTGCCCCGTCACAGAAGATAGCTGTTGTCAGGTTACTGCCCGGTAAAAACTTTCGCCAGCTGGATATGCTTCGCTGGGGACTTATCCCTGGCTGGGCCAAGGATATAAAAATCGGCTACAAGATGATCAATGCCAGGGCCGAAACCCTGGGGCAGAAACCGGCCTTTCGGGCCGCTTTTAAAAAACGCCGCTGCCTGATAGCGGCTGACGGATTTTACGAATGGCTCCATACAGGCAAGACAAAACAACCCTTTTTTGTACAACTGAAAAACGGGACTGTTTTCGGTTTTGCCGGACTTTGGGAGTCCTGGAACAGTCCAGACGGAACTGTAGTTGAATCGTGCACCATTATAACCACCTCTGCAAATAGCCTAATCCGGAAAATCCATGACCGAATGCCGGTCATTCTACATCCTGCACAGTATGATGCCTGGCTGGCCTATGGAAGCCTGGAGGATTTCCGGCAGCAGATTCTTGCGCCTTACCCGGCTGAAGAAATGGAAGCATTCCGGGTTAGCCAGGAAGTAAACAGTCCGAGAAATGATATTCCAGCTTGTTTGCATCCAATATGAGTTATTATGAAAGATGAAGCCTGCATCTGCTTTCTGCAATGGGCTCTGCCACATTTTCACATGCGCTGGTCTGGATTCCGCAAGGTGCGCGGCCAGGTGTGCAAGCGTCTGGGCCGCCGCCTTGAAGAATTACAGCTGTCTGACCTTAAAAGTTACCGCATCTATCTGCAGGACAACCCCCTTGAATGGCATATCCTTGACTCCCTTTGCCGCATCACCATCTCCAGATTTTATCGCGATCTGGGAATTTACCAGTCGCTTTACTCAAGAGTCTTTCCCGAACTGATTTCAATTGCGAGAGGACAGCACGATAAAACCCTTTCCTGCTGGTGCATTGGCGCAGCATCCGGCGAAGAGCCTTATTCGCTCAGTTTATTATGGGAACTATCAGGTTTGCAAAAACATGGAACTGATCTCACAATTCTGGCTACGGAAGTGGACCAGCTCATGATAAACAGGGCGGTGGAAGGTTGCTACCCTGCGAGTTCCATTCGCGAACTGCCGCCTAAAATAAAAACCCTGGCATTCACAAGAAAGGAGGAACTCTTCTGCTTAAAAGATCGTTTCAAGAAACGGGTGCAATTCCTGCAGCAGGACATACGAAACGAGCAACCCGATACAACCTTTCATCTCATCCTCTGCCGCAACCTGGTGTTCACCTATTTTTCCCAGGAACTGCAGGAACAAATCGCTCAACAAATAGTGAAACGCTTGGAACCCGGCGGCTGTCTTGTAATCGGCACCCATGAAAAACTTCCCGGATCATTGCCTGGTTTGGCTTCATGGCTTCATGGCCAAAAAATTTCCCGCAGGGCAAATTAAATTTAAGTTGACATTGAGTCATTTTTTACCAATATGGGCCAATGCCTAAAGCAGACCTCAAAACTCCTCCCAAAACCCAAAACTGGCTCATTTTTTTCATGGTTGCCATCGGCATCTTTATGGCCACCCTGGACGGTTCCATCGTCAACATAGCCCTTCCTTCCATCATGGCTGATTTCGGGGTGGAACTGGCCACTATCCAGTGGGTGGTGATGATTTATCTGCTGACGGTCACCTCGCTGCTGCTTTCCTTCGGCAGGCTCAGCGACATCAGGGGTAGGCGTATTGTCTATAGTACAGGCCTGTTTCTTTTTTCCTTCGGCTCCCTATTCTGCGGCATGGCGCCTTCCGCCTATTGGCTTATCGGGGCCCGTTTCTTCCAAGGTCTTGGCGCCGCCATGACCATGGCCTGTACCCCGGCCCTTATTGTTGATACCTTTCCTGAAACCGAACGCGGCAGAGCGATCGGTATGATGGGTTCTGTAGTGGCCTCGGGTCTTACCGCCGGCCCGGTCCTGGGTGGGCTGTTGATCCATTATTTTTCCTGGCGCGCTATTTTCTACATAAACATCCCCATCGGACTCCTGACCGCTGCGGGGGTATTCTTTCTCCTCAGGGGCTCCAAGGCCGATATCACCAGGCCGGAAACTTTTGACTGGCCAGGAGCAGCTATCATGGCCGTGCTTCTTGGTTCATTGCTCATGGCCATAACCCATGCCTATGAATGGGGCTATTTTTCCACCCCTATCCTGACGCTCAGCACCATATGCCTTGTGGCTGCAATTGCTCTTCTTTTGGTGGAAACAAGGGTTAAACACCCCATACTTTCACGTTCGCTTTTTACCATCAGGCTTTTTACCCTGCCCATCCTGGCCGCGGTAATCCTCTTTGTCTGTCTTTTTTCACTGGTGTTTCTCATGCCGTTCTATCTCATCCATCCGGGCGGCTTCCCGGTTAATACCGTGGGCGGCATCATGTCCTGTATCTTTGTGGCCCTGTTTGTTGTTTCACCTCTTTCAGGAGCGCTTTATGACCGGATCGGTTCCCGTTTTCTTGCCACCCTGGCCATGGGTCTCATCGCCTGCTCGCTTTTCTCGCTCGCCGTTATCCCTGCCAATGCTTCTGTCTTGTCAATATTGTGGCGCCTTTCCCTGGCCGGTATAGGTACGGCGGTTTTTCTGCCGCCCAACAGCGCCGCCGCTTTCAGTGCCGTGGCCCCGGAACAGCGCGGAGTGGCTTCCGCAACCGTAGCTGCAGCCCGCAACCTCGGCATGGTCCTCGGAATTGCCATAGCCGGCGCCATCTTCAACAGCGTGTTTTATGAATTAAGCAACGGTTTAAGCCTCAAGGAATATCAACCTGCCCTGGAAAAAATATTCATGGAGAGCTTCCATTATGTCATGCTGGGCGGAGGTTTTATCGCTGTCAGCGGCATGATCGTCGCCTTTCTGCGCGGCCCAGAGCAGAATAATATAAAACGCAATGCCACAAAGGCGCAGAGGGGGTAAACGAGATTAAGGATTTTTGAAACTCAGTGTTTTGCTACTTTATGCCTTTTTCCCTGCTTAAGACTCCGGCAAGGCAGAATTGTATTTATTCGGTAACCATTTGCAATTTTTTCCGTTTGCGCCATTTATAGAACTCATGGCTTATAAAGAGCAGGATCGGAAAGGGAATCAGAATCCACAGGTCTTTCAGCGGCACCGTGGCGGTATTGAAGATATCCTGAACAGGTTCCACATAGAGCAGCATCCAGATCCAGGCCAGTTCAATAATCATGGCCCCTATCAGAAGCGGATTTGTGAAAAGCCCCAGGCTGAATGCCGAAAACTCCCAGCTCCTCATGGTCCAGACATTCATGAGCTGGCAGCTGATTGCCCCTAGAAGGGTCATGGTCATGGCCTGGCGGTGCAGATAGGGATCCGCCAGATCTACCGTCCCATACTGCCAGCCGTGCAGGAGCAGAAACGAGATAAAGGCCGCCATAGCTGCAGTGGCCTCGATAATACCGACAAAAAAGTAGCCGCGCTTGAATACCTCCCAGTCCAGGATCTTTTCCTGGCTGCCGGCTGGAGGTCTGTTCATTATATTCTTTTCAGGCTTTTCACTGCCAAGGGCTAGGCCCGGCAGCATATCTGATCCAAGATCGATGGACAGGATCTGGATAACGGAAAGCGGCAGGGGGATCTTCAGGAAGAACTGCAGGATATACGGCACAATCTCAGGAACATTGGAGGAAAGAATATAGGTGACGAATTTCTTGATATTGAAATATACCGTCCTGCCTTCTTCAATGGCGGCAACAATGGTGGAAAAGTTGTCATCCAGCAGGATCATGTCAGCCGCCTCTTTGGCCACTTCGGTGCCGCTTTTTCCCATGGCGATGCCGATGTCCGCCTTCTTCAAAGCCGGGGCATCATTAACCCCGTCTCCTGTCATAGCCACAACTTCGCCTGTATTCTGCAGGGCGGTGGCGATCCTTAACTTCTGGTTGCTCGCCATCCGGGCGAAAAGAATATCTTCCTTGGCCAGTGTGGCTTCAAGCTTTTCGTCGCTTATCTTCTCTAACTCGTCACCATTTATGATGTTGTCATATCCCATGCCTATTTTCTTGGCTATCGCCGCAGCGGTATGGGCATTATCCCCGGTTATCATCATGGTTCTGATGCCGGCTCTTTTGCATAACTCTACAG